>Ga0114994_10004203_pt1 | contig 10468 bp, 8 predicted proteins | sample ArcticOcean_MG_C_9_FD_87043 | JGI IMG/M metagenome (GOLD analysis project Ga0114994, IMG submission 87043) | Marine microbial communities from western Arctic Ocean - ArcticOcean_MG_CB2_152 | ecosystem: Environmental > Aquatic > Marine > Oceanic | place: Arctic Ocean: Canada Basin | collected... | reverse complement strand
GAGACGCCGCGCCCGCGAGGGCGCAGGCCAGGCCGGCGACGTGGTCCCCCGCGTCGACCGCGCGCGGCCCGCCGAATTGCAACGCGACGCCGAAGGACGCGACGGCGGCGGCCGCCTGCTCCAACCGCAGCCACGGCTCCCCGAGCAGCACGCGCGCGTAGATCGCTGCGAGCACCGGCGTCGACGTCTGCACGACCTGCACCTCCGCGATGCCCAACAGGGACACCGCTTGGAAGGAGAACGCGATGCCCCCGAACCCGACGAGGCCCCTCAAACACAACCACCGCATCTCTTTCAAAGAGTCCCCGAACCACCGCGCCGGTCGGCGGCGCATCGGCGGGTACAGGCCGAGCAGCCCGCAGCACCCGAGGAACTGGAAGCAGCCCCGGAAGAACACGATCTGCATCGGCGGCACCGGGTCGTTGCGCGTCAGGAGCTTGACGAACAAGGCCTGGGCGGAGAAGCCGAAGGCGCTCACCGCGATCAGCAGGAGCGCGCCGAAGCTGCCCAGTTCGGCGTTGGGCGATTCGACGCGCTTCTCCTCGCATGCCAGCGCTGCCGTCTCCGCCGCGTCGTCGTCGTACGCCGCCCGAGCCGCGGTCTCCGCAGCTTCGTAGTCGTCGTCGAGCTCGTCGTGAACGGGTGATGCCGTCATCCTTTGCCTGCGAGGAATGCTCTCCATGGCTGCGAGCAGTGTTGCTGCTCACTGGAGGAAAGCTCTCCAAAGCTGTACGCAGTGTTGCTGCTGATTATGCGCAGCGATTGCGAATTGTTAGCACCTGGTAGTTTAATTAAGTTGTGTAGCAACCGCAATGCAGTGCTCACGTATGTGCTCACTTCCAGCAAAAATACGCGCGACGGGGAAAACCCGTATAGAAAATAATAAGCGCTAGCGGCGGTCGGTCCGATTCGATTCCCAGTGCGCCCTCGACGCAGGTGTTACCGAAAACACTTACGTCATCCTTCTAAACTCCGGCAGCTCGAGGCCCGAGTCGGGCATCTCGTAGGCCCGCTCCTCCCGCACTTCCCCGAATTGGGCGTAGCCCCCGGGCCGATCGCGCTTGCATCTCCGCCGCCACGCGACAAGGAGACCCACCAGAACCGCCGCGACCACCGCGACGATCATGACGGATGATGCGTTGTAGGCCGCGGCGACGAATGGAACCGGAGAGGGCGGCGGCGTCACCCACGGCAGGTACAGGTCCGCGGCGAACGTCGGCCGCAGGTGCGAGTTCTTGTCGTATTTCATGGTCGGCGCGCGCGTGGGCCCGCACGCGTCGCAGGCCAAATCGCAGGCGCCCTCGACGGAGCTGCAGTCAACGCCGTCGGCGGCTAACCATTGGGCGCAGGTATAATCACCCAGAGCTTTGTCCGCGGCATTCTCGCAGCCCGTGGGTGCCCGCGTGGGAAAAGCGCCGGTCGGTCTTGGTGACGGTTCGTCGGACGTGGGCCGGCGCGACGGGGCGTACGACGGCGCGCGCGTCGGGTCCGTCACGTCCATGGCCGTTGGTCTCCGCGTAGGTCGTCCAGTAGGTACGTATGACGGCGCGAATTCGGTCGTGGGCACGTATGAGGACGGCTGCGTCGTCGGCGCGTACGTCGGGCAGTAGTCGCACGACAGGTTGCAGACGCCCGCGCGCGGGTTGTGCGTGCCGTCCTCACTGTGCGTGCAGCCGGGACAGAAGTCGACCTCGCACGTATAGAACCCGACCTTGAGCATGGCGCCGCAGATGCTCGCCCCGAGTGCGTCCGCCTGGTTCTCGCACTTAGGCATCAGCGGCTTCTTCGCCGAGGCCAGCGTCGCAAGCAGGAGCGCGCGGGGCAGCATGGCGTCAGTGACGCGACGCGCAGCGGTGGCGTGAGAAACAGTGCCGTCCGCAGGCGGGCGCTCAGCGATGGCGCGATGACCAGTGGCGTGCTGCGGCCGTGGGCAGCGCTCCGCAGATGGTGGGCAGCCTCTCAGGCTACCATGGCGCACCGCATGCGTCGAGGGCGCGGTGCCGTGCTCCTTTGGGAGTTTCCTCCTTCGTGTCTAAGCCTGCCCGTGCCGCGTACTGATAGCTTTCGCGCCGCGGAGCGCCGAACAGGTTTAGCAATTTTAGTACGGTACCTGCACGGTTGCCCCCGCGCGCACACGACTCGCCACCGACAGCGAGGTGTTTACGAGTCGCAATGTTGATGCGAGGACGCCTTAGCCCAGGGGAGGGGGGGAGGGGCCTAGCGCGCCGCCGAGTGCTTCGCGCGGAGGGCCTCGAGGTCGAGCTCGCGCCCGATCACCAAACGCACGTCGACGCTCAGGCGCCGGTGGTCGAACTTCTTGCGCGGCACCGTGGCCATAGTCGGGGCGCGCCCCCGGCCCGGCGAGGCCGGGTCGGGACGCGGCGCGGCCACGCGGAAGGAGGGCCGCTCATCCGTTGCTATCGATGTCTCCAACACGCGCAGCACGCGGATCCAGATCTTCTTGTCGTTGCGTTGCGAGGTGACGAAGGGGACCAACTTGTCCCGGGCGAGGGCCGTCAAGACCTCGCCGAGCGCCGGCCGGAACACACAGGGCAGACACAGCCCCGCGTCCAGCTCCTTCTTGAGGGCCTTGCGCATCTTGTTGGGCACGTGAACCTGGCGCGGCGCGTCCGTGGCCAGGAACTCGTCGAAGATCTCGCGGGCCGCGGCCTGCCTCGCTTCGACGGCTTCATTTTCCTGGGCCTCCTCGTCGACGTCCTCCACGACCTCCTCGACGGTCGTGAAGCGCCGCGGTAGCGCGACCATGCCCGCCTGCTTCTCCGTGGGCGAGCCGAACTGCGTCGTGAAGTCTGCGATCGCGGCGTAGAACTGGAGCGGCTCGTCCGCGAACTCCCACATCAAAAAAGTTCGTGAAGTCCAGTAAATCGCCGTCGTTCTCCAGTATCTTCCTCATCTTCGGCAGGACGCCCTCGCTTTCTTCTGGCGGGCTTAAAGAGGGCCAGATGAACGAGAGCCGGATGCGGGACAAACGGCTCCTCACGGTCACGACCTCCTGGAGCTCGCTCACGTCCATCTTCTGCAGCGCCTCCAACGAGCGCCGCTGGCGGGCCGGGTGGACCGCGTTCGTCGACGAACCCGCGCCCATCTCTTCAAACGAGAGCCGCCGCTCGACGACGGCGATGGCGTGCTCCGCCCTTTGAATGAGGAGGGCGCGGGTGTGGTACACCCGCGTCAACAAGGTCGACGCGAGCCGCGGCGGGCTGCGCGGGCGGAGCCGGCCCCGCGGGGGGCGCGGGTGCCTCGGTGCTGCCCCCGGGTGCTCGCTTGCGCCGCGCGTCGTGTCGCCGCCGCGCGGGGGGCGCGCTGGCGCATTCTTTCTCCACGCGCGTGTCCCCGGCGCGCTTGTCCGGCTGTGGTGGCCCGCCTGCCTCGCACAAGCACAAGGCACAGGAGGCACAGGCTGGGTGTCACACAAGAATTGTCCCGGGGGGGGGGTGCGGCGGCTCGCACCGCTAGGAATCGCCCGCCGGGCCGGCGCGAGGGCGTGGCTGCGCTGGATGCGTCCTGGGCTGCTTTAGACGGGTTTCGCTGCCCCGGACGCAAAAAGCAAAGCACCTGTGTACTGGCAAGCGCCACGATTGCGAGGTGTTTACGTATAAGCATTCGCCAGTGCACCGGACGTACCGAGCTCTAACGCGGTGACGACCGGACACCGGGAGCCTACCGCCTAGCCCAGCCCAAGAGTGAGCGCCGTCGCCGCAGCAGCGCAGCTCTCATCATGGGCCGCCGCGACCGGAAGCGCAGCCGCTCGCGCAGCCGCAGCCGCAGCCGGGAGCGCCGGCCCCGGCGGGACGAGAGCAAGGGCGCCGCGCCAGAGCGCGTCGACTACGCCAAGCTAAACGAAGGCCTCAAGGTCTCGACGGGCGGCGACGGCGAGGTGAGCATGACCGTGGACGACACGAACGCCCTGCGCGAGAAGCTCGGGCTGAGTCCCCTGAACTCGAACGTGTCGTCTGCGGCGGCCAAGGCGCGGGAGCAGGCGGAGAGGAACTTCGAATTGGCAAGAGCCGAACGCTTGGACGCGCGGCGCCTGGCCGACATCGAGGCCGAGCTCGCTAAAGCTAAGAGAAAAAGGGAGGCTTCGGCGAAGCTGCCGGCGTCTACTTTGGGTGATGCCGTGGAGGATGCCGCGGCCTACGTCGCGCGTCTACGACGGCAGAAGGACGACCCGGCGCACGAAGCGCTCGAGGCGGAACGACGAAGACGACTGCAGCTCGACCAGGAGCGCCAGTACACGTCCAACGATTTGGAGGGACTAAACGTCGCGGCTCATAGTGCCGAAGCGCTAAAAGTCGGCGACGAGATGATCCTCACGTTAGAGGACGAACACATTTTAGAACATAATGAACATGGCAAGCTCATCGGCCTCAAGGCCGAGTCGGCGCATACTTTACAGAACGTGAACCGCAGCGAGGACGATTACATTCGGAGAAAGAGGGCGGAGCACCAGGAGGACCAGGCCCTCCAGCAAGGCGGCGACGTCGCGGACGATTTCGAGTATGCCACGGGCGCCGCGGCCGGCGCCGGCGCCACGCTGGCCAAGTACGACGACCGCGCGAAGGCAGCCCACAAACTGCGCATCGGGTCCGCCGGCGGCCTGAGCGCCCAGAACCAGTCGCATTTAAGGGGCGCGGACATCGCCCGCTTGGCCGAGCGCATGGGCAAGGCCCCGAACGCCAAAATGGACACGAACGAAACTTCGGTCCTAAGGACTGGCCGCTGGGGCGGCGTCGACGCCTCTTCTGCGCAATTTGAAGCACAAAGCGACTACCTCACGAAGGACGAAGCCAGGAAGATGTTCCGGAAGAAGGACAAGAAGGCGCGGAAGGCCGCGCGGAAGGTCTTAGTACCGTCCACCGGGAGCATTCTAGACGGGTTGGAGGAAGTTGATGGTAATAGAGGGAGCCGTTCACGTGTTGTCGAGGACGACACGGACGAGGACCGGCGGCGGGCGGCGAGCTGGGCCGCCGCGCAGCGCAGCGCGCAGAGCAAGCTCTCCGGGGCCTTTGGGCAGACCGTGGAAGCGGCGACGACGGCGGGGGCCGCTCAAGCCTTACCTGCGGTGCACGAGGCGAAGACCGTTGTAGAGCCCAAGTTTGTGAGCGGCCTGGGCGAGGACGTGGACGACGCCGAACTAAGAGCGGCCCTGGACCGCGCGCGGCGTCTGAAGAGCGAGGCGCCCGTCGGCGAGGCCGGCGCGTCCGCGCTGGCGTCGCGCGTGAAGGAGGAGGCGCCCGAGCCGGACGCGGAGACGACGGACGTTCTCGTGTTTACGTCGACGACGGAGTTCACCGCGCGCTTGCGGGCGCGCCTGGAGGAGCGCGCGCAAGCGAAGGAGGAGGCCGCGGAAGACGTGGTCATGGACGATGTACCGGATTCGGACGACGAAGCTGAGGTGGCCGAGGGTCGCGGGGAGCTCGTGGACTTTTTGCACAAGCAACCCTTGGCATCGGGTGGTATGGCGGCCGCCATGGGGTTACTCCGCCAAACCGGCGACGTGCAGACCCAGCACGTCGAGGCCAGTATCGGGCGCGCCCGGGACCGGCGGGACTTCAAGACGGACGCGACGTCGACGGAGGACATGGCCGAGGCGCAACGGTTGACGGCCGAAGGGAGTGATATGACTTTTAAAGACATCAAGCTCGAATATAGAGATGCGGACGGCAAGTTATTGACGAGGAAGGAGGCCTTCCGCCAGATGTGCCACAAGTTCCACGGCAAGGGCCCCGGCAAGGCCAAGACCGAAAAGTTCGCGGCGCGGGAGGCCGAGCGCCAGCGGTCCATCAAGATGTCCGCCGGTGCGGGTTCGTTGTCCATCCTCCAGCACGCCCAGCAGCGCACGGGCCAGGCCTACGTGCCCATCAACAACCAGCAGGCCTACGTGGACATGGGGACCGGGGGCTCGTCGAAATCGAAGAAGAAGAAGAAGAAGCTCAAGCTGAAGAAGAGCGGGTAACAATCTATGTCTTAACCTATCTCATCAAAGATCTGCCGCGCGACGGCTCGCACAACGGCGTCGTCCGGCCGCTGCGTGAAGACGCAGCGGCTCGCTGACTCGTAAGCACCCGATCGCGCGGCGTAGACCTCGTAGTCGGCGGGGAACCGCCTCGAGACGCAGACGCGCGCGACCCTCCCCGTCGCGGGGTCCTCGACGTCGAGCGGCTGGAGCCGGTAGACCTCGGTGGCCTCCTCGAGCTTCGGTGGGGGCGCGTCGAAGCCGTGGTTCACTACGACGACGAGCGCCCGCGCCTCCATAGCGGCGCGGTACAAGCGCCGCAGCGCCACCAACTCCTCGAAGGTTGAAGGCGAGACAACGAAGAAGCAGTCCGTCGGCGCCAGGCCGCAGTCCGAGTGCCGGACTGTGCCCCATTTTTTGAGCAAGGGCTCGACGGGCAGTCCCGCGGCAGTCGGCGCCGCGCCGCTCGCCACCTTCGGGTAGAGTAACGTACAGGTCTCAAAAAAGAACGCGACCTCGTTGGCGCAGCGCCGGACCCAGCGCGCCGTGTCGTCGGCCGAGAAGCGACGTGACGTTGATTCGAACGTGTCCACGCGGCAATCGATGACGCAGCGCCGCTCGCCCGTCAATACAGCGGCCTTCAGTGCCTCGCCGGCGTGCTGCGCGGCTTGGCGCGCGTCGCACGCGATGACGCCGTGGGCTCCATCGTCGTCGAGAAAGAACGCACCGGCCTCGAGTCTCTGCCGGAGGTCGTCGACGTCGGTGTCGGTCGAGCCGAGGAGGCGCGTCGGCGGGCGTCGTCGTGGGTGTGAGTAGAGGGAAGTGCACGTCTGCAGCGCTACTCCGAGGCCCAGGGCTCGTCGCATTGTCGACCAATAGCTGCTTTCTCTGCGTAAATCTGTGTAAATCTACGCGCAGTTGCAGGTCCAACAGCTCAGAACATCCTCAGAGGGCTGCAGACCGACGTTCAAGCAACTGTTAGCACGCGTTTATGATTGCATTGTAAAACGTAGGCTAAAACCCGTACGCTGAGTGGGCATGCAAAAACCAGCACCCAATAACGCGCATAAGTCGCAAACACGATGAAACGCGTCCTCTGGGCGGCTTGCGCCGTGCAATCCTTCGTCCTGCAGCCACCACAGCTGCAGCGCCCAGCAGCGTTCCAGCGCACAGCCGCAATACGAGCCGTCGACGATGACAGGCCCGCAGAAAGCGACGCCGAAGCGGCACGGATAGCAGAGATGCGCGCGCGCATGGAAGCCATGTTCGGCGGCGGCGAGGCGCCGGCCGCGGAGCCGGCCACGGAGCCGGCCGCGGAGGCGCCGGCCGCGGAGTTGCCCGCAGTGGAGGCGCCTGCAGCAGAGGCGCCGGCCGCGAAGACGCCGGATGCACCGGAGCCGGCACCGCCGGCGGTCGCCGCGGAGCCGGTACCACCGGCGGTCACCGCGGACGACGACGACGCGGCGATGCGTGCGCGAATGGAGGGCTTATTTCCCAGCGGCGGGGACGCGGCGAGCACGGATGGAACCGAGCCGGCGCCGCCGGCCGAGAGCGGCCGGCGCGAGCCGTCGGGGGACCCGCCGGACGACCTGGCGAGCGAGCTGTCGAAGCTGCGCGAGGTGCGGGGCACGCCCGAGGCGGCGGAGCCGGCCCCGCCCTCGAGCGACCTGCCGGCCGGGCTCGCGGACGCCTTGAATCCCCAAGGCGCCGCGGGCGAGGCGCGGCCCGCCGTGCCGGCCGGCGTCGCGCTCGATCTGGCCGAGGCGGCGCGGCACGCCTGCGACGCGACCGTGGCGGCGGTGCTCGAGGGGAAGCGGCGGGTGCTCATCGAGGCGCGGGTCGAGGGCCTCGACCCCGCGCAGCCGACCCTCGACGGGTCCGCGGTGCTCGCGTGGGCCACGGGCGCCCTGGCGCGGCTGCCGTACGACCACCTGGTGCTGCTGGACGCCGCGGGGACCACGCGCCTCACCGAGGAGGCGGGTATCACGGCCGATCCCCTGCTCCTGACCTTTGGCCAGGCCGTGGAGGAGGAGACGCCCGAGTCAACGCTGTACGTGGTCTTTGCGCCGCGCACGAACGACGACATGGTCGCGACCTGTGTGGAAATCGAAGACCTTCGTGGACCTCCACGCCTTCGAGCAGACGCGGTGACGGGGGCGCCTGAAATTTGATTTCCACACAGGTCGCGACGCGGCGGGTCTTCCGGTCCGCGGCGATGAAGAATTTACCGGTCGTCGTCCTGAACCACCGGCACGACGAGCCCGGCGGGGCCGCGACGCCCCACGAGTATCTGGACGCGACGGAGGCGTACTGCCTGCGGCCGCTGATGGTCCGCGGGGACACGCCCGGCGTGCGAGGCACGGTGCGCGTCGTCGTCTCGCGGCGCTACCCGGCGCCCTACGAGGTCTTCGTGGACGTGGGCCGGGGCGCCTACGCGCGGCACGCGGAGTTCGACGAGCGGCCAACTGCTGCGGAATTGAACAACGTGATTCGGGCCGCGATCGACCGGGGTGGGCCGCCGCCCCTTCCTGACGCGGAGGACTTTGGTTAACGGTGTTTGACAATGAAGCTACCCCCCGGGGACGCCGCCGCGTCGGTCGCGCGCCCGGCGGTAGAGGAGGAGGTCCTCGCCGCCTTCCGGGACCTCGAACCATAAGTAGCTAGCACATGCCTCGTGATCGCGCCGCGACCGGTGAGCCGGCGCCACTGACTCGTGATATTAGTGCTTCGGCTCGATGGCGCGTGCCAGGGTACGGGTTCCTAGCTTCTCGGCTTGTGAGCCAACAACTAAAAAACTTTTACGAAGTTTATAAAAAATCTATGTCGGCGGCAGTTTCGCGGCAGCATGGGCTCGGATGGTTCTGAAAAGTGCTCATCGGAACGCTGGGGCCGAGAGAAACGTTTTTAGGTGTGGCGAAGAGGCTAGCGGCGAAGAACAGCGTTCTGGCGAGCGGCGCAAAACACACTAGGGGCTAGTGGCGCAAAACCTACTAGGACCCGTGTGACCCGTACCGTTAACGGTACGGGGCAGGGAAGTGCATATTACTGCATGTAACAGACGCCCTCCGCCCTCGATTTTTGGAATATAGGTCCGGTCCCCTGCCCCTAGGGCGGCGTCCGGCCGTATTACTCTCCCCGGTGGTGTTGCAAAGATTCACTTTTACTCGATCACCCGTCCGCCGCCGCCGCTCTCCGAAAGTCCTCCACAGGCGCCGCGGCCTCCGGGATCGGAAGCCCCGGGAACAACACCCCGAGCAGTATCTGCCAGCCGGGGATTGAGAATTCGTCCTCCTGGAAGACGACGAGCCCGTCGCGCACGCGGAACGTCGTGTGGACGACGTAGGGCTTGATATTGGCCCCGGGCCCGACGCGTACGCTGCCAGACAAACGCCAGTCGACCGCGATCTCCTCTCCGCGCGGCGCACAGGAAATCACCTCGCAGCGCGCGTCATCACCGAAGAGCCGCACGACGCCCTCTGCGTAGTTCCGGATGCCCGTCAGCGAGACGTCGGGATCCTCGAAGAAAAAGTCGTCGGCGAAGAGCTCCGGGAGCACGCGTCCTGTCACGAACCACTCGCGGTCCCGCAATCCACAATCGAGCGCGCTCGCCAGCTCGGCGAGCGGCAGCGGCGTTTTCGCTTGGGTCCAGTCCACGTCCAGCGCGAGCGGCGTTTGTTTTGGAAGGAACCGCCCAAGAAACTCAGTGACGGGATTCACGTAGTCCTCCTGCCCGGCCGCGGCGACGACGCGACGGTGCCGCGTCGGCGGCGCGTGCCGCAGGCCTGTAGCGTGCGCCGCCAGCAGCGCTGCGATGGCTAGGCGCATCACTTAGCGCTTTAGCTGTGCAGCGGCTTAAACTGTGCAGCAGCACTTTTATTGGCGTTTTGGTGCGGCTTGACGGCGTCGGATTAGTACCAAGGGCCGCAGGATCTCCGTGCTCGTCTCGTTTTTTGAAAACCCGACTAAGAGCCGGCCGCCATCTGCGCAGCTGCCGGCCCGCGAATTTAAGTGCGAAGGTCCACAATTCCCCAAGTATTCATAACATCATCGAAGCTTACTCAGCTCGGCCTCGGCCATCTCCGAGTAGTATTTCTCGACCTGGTCCTGGGGGATCACGCCCTGGTCCACGAGGATCAATACCTTGTCCATGCATTCCTTCTTGACGCGCGTCTCGACCTGCAGTGTCAGGCCGGCTCTTTTGGGCGGCTCTTTTGGTTCGTAGCCGCCACTAAAGAGGCCCTCGAAGGGATTGCCGGCGTCCGCGTCGCCAGAGCCCTTGAACGGATTGATCGCGTCGAGCAGGCCGCGGGCGGCGCCGCCCGCCGCGTCGGCGGCAGCGCGGCCGGCGGTGGACGCGATGCCGACGGCCGCGCCTTTGGCCGCGTCGCCCGCCGCCGACGCGGCGCCCCTGGCCCCGCCGGCGACGGCTCCGGCCGCCTTCGACGCAAGCTTGCCGGGGACGGCGGCGATCGGGTCGACCAGCATCGTCTT
>Ga0114994_10004202_pt1 | contig 10472 bp, 13 predicted proteins | sample ArcticOcean_MG_C_9_FD_87043 | JGI IMG/M metagenome (GOLD analysis project Ga0114994, IMG submission 87043) | Marine microbial communities from western Arctic Ocean - ArcticOcean_MG_CB2_152 | ecosystem: Environmental > Aquatic > Marine > Oceanic | place: Arctic Ocean: Canada Basin | collected... | reverse complement strand
TTTCCGATTTTTTACGCTACCGTCTTTGTTGAAGTCCATGTGCTTCAGTGGAGCAAAGGTTCGACTATGGATGGTGATGCGCCATTGTTTATTTTTTTTTCCGATTTTTTACGCTACCGTCTTTGTTGAACTCCATGTGCTTCAGTGGAGCAAAGGTTCGTCTATGGATGGGTGATGCGCCATACTTGTGGACGTTGGACATGTGGGCGGCCGTACCATAACCTTTGTGCTGCTTGAGGTTGTAAATTGGATAAAGAGTATCGTACTCGTGCATCAGACGGTCTCGGGTGACTTTGGCAATTATCGAGGCTGCTCCAATTCCATACTCTTTGCCGTCGCCCTTGATGACGAACTCGCAATCCGACGGGAAGTCGCTGGGACACCTATTTCCGTCAATCATACCAAACGCATTCTCGGATTTGTAGGTGTTCGTGTCGTCATATCCAGCAGTCGTGTAGCACCCACCTCGTTTCGAAGAGGCCGGTTTGTTTGCCTTTGTGGTCATTTGTGTGATGAGTGCTGTGGATGCCATTGTCATGGCAAGCATAGTAGCTTGGAGAATATTTATCTCGTCGATCTTGGGCGCATCTACTATAGCAGCCGCAAAACGAACGCCTGGGGAGCTGATTATCAGCTCGTAAAGTCGCTCTCGCTCATCCTCGTCGGTGATTTTTTTCGAGTCCGTAATACCCGGGATATTCGTAGGACAAAAGCACGCAGCCGCAACCACAGGACCTGCAAGAGGCCCACGTCCAGCCTCGTCCACACCAAAAATGAGCGATTTGGACTTGTTTTTCTTAATCCTGGTTTCGAGGGGACGAGGTAGAAAGGCGGAGGAGGTGGGGGTGGGTTTGGTTTTCTTGGAGTCGATGGAGGAAGAGGAAATGTGTTTCATTGATTTAGATGCTCTTGATATCGAAACCTTGCTCATCGAAGCAAGGCGAGGACTTCGACGGGACACCATCGAGGAGAAACCGATGAAGAGGATAAGTAGCAGAATATTATTCTTGGGATTGCTTTCTTTGTGTATCTATCGCACTATGATTGCCTTGTCACCTGTCGTCCCACTTTTGTGTCTCAGACATCACCTCATGTAAATCTCCGCTTAAAATATACAATATAGGCAATATACAATTATTACGAGGAAAGCCGACTTGATTACATCTCACCATCTAGTTGTCAATTTCCTTGCAAGCAACGAAAATAAACAACACGACTCAACAATCATGGTCCGCCCACAATTATGTTTACTGCTGTTTCTATTGCTGGCGACATGTCACGGTTTTACCACCATAATTCGACCAACAAGAGTCCGACATATTAAACTTTTTCAATACAAAAGCAGCCTGTCCGAGCTGGCCCGATCATCCGCTGCTGAAAAGCTTGCTCGATCCAAACACGACAATGGTGTTATGAATGCCATCTTCAAACCAAGCGTAAATGAGAATATCACCCCTCAAACCTGTCCATCAACATCCTTCCCTTCAGACTTCCCAGCAGGTGCTTTACTACGTATCGGCCCGAATTCCAACTCCCTCCCAGAAGGCGAGCTTGAGAGTTATCTTGATGGCGACGGAATGCTTCACGCAATTGTGATTCCACCTCCATCCAAATCCTCCTCTGAGCGTGTGTGCACCTACAGTAATCGCTACATAAACACGTTAGGCCGTCAGCAGCAACTCGAGCTTCAGAAAAAGAAGAACCTCCCAACCCTGCCACAGTTCAAAGGAACTCTAGTCGCAGCTCCTAGATCCTACCCGATGTTAGCGAACATTTTTCAAAACTGCCTCACCTTCAGGACCACCCACGGGCAAAAGGACACGTGTAACACGTCAGTGACAGCTTTTGGAAGTAAAATTTTGGCGCTCATGGAGCAAGGTCTACCGAGCGAAATTTCAGTGAGCAAGGATGTGAGTCGAGCGAAGCCAGCGAGCACAACGGTTTCATCCACTACTAACCCATCCAATTCGTACAATCGCATTTTCGCTTCGCTCGGCGCAGGGCAAAATTAAGACGGTTCTGGCCGGGAGCAACTTGGACGGAGCGCTGCCAAACAACAACCCTCTCACGGGCGGCAATCTTGGAGCGCACGGCCGAACTTGTGGGAAAACCAACGAGCGTTTCCAAATATCCTACGCTGCCACACCTTTTGCCAACCCGCTATGCAGAATTGACGTCTTCGAGGAGGGCTTCAAATTCAAACGTACAATCCCGGTCGACGTGCCTGTCGCTGTTATGACTCACGACATGGCAATCACCGAAAACTATTGCGTGGTCATGGATCTCCCTTTGACCGTTCGAAGCGAGCGGTTGGCATTTGATAAATTTCCTGTAGAGTTCGAGGCAGATTCACCGGCTCGAATTGGGCTTGTTCCGCGCGGCGGAACTCGCGGACCTATCGGCGATAAGCCAAAGCCTAAGTTCTCGAGCGGGAATGATTTTGCAGCCTCCAAGGGAGACCCCGACCTCACATCATTGGTGACTCGAACTGACAGAGAAACTAACGAAAGCGAAGACGGGACAATTTGGTTCTCCTGCCTGCCTGGAATCGTTCTGCACATGGGAACGGCTCGCGAAATGATCTGCGAAGAGACTGGTAGAAAGGTGGCCGTCTTACACGGCTTGAAGTCTTTACCCAACACCCCCAACAGCTTCATCCTGTCCTACACAGCTGCCTATTTGTACGAGTGGGTGCTGGACATTGAATCTGGAAAGTTGCTGAGAGAGGGAGTTCTGAACGACGCCCAGCTCGTTGAATTTCCCGTTGTGGATAATATGACCAACGGAATGGGCAACTGCGAGTTTGTGTATGCTGCAGCCGTTGAGAGAATTGGCGGTCCGCTCTTGTCACACAATAATCCGAGTGAGGGGGTGGTGATTGACGGTGTGGTTAAATTTGGTCTCTACGGGAAGGACAAGGGAAAAGTAGTCGGCAAGTTCACGCTGCCAACTGACGAGTGGGCAGTCTCGGAGCCTACAATCGTTGAGAACGGTTACTTGGTCATGTGCGCGTCACGCGTGTCGAAAACAACGGACAAAAAAACTGGCTTCAACTCCATGCAAGCCAGTTTTTTGTATGTTGTCAGCACCGAGGACATGCGAATGGTTAGCAAGGTATTGTTACCGGAAATCATGCCCTACGGCCTTCATTCTGACTTTGCAAGTTGGAATGTTTTGAGTGATGTTTGAGGTTCCCTGACAATAGTTAAATCAAAAGTTTAAACGGAAAACCTGCCTCTTTTTTACGTGTTTATGCCCGGCCCACACCACCATTATTTCACTTGTTTTTCTTAATCTAACCTACTCACTGCTCGTGAACTCGGTGGCAAAGATCACCGAAACGGCAAGCACCTTTCGCGAAGTTCATGCAGACCTCAGTGCTCTTTTCCCTGGGGATGGGCTGGATGCCCTGGGGGAGGTGCCTCCTGCGGCAGTGCTCGCCGAAGTAGCACTTGCCAATCTTGTACAGATCACAATCCTCGTCGAGCTTGTTCTCGACGAAATAGCTCAGGGGACGCGGCTTGCGGTTGCTCCTTCCCCCCCCTCCACCTCCCCTAGCTTCTCCATCATCACTGCTCTTCCTGCCACCAGTTCGGCGGCCGTTACCTCCGCCACCCTCCAATTTTCCAAAGTTAACACCATCGGACTCGGAGGCGTCCTTCCAGTAGTACCCGACTCCGGTGTGAGGGCGAGGATTCTGTGGAACAATAATGTTAGGTTAGTAGTTGGGGGTAGTTGATGAATGAATCCATTTCTGAGCTTAAGCCCAAAGTTACCTGGAGAAGAACGTGAAGGAGCTCCTTAATCTCGCCAACCTCAACGCCACGGTACAGCTGGGAGAGCTCGGTGGCATCCTCGCGGGTGAGGTTGGAGCGGGTGGTTCCGGTCGAAGGGCAGAACGAAAGCATCATCTTGTTGCCCTCGGAGTCATCCTTCTCATAGTCAAAGGAAGCTCCACGGCCAATCTGAGTCAGGCCGCGACGGCAATTAGTGCCAGTGAACGTCCACCCACCAGAAGCAGCAGTAGACGACAGATCATACTGAGCCTCAACAATTGCAGGAATTCCATCTTCGGTGTCGAGTTCCATACAGCTATTGCAGCACTTGGGCTGGCTTTGTTTCTTCTTCAACTGGTTAGCACTGAAAGCATCCTTCTCATCCGTATCACAAACAACGCAGTTGACCATGGTTGATATTTTAAACTGTGATAAACTTGTTAGTAAACGAAAGATGATTTGGTGGTGTTTTGGCAATGTGTGAGCGTATGAGTAATAAGCACTTTATGGTTGTGGGGGCAGGCGGAGAAAGTGGAAGGCAGAAGGTACACCCCCATTGAAGCAATTTCATTAGCGTACCGTGGAAGACTGAGAGATCGTAAAACAAAACTTGTCTGGTTCTCAAAATCTGAGCAAATTTTCCCAGTCATTCATATTGAAGCAACCCCTGTCTCTAATTAGGCTTCCTCCGCCAATCAATCCGACATAGAGACCGTGCGACAAAATCACTGCTACTACAGTCAAATTCCGACAAACTTGTTTTCCTTTCCTCCTTCCCTCACTTTCATAATCCAACCCAATGGACGCCACCCAGCTTGCCCAGGTAGAGCAGCTAGCAAACCAGCTCTACGCAGGTGGTCCAGGCATAGCTGAGGCGCAGAGTCGACTGCTTTCCCTACAACAATCAGCAGACAATATACCAACTTGTCAATACATCCTGAATAATTCCACAAACAACTATGCACTGCTAGTTGCCTCTAATTCACTGAGCCAGTTAATAACGAGTCACTGGTGAGTGTTTTGCATGTGTGTTTTGTTTTTGGGTGCTGTTGTCCCTTTCATCTAATGTCCCATAAATTCTCTCCCTTGTCCTTCACCTATTCCCCCCTATCCCCCCCAACCCCCCAATATTTTAGGAACAACTTCACAGTCCAACAGCGCATTGACTTGCGAAACTACGTGCTCACCTACCTTGCAGAGAAGGGCTCAACTATCGACAATTTCGTGCTAACGAGTGTCATCAAGCTCGTCTGCCGGATCACGAAATTGGGCTGGTTCGACGACGTAACTCACAGAGAGCTCCCTGACCAGGTCAAGCGCTTCCTCGAAGCGACTGTGGACCACTGCGTCATCGGTCTGAAAATTCTCAACCAGCTCGTTGACGAGCTCAATATCCCCACAGTGGGCCGGACGCTCACTGCTCACAGAAAGTCCGCCGTGAGCTTCCGGGACACATCATTGAAGAAGGTTTTCGAGCTGGGGCTCGCAACTCTCGACCAGCTCAAGCAGAACGCAATCCAAGGCACCCCCCGGCAGATCCAGGACTTGGGTTTGCAGAGTTTGAGCCTGGTTGTTAGGTGTTTGGGGTTTGACTTTATCGGTACAAATCCTGACGAGAGCACTGAGGACGTTGGGACGATTCAGATCCCAATGAGCTGGAGGGCGCTAATTATGAGCAAGGCTAACATGGAGGTGTTGTTTGATTTTTACAAGAACACCGAGCCGCCAAGGAGTAACAAGGCAATGGAGGCCATAATATTGTTGAGCAGGTGAGTCTATTTTTGAAGTTTTTGAGGTGTGGAATTTCTTTGGTTGTGGCCCCCCCCCCCCCCCCCCTCACCGCTGCGCTCGGCTTTCCGCTGCGCTCGTCTTTCCGCTGCGCTCGGCTTTCCGCTGCGCTCGGCTGATGGACGCAGCTTTCGCTCGCTCGCAAAAACTAACTCCTTATTTTTCATTTTCTCAGCACCCGACGATCACTCTTTTCAACAGACAAGGACCGGACCGTTTTTACTGACAGGCTAATGGCCGAAATGGCCGAGCTAATGAGAAACAAGACTGGCCTGCATCACGGCGAGAACTACCACGAATTTTGTCGTCTCTTGGGAAGGATCAAGGCGAACTTTCAGCTAACTGAGTTCGTCAAGTACAGCGGTTTTGTCGAGTGGCTCCGCTACGCCGCCGACTTCACCGTCACGTCCATAGAGAATTGGCAGTGGAGCAAGAACAGGTGAGCGAGCAGCGAACTAGTCACAACTAGTGCATTATTGTGTTGCTGACGAGCGCGTGCGGATGGTTTGAGATGGCGTGTTTTGGACCGTTCCTGAACAACAACAGCGCACAAAAAGAGTCGCCTGGCCGAACTAGCCACCGGTCCAATTCTGACCGTCTAAAGGCATTGTGTGTTGGATTTGTGGTCGTTTTAGTGATTCGCCTTTTTTTGGCCTATTTTGGAGTTTTCACATTGGCGTGCACATGACCCTGATCTGGACCGTCCCTGAACAATCCTCTCGCACAAAAAGATGCGCTTGATCGAATCCGCCACCGTGTCCAATTTTGAGTGTCTAAAACCTCCATACGTTGGAGTTACGGCCGATTCCGTGATTCCAGACTAATATTATTCCACTCACTCCGCTCACTCAACCCAGCATTCACTATTTATTGGCAATGTGGGTGAGACTAGTTAGTGCGGTGCCATATGTCAGGGCTGACACTGGCGAGCAGGGATTCACCAAAACGTTTGAGAAGCAAGTGTCTCGAGTCGTGGAATGCTACTTGAAGGTGAGCGAGCGAGGCGAGCGAGCCTTGATGAAGACGAGCATACTCGCGACGAATCCCGCGGAAAGGCTACAGACGGCTGCATCCACAACAAAACTAACCCACTCAATTCGTTTGGCTCGCTTGGTTCGCTCGTGCTTTCATTAAATGTGCCTCGCTTCGCTCGGCGCAGTCCATGCTCGCCTCCGTGGAAACTGTCGTCAACGATCTCGACGGGGAGGACGACCCGCTCGACGACGACGGCTCGCTGAAGGAGCAGCTTGAGAAGCTACCCACGCTCTGCCGATTCCTCTACGAGGGGGCGGGTAAAATGATCCTCGACCACTTTGACACAATCAAGGTCAGGTACCAGCAGCTCGTCAATGGCGGGTCAACGAGCCCCAACGACATCAAAATTTGCGAGGGGAAACTGAGCTGGCTTGTTTACATAATTGGTTCGATAATTGGAGGTCACAGCTGGAACCAGTCCAGCTTCGAGGACGGCTCGGAGCTTATCGACGGACAACTGTCGAGGCGCGTCTTCCAGCTTTCGCAGCTAACGGACCTGAGGATCCTGCACACCAACGGTCAGGGGAAGTGCGACATGAAACTCGAGCTGGCGTACTTGTACTACCTCGACAACTTCCGGCGCGTTTACATGTTCTGCTGGGACTCGACACAGACAACACGGAGCGTGATGGGAGGGGCGGAGGGACCCAGCACCAAGGCTAAAATCTACCAGAGGATGTTCGAGTGCATGGAGATGGGGAACAACACTCAGGTCACCAACTTGATTATTAACAAGGTGAGCGAGCGAAGCGAGCGAGCTTCGTGCGAAATTGCTTTACATGGCTACATTCTCTACTGAACTAACCCACTCAACTATTATTATGCTTCATTAAAAATGCGCCTCGCCGCAGGTGGGCAACAATTTGAAATTCTGGCCCAACGAGGTGGAAATAATCGGCCAGACGTTGGACCTGTTCTTGGACATGTCGCAAGGGTACAGCTCAAGCAAGCTGCTGCTGACGTTGGACAGCGTCAAGGTGAGCGAGCGAAGCGAGCGAGTTTTGAGGAAGACGAGCATTCTCACGATGAATTCCGCAAAATGGTTGCAGACGGCTACATCCGCTACTGAACTGACCCACCCAATTTCATTTGACTCGCTCGTTCTGCTCGTCCTTCATTAAAAATGCGCCTCTCTTCGCTCGGCGCAGTTCTTGCTCAACAACCACAACGTTGACCACTTCCCGTTTTTGAAGAACCCGGCAAATATCAGGCACAGGACTACGTTCCACGCAACATTGACGAGGCTGTTGTTCACATTTAGTAGCGAGGAAATGCCAATGACCTTCGAGAAGTTTCTCGAACCGACGTTGACGACGTTGACGCAGCTGGGGCAGCTAGGGGACAACGAGTTGAGAAGTGAGGGGGCCAAGTGGCCGTTGATTGGGGTTTTGAGGGATTTGAGAGGAATTGCCAGCAGGTGAGCGAGCGAAGCGAGCGAGCCTTGATGAAGACGAGCTTACGAGCCACTTTAGCTAACCCACACTCGGATTCCTTAAAAATGCGCACAATTTCGCTTCGCTCGGCGCAGTTTGCACAACAAGAGAACGTATTTGAGCCTGTTCGAGGCGTTGCATCCGAACCATTTTGCCGTGTTCATACGCATTGCGGAGCTCTGGTTCGACACCCCAGAAGTCACCACATCGCTTTTGAAGTTTTTGAACGAGTTCGTTCACAACAAGGCCAACAGGGTCAGCTTCGACCAGTCCAGCCCCAACGGCATTCTGCTTTTTCGGAACACGAGCAGCATTCTGTGCGGCTACGGACAGCAGCAGTTAAAAATATCGGGGGAGGTGATAGGCGCCAACGAAATCTACAAGAAACGGTACAAGGGATTTTCCTTGATGCTCAACACATTATTCTCGGCGCTGACCGGCAACTACGTCTGCTTCGGCGTTTTTTCGTTGTACAACGATCCAGCTCTAGACAACTCTCTCAACACAGCGCTGGAGGTTGTGCTGAGCATTCCCATCGAGGGCATGATCAGTTTCCCAAAGCTGAGCAAGAGCGCCTTCAACTTTTTGGAAACGTTGTTCAAGAGCCATTTGAGCACGGTGCTGAAGAAGGATTCGGGAACGTTTTCGAGGGTGATGACCTGTATACACGAGGGGTTGCAAAGCAGCGACGCTACACTGAGTAGCACCTGCGCAACCACGATCGACAACCTGTCGACCTTTTACTTTGTCAACATTGGGAAGCAAAAGCCAGAGGTTCAGCTGCTGAACGATCATTTAGCTCAACAGCCGAACCTGTTCAGCGGCCTTACGAGCACCTTGTTTAATCTCCTACTATTCGGACCCGCAGGCAACCACTGGGCGATTATGAAACCCATGCTGGCGCTAATGCTGTGCAACGAACAGAGCTTCACGGGGTACAAGGACCAGCTGATGAGCACGCAGACAGCAGACAATCAGCTGAAACTGAACGACGCTTTCACGAAATTGTTGTCTGACGTCAATCGGAATTTGGAGAGCACGAACAGGGATAGGTGAGCGAGCGAAGCGAGCGGCAAATCCACTACTGAACTAACATTATTCCACTCAATTGGTTTGGCTCGCTCGCAGGTTCACACAAAAATTGACTGCTTTTCGGGTTGCGGCACGGGGTTTTTTGACGTTATGAGTAGGGGGAGGGGGAGGGGGAAAGACGAGGAATAAAATTTGGGTTTGGAGGACAGAAGATGTTGCTTTACAATGTGAATAAAACGAAATATTTGCGCAAAAATTCGAATTCGTCTATTTACAGCTTTGGAATCCCACGAGCTTCAAACTCTTGTACTAACTCCTTCACACTGGCGATCGCCGGGAAGAAGTGAAGTTGACCCCCACCAACGGAGTCAAGTTTCCCTGGACCTTCACCCCACTTTTCTTGAGGCGTTTGGGTCTCTTTGAAGTATACGAGAATCGGGAACTCCTTGCTGGGGAAGAAATCGTAGTTTACGAAGGACTCATACGTCCAACGATTAGCACCGCCAACAACAAAATTCTCGCCAGAGTCCTCGACGGCTCCTTTCCCAAATAGAGGCTTTGTCTTGAGCTCGAAAGCTGATTCGTCGAACAAGAATCGAATTCTTGTTGCTTGGACAGAGAGGAACACCGAGAAAATGCAAAGAAGACTTCCTATAGGCAAATTGTGATTAAGCAGGAGAGCATCTAGGCCAAGAATTCCTGGGACAAGAGCTGTGCAGATTTGAGAACATTAAAAGTAGTGTTAGTAGCTGTGGACAAGGCAAGCGGAGACTTGGAGTGAGACTACTCACCCAGTCGGTAATCAGGTGAAATCAAACGATTGGGACGAGTAGGGATAGTAATTTTCTTTGGTTTGGGTGAGAAGAGGTTGCCGAAGATGTCATCGAGAGGAGAGGCACGAAGAGGCTGAGTCGCAATTTGCTGAGTTGGCAGTCTGAAGGCGAAAGCTCTTGAGAGAGGCTGAGTCGCAATTTGCTGAGTTGGCCTGAAGGCGAAAGCTCTACAGAGTGTGATTACTACAAAAAGGAAATAAAATAGATTCATATTGGCGTTGGCGTTTCTCGTTGGGTGTTTCGACAAGATAGGTCAATTTATCACGTGTAAATTACAAATTTGCCTTCAATTTATCCCAAACCATCTGTCTGAAAACTTCTCAACTCAAAACTGTTCTCCAGAATGATAGTCACAATCCTTTCCAACTTGGCAGCGTTCACGTTTATACTTACAGCCTTGACTTACGATCCTTTCTCTCTTGTTCAAATGCATTCTTGGGGCGGTCCACACTTCCTTCTGAACACCACATCAAAAACCATCCACCATCACTTCAAAAACTTTCAGTTCCCTCCTCCCCTCCCCCCCCCACAATCACCTTCAACACTAAGGCTAATATCGTTCGTTTCCCTGCCCT
>Ga0114994_10004195_pt1 | contig 10479 bp, 9 predicted proteins | sample ArcticOcean_MG_C_9_FD_87043 | JGI IMG/M metagenome (GOLD analysis project Ga0114994, IMG submission 87043) | Marine microbial communities from western Arctic Ocean - ArcticOcean_MG_CB2_152 | ecosystem: Environmental > Aquatic > Marine > Oceanic | place: Arctic Ocean: Canada Basin | collected... | reverse complement strand
AGATAAGGATGGATCATATGGAAAACAAAAATACAAATAACGCTTCAAGCTGGTTAAAACGGTTTAACAGCTTAGAGCGGACCGAAGATCAACTATTTCACACGGCAAATACGACTCAAAGCTTTTGCGATGCGGTAAGCCGGACAGCAACAGACACAATGTTCGAGCGCGAGCCCAGTCAGTTTTTTTCGCTGCTGCATGAACTCGCACCAGAAAGTGTAAAAAAATGAGTACGGAAATCACAAACTTAAGTCTGCACGACGTTGCCGTTGCCTTAACCAATGGGGACGTTTCATCTGTTGAAGTGACTGACGCCTGTTTGGCGCGTATGGAAAAGTTAAACCCAGTACTCGATTGTGCAGCTGAAATTTTAACGGATCAAGCTCGCTCTGATGCCCAGGCCGCAGATGAAAAGCGCAAAAACACAGACAACCCCGCCCCTTTATTGGGTGTGCCCCTTGCTCATAAAGACATGTATTATCGGGCTGGACGGAAAAGTGGTTGCGGATCAAAAATTCGTGAAAATTTTGTACCTGACCATACATCCACCGCACTCAGCCGGTTAGATGACGCGGGCGCATTGGATATCGCGCGATTAAATATGGTTGAATTTGCATTAGGCATAACCGGCCATAACGATGTTGTACCGACCCCTAAAAACCCATGGAACACTGGGCACATCACTGGCGGATCGTCCAGCGGTTCAGCCTCATCTGTTTCTGCACGGATTGTATATGGGGCTTTGGGTTCCGATACCGGGGGTTCGATTCGCGTTCCTGCTGCAGCTTGTGGATTGGTTGGTATGAAGCCAACCTATGGCCGCGTTAGCCGCTATGGGGCCATGCCCCTTTCCCACTCGTTGGATACAATCGGGCCTCTAACCCGGACCGTTAAAGACAACGCTCTAATGATGCGTGCCATCGCTGGGCAAGATGAAAATGATACAACATCATCCGCGCTCCCTGTCCCCGATTATATGGACAACATCGACGGCGGCATTAAAGGCCTGAAAGTTGGTATTCCTGAAAATTATTTTTATGACGATACGGATTCAAATGTCGAGCGCTTGGTAAGAGAAAGCTTAAATATTTTGGAAGCCCAAGGCGCTATTTTGGTCCGAGTAAAAATGCCCGATACCATTTCAGAAAGCAATGCTTTGTGTGGACTAATGACAACAACGGAAGGCGTAGGCATACATCAGGATTGGCTTAAAAATCGTTGGTATGAGTACGGGGAACAAACCCGCAATCGATTTGCGCCGGGTTTCTTAATGCCGGCCATACAGTATTTGGAAGCATTGAACGGCCGGGCAAAGATTTTGGCTGATTTTGCAGCAGCTGTATTTGATCACGTTGACGTTTTGCACACGCCCGTCATTCCAATACCACTTCCAACTTCAGCTGAAGCCGGGAATGCACAAAGTGAAAACTTTTTTGCAATGACCAATTTATTGGGCCGTTGCACCCGCCCGATCAACTACTTAGGCTTGCCGGGCATTAGTGTGCCATGTGGGTTTACCGGGCCTAATTTGCCGGTATCGTTCCAATTGGTAGGCCGACCGTTCGACGAACAAACGCTGTACCGTGCGGCACAAGCATACGAGACCTCAACGGATTGGACATCAAAAAGCCCCGATCTATAGAACTAACTCTAATCGCAGCCCTAACACACTTAAGGTGTGTGGGGGTGCTTTGGCATTATAAACGGCTGAGCGGCTTCATAAGCAGCAGCGGCTCGCATTACTAATAGGTCAGAATGCATCGGCCCTACAATTTGCAACCCAGCAGGAAGTCCGGCTTTTGTAAACCCACACGGCACGCTACAGGCAGGTTGCCCAGTTAAATTAAACGGGTATGAAAACGGTGTCCAATCGGGCCAATGATCCTGACTTTCAGGGTCAGATAGCTCTTCACCTGCTGTAAAGGCAGGGATCGGAAGGGTTGGTGTTAACAACAATTCATAGGTGTTGTGGAACGCATTCATGGTTTGACCTAAGGCTTGGCGTTGCACACCAGCATCCAAGTAATCATCCATCGAATAATCTTTGGCTTCTTTCGCAATTTCAATAAGCCCCGGATCCATTAAGGCTTTTTGTTCATCGGAAAAGGTCTCAACCAATCGATATGCGCCTGTGTACCAATGCTTATTGAAACAATCGAGGGGTTTTTCGAACCCCGGATCAATGGCTTCCACATGGGCACCTAAATCTTCAAAAACTTTTATCGCATCCGCAACCAATTGTGCGATTTCTGGATCGACATCGACGTAACCCAAGTTAGCACTATACCCAATTCGTAAATGCCGGACACCCAATTCTAAACCGGCCCGATAATCCCGTGGATCATAAGGAAGCGAGAACCAGTCACGGGTATCTGGCTCGATCAACGCATTCATCATCAACGCGGCATCTTCAACGGTTCGCGTCATCGGACCAATATGCGATAAGCTGGCAAACGGGCTGGCTGGATACATAGGAACCCGCCCGAAGCTTGGCTTTAATCCGAATGTCCCTGTAAATCCTGAAGGGATACGAATAGACCCACCGCCATCAGAACCAATGTGTAACGCACCCATACCTAAAGCAGCAGCCGTTGCTGCGCCACCAGATGAGCCGCCGGGAGTTTTCGTTGTGTCCCACGGGTTTCGGGTAATGCCGGTAAGTGGGCTATCGGTAACCCCTTTCCAACCAAATTCTGGTGTTGCGGTTCGGCCCAGAAAAATAGCGCCGTGTTCACGCATGCGAGCAACACAGGGGGCGTCAACCGTATGGGACTGATCTGTCGGTGATGCTTTTGATCCCCGTTGGGTCGGCCAATCTTTACTAAGCACTATATCTTTAACTGAAACAGGAATTCCATCCAATATACCGCGGGCTTCCCCTTTGCTCCAACGCGCCTCAGATTCGCGTGCAGCCTGCATGGCGGTTTCTTCGGTCAGAAGGCTAAAAGCATTAACCTCCTCATTAACGACATGAATGCGGTCAAATACCGCTTTTGTAACATCAACCGGTGATATGGTTTTCATGTCGTATAAATCTAATAGCTCGATTGCCGACATATAGCATAAATCAGTACTTTTTTCCATCATATTCAACATCCGAGACTTTCTCCTTCAATTAACTAATGCCATCATAGAAGCGGCATCTATCTGGAAAACCACTGTCTAAAAGTACCCTTTTAATGGATATATCAAATTTTCCAAGAATTCCATTATCGCAATTACCGACACCGCGGGAATACTTGCCAAACCCAAGCCGCTAATTAGACGGCCCAGCAATTTATGTAAAACGTGATGATTGCACAGGGCTCGCTTCTGGCGGACATAAAACCCGGCAACTTGAGTATTTACTGGGGGACGCCTTCGATAAAGGTGCCGATACGTTGGTTACAGTTGGGGCCACCCAATTGAACCGCGTTCGCCAAACCATTTCGGTAGCGGCTAAATCAAACTTACGATACGAAGTTTTCAAAAACCCACTTTGGAGTATGCGTCTTCTGCTGTCGAATAAAATACCCACGGTCATTTTATTGCAGCTCTTATGGCCTTAGGGACTTTAGCACGTGCGACATCTAACCCAACAGAGGCAGACGCCTATATTGCAGAAGGCGAAGCCGTCTTTAATCAAGGCAGCATGAGCCAAAATTATTTTTGGTATCGATTGGACGCCATGGGGTTAGGTTTGCAACGTAAGGACCCTGAAATGGTTGAGCATCACGCCAAAGCGTTATCGACATCTATTGGAGATGCCCCACCGGCTTGAGCAACGTTTCATATACAGCGCTGCTTATTGTTATCAAAAGTTGCATCCGGGCATGCTAATGACACAGCAAAAACAAAGCTTTTGGATTTGCTTAAAGAGGCAAAAACCAAAATCAAACCCCTGCCGATGAAAGTATCAAAGTCACCCTACAACAAAGCTAAATGGCGGATTAGAATAATCGTTGCAATCGTATAGCTGGTTAAAAGAAATGCCATTGGCGGGTTCCATCGCCAAGCAATTTGGAAAGATGAAATATTGGTAACCCGCGATAGATAAAGGCTGGTTCCTGAATAAGGATTAATCAAAGTACTTAACCCCCAAATACCTAGCAACGAAATTCCCAAAACCCAATCAGGGACCCCCATCACTTCCGGCGGAAAGACCTCGCCAACCAAAATAATAACAATAACCGCATGGAGCCCCAACCCAGCTATTGCCAACATTCCGTATAAAAGTAAAGCAATGCGCAAATCTACATAAGGAATATAGGTGTCTAGCCATTGAGTTAAATCTGCTGCCGGAATAAGGGTCGAAACACCTACGCCAAAAACCGTTGCACCCACAAAAATCAGCGCTTCGTTTCTAAGCTCTGGAACACCATCCAAAACCTCAGACACAATTTTTTTAATTCGGCGCCATACCGTCGGGCCATTTTCAGAGTTTGTTGCAAACCAAAGCACCGCATAAGGCGGCGCAATTATTGACAAAGCAACCGGCAGGGACAAGTGAGCAAACTCAATGGTTCCAATAACCAATAAGACCAACGCCCCTAAAATCGCAATGACTGTAAGCCGGTTCGACATCGATAAAGGAGCCGGCACAATCGGAGGGCTGGCACCGGTTAGCTTACGCCACGCCACGCGGTCATAAAGCCACCCCATAAAAATGGCCCCCGCGCCTAAAAATGCGCCCCAACCCGCAACATCTGTCCATTGCAATGTGGGGATCGCCAGCAGCACAACGACCATCGCCACATAAAATGGTGACCATGCGGACGCACTCACAAAACCAATCATCAGTGCGCCAACCATTCGGCGGCGCAAAATTGGGTCTTTTTGTCGCTCGACCATTGTCGACAGCAAGCTCAAACCGGCTAAGTTTAAAACCGAGCCCAGAAAATGAACCCCCACCGCCAAATATAAATAACGGCGGCCCGGTGGCTGATTAACTATCATTCTGCGTGTGGCACGGATAGAGGGGCTAACAGATGCAGGGATGCGAATCCATATAACGGCAAAGAACACCATTAAAAAAGTTTTGCCCCGTGCAAACCCATCTACAATTAAATATAAATCTGTTCCGCTGGCATAAACCGAGATAATGCCCGCAGCAATTAATCCTAACCCAACGATGGCTTGCGGTACTGGTGCGTTCTTAACCTCAAGGATCAAAAACAAGGCAATCAATGCGGCAATAATTGGCGCGACATGCGGAACCACCATAAGCGCATTGGCAACACCAAGAACAACAATTGACAGATAAATAGCAATCGACAAACGTGTTGTCATCCGAACACCTGCAAAACGAAAACGCCTGAAGTAATAATTAAGGCAGCAGCAATGCGCCGCCAGCCAAACCCTTCTTTAAGAATAAATGCACCAATCAAGGTTGCGAATAAAACCGAGGTTTCCCGCAACGCAGACACATGTGCCATCGCTCCCTCGTTCAGAGCATACAAAGCTAACGCGTAAGCAACTAATGCTAAACTGCCACCCATCACGCCGGTTTTCCAATTTACCGCAACAAAGGGCTTAATATCTTTGCGACGATAGACAATCGTCCACAAAACAATCGGAACGCCTTCCAAAAAATTCAACCACGCAATATAAGGCCACGGGCTTGAACCAGACCGAATGCCAATGCCATCGATGACCGTATAACTGGCAATCATTGCTCCTGTCATAAGCGCCAACCCAATGGGTTTGATGCCCGCCCGGCTGATCCGCCCTTTTGCAAACGTTAGGCTAAAAATGCCAACTGAAATCAAAATAATTCCAGCGATGGCGCCTTCGGTTGGCACTTCATCAGCCAAAACCAAAGCCAATATTACAACCAACAATGGCGATGAGCCGCGGGCGATGGGGTAAACCTCACTTAAATCGCCGAACTTATAACTGAGCAGTAAAAACAGATAATAGAAGTTGTGAATCACCACTGATATGATTAAGTACGGCCAGACAGTGGGGCTGGGCAGCCCTGTATAAAAGATTGCCAACAGACCGATCATCGCACCGGTAAAATGGATCAGAGTGAAGGTTAAAACACGGTCATCTGCGCTTTTAACCACCGCGTTCCAAAACGCATGGATAAGGGCTGCAAACAGGACAAGAAGAACCAGATGAAATTGTAAAACCATAAAGGGTGCCGACAAAAATGGGTATACGCGCGAATGCCACAACCTAAAGGTAATTATTTAGGGCTTAAATGATGACAAAGTAAAGCCGTAAAGGATTAACTTTCAAGCCCTATCAAAGATCGCGCGAAGGCATCGGCCTCAAATGGGCGCAAATCATCAATCCCTTCGCCAACGCCAACCGCATGAACTGGAATTTCAAATCTTTCAGCTAACGAAACAACAACGCCGCCTTTAGCAGAACCATCAAGCTTGGTTATGATCAGCCCAGAAACATCGACCATATCTTTAAACACTTCAACCTGGCTGTGGGCGTTTTGGCCAATCGTCGCATCCATCACCAACAAAACACTGTGGGGCGCGGTTTCATCAACTTTGCGAATAACCCGAACGACTTTCGTCAGCTCCTCCATCAAATCTTTGCGGTTTTGCAGACGCCCCGCTGTATCAATCATCAAAACATCAGCCCCCGACGCTTGTGCTTCTTTTATCGCATCGAAAGCTAAACCAGCGGCATCCGCCCCATTATCGCGCGAAATAACCGGACAATCAGACCGTTCGCCCCAAATTTTCAATTGCTCAACAGCAGCAGCCCGAAACGTATCGCCCGCCGCCAAGGTAACCGATTTTCCTTGATTTTTAAATTGTCGCGCCATTTTGCCAATGGTTGTGGTTTTGCCACTGCCATTAATGCCGCAAACCAAGATAATGTGCGGCTTATGGGTTCCATCAATGACCAAAGGCTGAGCGACAGGGGCAAGTATTGTTGCGACTTCCTCAGCCAATGCAATTTTGATCTCTTCTGATGAAATTTCTTGATCGAACCGTGTTTTAGCAAGTAAAGATGTCAACCGAGTGGCCGTTGAGACGCCCAAATCACCTTGGATTAAGATGTCTTTTAAATCTTGTAGCGCTTCCGCATCTAATTTACGCTTGGTAAATAATTCTGTAATACCCGTTGAAATTTTTTCAGATGAGCGTTGTAAGCCCGCTTTCAGTCGGCCAAACCAACCGCCTTTATTTTCTTCGACCATTTATATACGGGCCCCTATTAATTCACCGTCTGTATGTCCGGAAATTTGAACTTTTATCAACTCACCGGCTTCACAATCGCTCTTTAATTTAACTGGCACAAACTGAGGGTTCAAACCCCGGCTACCTTTCTCAAAGAGCACATCGGATATAGCACCCAACTGAGTGCCCATATAATCGGATAAAATCTGTTCTCCAGCATTTCGGAGCTGCAAAGCCCGATCTTTACGAATATCCATAGCGATACTCGGCATTTTCACCGCCGGGGTGCCTTCACGTTCTGAATACGGGAAGACATGTAAATGCAATAACCCCATTTCAGTGACTGCATCCAAAGTATTTTGATGCATGACATCTGTTTCCGTTGGAAAGCCAGCAATCAAATCTGCGCCAAACACAACATCGGGACGCAGCTCAAGGGCGTGCTTTGCCAATTCGATAGCTTGGCTGCGGGTATGGCGGCGTTTCATACGCTTTAAAACCATATCGTCCATGGCTTGCAAACTTAAATGTAAATGTGGCATTAACCGCGCGTCTGTCGCTAACACATCCAAAAGCGCGTCATCAATAAAGGCTGGGTCTAGCGAGCTTAAGCGCAAACGGGGTAATTCAGGAACGGCTTTTAATAAACGCCTGACCAAATCCCCCAACTGCGGTTTTCCAGCTAAGTCGCCACCGTAAGAGCAAATATCAACGCCCGTGAATACCACTTCTTTATACCCGTTTTCAACCAATTGACGAACTTGGTTTACAATAACACCTGGAGCCAAAGACCGGTTATTGCCGCGTGCAAACGGAATAATACAAAACGTACAACGATGATCACAGCCCTGTTGGATTTGTACAAAAGCACGTGTTTGGTCATCAAAACCGCTAATCAAATGCGGTGCGGTTTCTGTAATTTCCATAATGTCAGCAACTGCCACCCGCTCATCCGCATGGGCAGACAGGTAGCTTTTCAAATCGAGCTTTTCTTCATTACCAATCACCCGGTCCACCTCTTCCATATCAGAATAAGCTTTAGGGTTCAGCTGCGCCGCACAGCCTGTAACGATGACTTGCGCATTTGGGTTTTCTTTGCGGGCACGGCGAATGGATTTACGGGCCGAGCGCTCGGCTTCTGAGGTCACGGCGCAGGTATTAATAATAATCACGTTTTTTAACCCAGCCGCCCGGCTGTGTTCGCGCATGATTTCGGATTCGAACGCATTCAGCCGACACCCCAAAGTGATAATTTCGGTATCAGACATCAGAGGTCTGCCAACAAAGTTGGATCAAAGGTGCCTTCAAAACTGGTGGCAACGGGTCCGGTCATCAACACATGCCCATCTTCTCGCCATTCAATTTGCAATGGTCCACCATCCAAAGTCACTTCAACTTTGCGCCCTGTTAGTCCGCGTCTGTGCGCAGCTACCGCCACCGCACAAGCGCCAGACCCGCAGGCTTCAGTAATCCCTACCGCCCGTTCCCAAACTCGCATTCGAACTTGATCGGGGCCGGTTATTTGAACGATTTCAATATTGGCTAATTCGGGGAACAAGTCATCATGCTCTAATAAAGGGCCAATGCGTTCCAACGCAATTACTGCTATATCATCAACAAAAAACACGGCGTGAGGATTACCCATGTTAACGCCCACGGGGTCAATAACGCCATCCGCGCTAATGCCCATATGTAAGGTGTCGACGTTGCGACTGGTTGGCACATCCCTCCATGTCAACCCGGGCGGCCCCATATCAACGCTAACTCGACCATCCGAATGGCGCGATGAGGCCAATAGCCCCGCAACCGTTTCTACAACAATCTGATCACGGGCAAGCTCGTTCATCACCAACGACGCAACACACCGGGTTCCGTTCCCACAGGCCTGCGCCTCGCTGCCATCTGGGTTGCGAATGCGCATAAAAACGTCGGCGGCATCTGTGGTTGGTTTTTCTAAAATCAATAGCTGATCAAAGCCAACTCCGATGCGGCGATTTGCAATGGCGCGGGCTTCTTTAATGCCAAGCGCAATTTCTCCGTTGCGATCATCAATCACAACAAAATCATTGCCTAAACCATGCATTTTTATAAACGATATATCAGTCATTAGGGGTAAATAGGGTCACAGGGGGTTAGATGTCCACCCCAAACAGCTAAAACCGAGGTTTCTGTTGGCAGGAAACAAACTTTTCCATATGAAATTGCGCGTGTTTCGGCTCATACACGTAATCTTTCCCCACCGGGCAGGCATGGCGCGCCAAGCACCCCCGCAACCCACATTCCATTGGCGCCATTGTATTTAAATGATCGACACAAGCTGGCACATTATAATAATCCGGCTTAAACGCCCCACCGAGCATGCGGTAAGGCACGGTTTATCAACGCAACTTTTACAGGGTGATAATGCTTTTTTAATCGTTGACATATCTACACGATGATCAAAAATAAACTCCGCCCGGTATGCATGCCACAATCCATGCATTAGGTGGATAAGGGCTCCGATGGGCGATGGTAAAATAGGCTCCGTCCGCTGGGCCCATTGCTGGAACGGATGGTACGGTGGGCTATCGAAAGGAAATAGAGCTTGAGCTTTAAACGCGGATGCAATCGGGTCCACAACCCGGCGTGTCCAAGTATCCATAGGGTTTTGTTGAGGAATATCAAATGATCCCGCAAAGGCCTGCCACATTTGAAGCCCAGCATTCCAGACCATAACCAAAGACCCACTAGGTTTAATTGGATCATCTGATGCAATGCGATGGCCCCCCGGCAAATAAAACCATAAGGATGAAGCACATCACTAAAATCTTTATGAATCATTATTCAAATTGCACGCGCATTATCGCTCAGGTCAAGATACGTTCATCTTTTTAATATTTTTGGGTTTATCTACTATGGATGAATAATCTAGGCTTTCACCAACAGCCCGCACCAGTGCTAAAAAATCGCGCTACACATCCGAGCTTTTAATCAAACTATATGCAGATAAAAACACGCTCACTTCGGATATGGGGACCGTGGTAAAGTTACCTCTGCCGGAAAGAACACTATTTCTGGCACACCAATAAAAAAAGTATAAATAGAACCATCCAAGTAAGTGGTTAATCTAAGTAGGGTTTTTGTATAAAGGCGCTTTTCACTGCGCTCAATACAAGATGTTATTCCAGCGGTCCCCCCTTGAACTGCATCCATTTGGCAGCGTAGACATCAAGCGGGGCCTATACGCTTGATATCGACGCTGCCAAATGCGCATCTAATTCATCAACCCTCTTAGATTTCGCCATATGAATCCTACTTACAAATCAAAACACATGCTTAAATAGATTAAATAATTTTATGCACCTATTAGTTT
>Ga0114994_10004194_pt1 | contig 10483 bp, 16 predicted proteins | sample ArcticOcean_MG_C_9_FD_87043 | JGI IMG/M metagenome (GOLD analysis project Ga0114994, IMG submission 87043) | Marine microbial communities from western Arctic Ocean - ArcticOcean_MG_CB2_152 | ecosystem: Environmental > Aquatic > Marine > Oceanic | place: Arctic Ocean: Canada Basin | collected... | reverse complement strand
GGTAAACCCAAACCCTCAGGTTTTGCGTATCCTTGGGTTGGCTCAGCTGAATTATTATTTTATAATACGTCAAGGCTGAGATCTTTCGTGCTAAGTGTTGATGAAGAAGTCTCAGAGATTAAACCTAAATACGTCATGGTTTGTGTCAACAGACGTTCATGCGCTGATCGAACATCCTGTGCAGCCCTGGGCAGCATAAATTTAGCCGATGCGCTTGGGCGGATAATTACTGCTCATAAAATTGATGTTAAATTTGAACGCAGCATTTGTATGGCACAATGTCAAAAAGGCCCAACGGTTCGGGTTGCACCGGGTGGGCGGTTTATATTAAGGGCAACTATTGAAAATGTAGTTTCCTTTCTTGATGAACTTGAGCATCTGTGTGGTATTCAGAACGCATAAGTTTTCGTATTTTTTAGCTTCATATAAAAAATAATGGGTCTAGGCCCTTAATCCTTTGATTTGGTTAACTGATTTATTGTGACCCAGCTGGTACAGCGCAGAGGTGGAAGGATTATAATGTTTGAAACTTTTCCCATCCATCAAGAGCACAGTATTAGGCCGAGTATTTATGATCCGGCCTCTTTTTTATATCCTACTCCCTTTTGTGCCGTTCGCGTATCGAAATATAAATACCACTGAAAATTATAATGCTGATGCCAATCCAGGAATACAGATCTGGAAAATTGCCAAAGACAAAATAGCCAATAAGGCTGGCCATTATGATTTCCGAGTACCCGTAAGGAGCCAGAACAGATGCTTCGGCATATTCAAACGACTTGATAATCATATAATGCCCTAATGCCGCCAGCAGCCCCATTGCGAGCATTAGCATTAGGTCTGTGTTGGATGGTGTTTGCCAATAGGATGGCACAAGAGCAGAAAAAACAACGGTACCAACAAAGGCGGTGAAGGTTAGGGTAATAACGGGCGGGGCACTGTTCGCAAGCTTACGCGTGGCAATCAGATAGCAGCCATAGGACGCCCCTGCTCCCAATGCTAAAAATGTACCCAAGCCGATTTCTAATAATCCCGGGCGAACAACAATGCAGGCCCCCAAAAGCCCAACCAAAACCGCCGACCAGCGCCGAAACCCAACCTGCTCTTTTAAAATGCCAGCGGAAAGTGCTGTGACAACGATCGGGTATATAAAAATTAAAGCGATGGCATCGGCCAAGGGAATCAAAGAGATTGCCCAAAAATACATGAAAGTTGAGCACATCAAAAGGCTACTTCGAAGGAGCTGTAGTCTGGGGTTTTTAGGTAATATAGCACGGGGTCCAAACCGAATTAAGACAAACGGCAGCATAAAGTTGAAATGAACGAAATACCGTGCCCATGTAATTTGTGTGGTCGTGTAGCGCAAACTCAGCTCTTTAGCGATTCCATCGAGCATTGGTATGACCAACATCGCAAGAATCATAAGTACGATGCCAATGAAGGGGGATTTGGTATTGTGCATTTTTTGTCGATTTCTTTTCGGCGATATGGGTAGATTTATAGTTCTGTGTGTGTAATGAACATGCATGGCATGAATGTGCCAGTGAATACATACATAGATTATTACAAAGGGTAGGTTGTGAGAGCTAGTACATCATTAGCACGAAATATTGCCGTTTGGGGCGTTGGTGCCCATGCCATAAAGTCTGTGCTCCCTGCCATTGCTGACAGTGTTGATCTTGAACTCATTGGCATCCACACCCGCAATCCAAAAGTATTATCTGAACAATCCAAGTCTTATGGGTGTTTGGCTTGGGTAGACCCCGCAGAGATGCTGGCCAATGCGTCTGTGGATGTGATTTATTTGGCAACACCCACGGCCCTACATTACGCCCATGGTTTCCAAGTTTTAGCAGCAGATAAGGATCTATGGTGCGAAAAGCCCTTAACAACAAAGTTGAAAGACGCCCAGCATCTTTGTCAAATGGCAGAGGACAACGGGAGGGCGTTGGCTGTTGTTTCTGGGCCGCGCTATCATCCGCAATTTAACGCGCTGCAAAATCAGATGAATAATGGTGCAATCGGGTCGGTCACTAACGTATTTGCATCGTTCTATTTCCCTCACTTAAGCAGCGATAATTTCCGTTATAACCCAGATTTAGGTGGCGGGGCTTTGTTGGATATAGGGTTTTATTTGTTATCAGTGGTTGATGCTTTAGTTCCTGGGACGCTGGTTGAACTTAAGTGCACAATCGAAACCGAAATCGGATACCGCGTTGATACAAACGCCACCGCGATGCTTCATTTCGATGACGGATCGGTTGCTGATTTATTGTGGGGATATGGCGGCGATTATCAGAATTTTGTTTCGATAATCGGGGATAATGGCCAATTAACGGCCACCCCTTTCTTTTCGAAACCTCAAAATTTACCCCCTTATATATATTTGTCGAATCAGAGCGTTTTGGAACAAAGTATTGATTTTAATGATAAAAATCAGGTTTCAGCTATGTTTGACGTGTTTTGTAACAAAACCAAAACAACTATTGGGCGTAGGACGTTGGTAGCAGATGCGTTGCGCTCTCAAAAGCTTTTGGACGCAGCAATCCGGGCATCCGCACAAGGTGGATTTGTTAAATTCGAAGGCTAATGTATGATTTTAAAAATATTCGAGTGGTCGGGAAGACAAGATTTGAACTTGCGACCGCTCGGCCCCCAGCCGAGTACTCTACCAGACTGAGCTACTTCCCGTCTCGAATTTCGGCACTATACGCAGGCATTCCTGATGGAGCAATAACCTGAATCGAAAATAGTGAAGAATTGAAATTAGAAGAGAATGCGAGGAGAATAACGGGTCTGGACCCTAAGCCCAATTGCGCAATAGCCCTTGGATGTCTTGCAATTCGCTCAAAATACTTTGAAGTTCTGCGTTGGAACCATCAGGGACTGCATTTTCAGCCACTTTTTCAGCTTCTGCTTTAGGAGAATTTTTTGCAGAACCGTTGCGCAATAATTTTTGAACGCCTTTAATGGTGTATCCATTATCATACAAAAGGCCGCGGATTTGGCGTAAAAGATCAATGTCTTCTGGGCGATAATAGCGCCTACCCCCACCGCGTTTAAGCGGGTGAATTTGATTGAACTTTGTTTCCCAAAATCGCAAAACATGTTGGGGCAGGTTCAATTCTGTGGCAACCTCACTTATGGTGCGGAATGCAGAAGCTGATTTGGAGCCTGTCGCCATGACTTTTAGGAGCTATCGCCGGGGCGACGGTATTCGTTTATTCGGTTTTTAAGAACTTGTGAGGGCCGGAAAACCAAGACTTTACGTGGTAGAATTGGTACTTCTTTACCAGTTTTAGGATTACGACCAACGCGTTCGCCTTTTTGTCGAACCGATAAACTACCAAATGACGAGATTTTAACGTTATCACCAGTTGTAAGGGCATCGCCCATATAGTTTAGAACGGTTTCCAAAAGATAGGCGGACTCATTCCGTGACAGACCTACTTCCTGATATACCGTCTCACCCAGTTGCGCGCGCGTAACAGTTTTCCCGGCCATTTCGATTATCCCCTAAAGATTTTTTATATAACAGACTATCGCTTACGAGGATTTAGGTCAATATATCAATGGGATGAGAGTCTAAAGTAATTTTTCTTTAACGCATGATTGGGATTAATTTGCATTATGAAGCGGATAAAATGTGGGATTAGGGTGCTAGAGTTTGTAAAGTTGTCTCAAATATCCCGATCAACGTTCTGATTTTTGAGGTGAAAATCTTTATGGAATTTGTTACCGTTGAAAAAAAGGCCGTGTCGTGGTCATCTGGTTTGAGCGTGGCAACAAAGCTAATGCGTTGTCCCACCAAGTGAAGAACGAGCTGACCGAAGCGGCACGCAGATCCGAGAACGATTTCGAAACCTCAGCCACTTTTTGATGGGCCGCGATTTAAAAGATCCATCGCTTGCTGATATTGACCAATTGGGGTTAGCCGAGCGTCAAAAAGCCATTCAAGTCGGCCCGCGCCTGATCAAAGCTATGGAAGAGGTAGAGCCGGTCACGATTTGCACCATTTGAAGGCTGGTGAGTTAGGCGGTGGTGTTGCCTTGACGGCGGTGTGTAATTTCCGGATTAAAGGAAAATCAGCGCGTATGTGAGTGCCCGAAGTTGAACGTGGCTTTAATATGAGCTGGCAATCGGTCCCCCGTTTGGTCAATTTGGTTGGTCAATCCATAGCCAAGCGATTGATTTTATTAACAGAAAGACTGAACTCTGAACACGGCCTTAATTGGTGTTTAGCGGATGAAGTGGCAGAAGATTGGGGCGCTGTCAAAACCGCAATGGAATGGGCTACATGAATAGCCGCCATGCCGCCGGTGCAAGTGCGAATGGTCAAACAAGGCATCAATGCCTTTGCAAATACCTTGAATTATGCAAAGACGCCTATGAACGCCGATCAGTTTGCCCTCGCCTTCTTCTCCAAAGACCGCTAAAAAGGCATCGCCGCATTCCTAGAGGGTCGCGACACTAATTATAAGGGATTATAAGCACTTAAGAGATAAAGCGGTGTACAAAATAAATGATGAGCAGGAGCATAGACTGATATGAACAACGAGATTTTAAACGATGGTGTTATAAATATAGGTCTTCATAAAGGCATGGTAAATCTTGAGTTGGGGACAGAAGAGCTCTCTAAAAAAGATGACGCTGCAATAGTTGAAATTTTTGCAAAACTTCAAATTGAGATGAGACTACAGGTTTTTCTGAAAACCTATTCCAGCATAAAAAATCATGCTGGAGAAACTGATTGAATTCGGCATCATTGAAGAAATGAATGCGAACGATAAACGAGGCGCTGAGCATTCTTCGGATGATAAATTCGGTGGCAAAAACAATCGAAAAACCAACCGCCGCAAAAAAAAGTGCTTTGAATGTGAATAAGTAAAGGAATTATGGGATCATAAATAGATCTAGTGATGTTTAAATATTGTTATTATTTTAGAAGTAAATATTTGTTATAAAAATAAATAAATACTTAAGTTCAACGCGTGATTGAGTTATATAGTGTTACTATCATTGTTTACTATGCTAATTACTCTGAACTTAGATTGGTTTTAATATGAGATTTAGATAATTATTTAATCGCTTAAGGGGTTTTATAATCCTAGCTCTCTTATTATTCGTTCTAAATCTCCCAGCCCATGCTGATAACCTTATTGTTACAGTCGAGCATGCGCCCCCTTGCCGAATTGTACTAAAATCGCGAAATAACTTAAAAGTCTAGGGTTTATACGTAGATATTGTATGTGATATGGCTAGACCATTCAATGTGTCTTTGACTTTTAATGTGGTCCCGTTCCGCCGCGCTCTTGCATTAATGGTGAATGGGCGTGCAGATATTATGTTAGGACCAAATCGAAATTCTGAACGTGAAGCCTATATGTTTTATATTGATGAAGAATTACCAAGGAAAAAAAAGATCCTTTCTGCATAAAAATACCCCCCAACGTAATCGAGTATACATACTTATCTGGGCTTAGTATTGGTGTATTAAGGGAGGCAATTTATTATGATAAGTTTAATAAAGACGATAAACTTAAAAAATTACCGTCAATAGATACTCAAATGCAGTTAAAATGGTTTAGGCGGGTCGAATTAACACTGTTGTTATGCCTGTTCGCCAAGGTGATTACCTACTTCACGAGTGGAGTATTGATCTTAAAAAATCAACGTTTTATGTTTAGGGACGCTCTTTCTATATTGTGATTTCTAGAAAGTCATCAATAGCCTAGCGGATAACATAATTATAGGCAGCGTTACAAGAAATTAAGAGTGATGGCACATTCTACAGTATCGTTGAACGATACCGCTAATTAACAATTTATACACAAAAGGCAAGTTGTGCCTGAGGGTTTTTGACCCGAAGGGTAAGTCTGATTGTCTACCGCTACCAGCGAACCAGACCAGAGCCCCAAGTCAACCCTCCGCCCATGGCTTCCATTAGGACCAAGTCGCCGCGTTTGATGCGGCCGTCTTTTACGGCTTCGTCTAGGGCCAGTGGGATTGATGCCGCCGATGTGTTAGCGTGGCGATCAACGGTGACGACGACGCGGTCCGCCGACATCCCTAATTTACGGACTGTGCTGTCCAAAATCCGTTTATTGGCTTGGTGTGGGACCAACCAATCTAAATCATCTGAGTGTAATCCATGCGCGTCAAGTGTTTCACCAACAATGTTGGCTAAGTTGGTGACTGCGTGGCGAAACACTTCACGCCCAACCATTCGCACATGACCGACGGTTTGGGTCGAAGACGGTCCACCGTCGACATACAACAAATCGCGGGTCGAGCCGTTAGAATGAATGTGGGTCGATAAAATGCCCTGTGCCGTTATTGTGTCCTCATCAGGAACGTCGTCTGGGGATGCTTGCAGAACCACGGCCCCGGCTCCATCGCCAAAAAGAACACACGTGCCCCGGTCTTCCCAATCAAGAATTCGCGAGAACGTTTCAGCACCAATGACGACAATCGTGTCTGCTTGGCCGCCTTTGATCATGTTGTCTGCAACGGAAAGTGCGAAAATAAAACCAGAGCAGACGGCTTGAATATCGAACGCTGCACCCCTGGTCATGCCTAAATTATGCTGAACCTTGGTCGCGGTTGCGGGAAATGTGTTATCGGGTGTTGTCGTGGCAACAATAACCATATCGACGTTTTTAGCTTTAATACTGGCGTGCTCTAGGGCGCGTTCAGCCGCTTTTAAGGCTAAATCAGAGGTAAACTGCCCGTCTGATGCAATATGGCGCTGGCGAATGCCGGAACGTTCTACAATCCATTCGTCGGATGTGTCGACGGTTTTTGCTAATTCTGCATTGGTGACGACCCGTTCGGGTAAATACGACCCACAGCCGAGGATTTTTGAACGCCTAGTCATTTAGGGTCTACCTGTTGATCTGTTTCTGCCTGATCGAAGCTTACGCGGGCATAATCTTCTTTGATCGCTTCATTTATTGAATTGTTAATAAGGCTAACGGTCACGTTAATGGCATTAGCAAATCCGATTGCATCGGTACCACCGTGACTTTTAACGCAAACCCCATTAAGCCCAAGCATCATCGCCCCGTTGTAGCTCCGTGGGTCTACACGTTCTTTGAATTTGTTGAGTGCGGATTTTGCAAACAAGGCACCAAGCATTGCTAACGGTGAAGATGTCAGGGTAGTTTTTAAGAACGAGCCAAACATATTGGCTGTACCTTCTGCTGTTTTGAGCGCGATATTGCCGGTAAAGCCATCGGTAACGATGACGTCAACTGTTCCTTTCGCAATGTCGTCGCCTTCAACAAAGCCATGAAATTTGATAGGAAGATCAGTGGTTTGAAGGATGTTGGCAGCATCTTTAACGGACTGGTGGCCTTTTAAGTCTTCAACGCCGACGTTTAAGATGCCGACGGATGGGTTTTTAACATTTAACGCAATGCGCGCAAACACTTCACCCATGACAGCAAACTGAACCAAATTTTTGGCATCACATTCCACATTGGCGCCCAAATCGAGCATAATGCTACGCCCTCTAAGGGTCGGGAAATATCCGGAAATTGCGGGCCGGTTGATACCTGGAATCGTTTTTAAGACAAACTTCGCCATCGCCATCAACGCACCTGTATTACCTGCGGACACAATGCCATGGGCTTCGTCTTTACCAACCGCGTCAATCGCTAAACGCATGCTTGAGTTGCGGCCTGAGCGTAGGGCGTGCGCGACTTTCGCTTCGTTGGTGATGGCGTCTGCGGTATGGTGAACTACACAGGCTTTTGCCGCCTGCGGATAGCGTTCTAAACATGGGGCCAGCTTGGCTTCATCGCCAAACAAAAGGAACTGCAAATCAGGCTGCATCGTGAGTGCAACTTGAATTCCTTCAATCACCATGTCAGGTGCGTTATCACCACCCATTGCATCAATAGATAGAGTCAGCTGTTCAGGCAAAAGGATGGCCCCCGCTCCGGCTTTCGTACAAATGAATACAGCCGCCTTTATAGGCGGCTGTTAATCGATTGAAAAGCTTTGCTTTAAGCGGCGTCGGCGGTATCAATGACTTCACGGTCATTATAGTGACCACAAGCGCCACACACGTGGTGCGGTCGCTTTAATTCACCACAGTTTGCACATTCGTCATATGCAGAAATGGTCAATGCGTCATGCGAACGGCGCATGTTACGTTTGGATTTAGATATTTTAGATTTTGGAACTGCCATTTTACGAGACCTCGAGTTAATAACCTTCGTATTAAAAGGTGAAATTACTTAAACAAAATTGCCGATGAGGGCAAGTGAATAGACAAATTTTTTAGACTTTTGGTTCAATTTTCAATTTTTGTAAAGCGGCAAACGGATGTTCAGCACAAATATCATCCGACTTGTCCGAATTATTTGACTTATTTTGAGTGTTCAAAACGCTTTCCGCCCCGGGTTTTCTTGGGTGGAGATCAATTTCTAGAGCCAAGCTTTGCGAAATTAACTCGCCTAGGTCAATAATTCCGTCAATTATAGGTTCTGGCTGGTCGTCAACCTGCAAATCCACATCAATATCACCAAGTTCTTCGAAATCACGTGCATCGAAGGTGGTTTGGAACTCAGACTTAATAGCCGTATCAAACGGATCTAACGTGATCACGCAATTCTGTGTGATTGCCGCGTCCAGACGGCCATTTACTGTTATTTTCATGCGTCCACCCGAACCCCTTCTGCTGATTTCAAGCTTGGCGGATAGATGTTTTAAAGCTTCAATGCCGAAGCGCTGTTTCAAAGCCTCGCATTCGTCTTTTATTGCTTTGAACGTTTTTTCCGACGTCCCATGTTGAAACGAATCTGCTTCAACGGGTCGACTAAATTCAGTAACGGCTACACTAATTACTGAAGATGAGGTCACGGATTGCCCTGCTTGTAATGATTTACAGATATGAACGTGACGGTGCCTCGGTTTAGTCTTGCTAAGTTTTGAGAATTTAAATGGGCAACTTGATAGCGCACATATTTGGCTATGCCTTCGATTTGTTCATCGTTGGCTTTTGAATTTCGGTACAAGTTACGCTTCAACGCTGCTATTAGTATAGTGTCATCGTCTTCACGCAATCCATCGGCATAGGCTGTGGCCCGACCATAAAAGGCTTCAGCCATGGCTTTGACACGTATTGAGACGCCTGTATCCCCAACCCCCATTTCGCGCAAATTCTGGTCCATATCAGCAAACATTAAATCAAATACGGCTTGTGCAATATCTTGGTCTTCAGCCGCGCCCTCTTTTAAACGGTTAAACAGAATGTGTGCATGTAAGACAATCATATCAAATCGCCCATCGACGGTATCTTGGACGCCAAAATTTATATAAAATACCGGTAACCGAGCTTGAATAAGAATCGCACTGTATAGAGCATGTGCAACATCTGAATGTTTATGTGATTTAAAAAGTCCGAACACGGCAATAATCCTAAATTTAAGCACAACATACGCATCGTTTCGGATTTGACAACCCGCCGATGTCGAGTCATTTTGAAATTCCGATTGATAGACTACACTTGCGTCTCTAATCAAAATGAGTGGCGATAAACTAATATGTATATAAGTAAACGATTTTTGGCGGTTATTGCGATGCTTGGGTTGGTTTTAGCGGTTAGCGCTTGCAGCCCACGGGCGCATACTCGAGGAAATTTACCAGACCCAAAAAAAGTATCACAGTTAAAAGCAGGCGATATCAGCCGCGAGGAGGTTATTGAGTTTTTAGGCTCACCTTCAAGCCGGGCTTCTTTTGGAGATGAGGTTTGGTTCTATATTTCAGAACAAACAGAAACGTTTGCTTGGTTTGAGCCTGAAATTAAAAACCGTCAAGTTCTTGCTCTGCATTTCGATAAAGATGGAACGCTTAATAAAATTGAGGTATCAGGCTTAGACCAAGCGAATTCAGTAATCCCGATTGACCGCAAAACCCCGACTCACGGCAATAAAATGACGGTTCTTGAGCAGTTAGTCGGAAACTTTAGGCGCTTTTCAGGAGACTAAATCTGAATTGTGAAAAAATATCTGCAGCGCGGTAATTTAAGCGCGAACGTGCGTTAAGCATTGCCATGATTAGAATCGTGAGGCCGGATGATCACCGAAGTTGTGCCTACTGGAACCGTAACATTGCCGATGGAACGTGAAAACCGCAGTTCGTCAACGAGTGGATGAAACAAAACGTGGGTTGCGAGTACCTTTTCATGAATATATAAGACTTCAAATTTATTGACATAATATTTATAGCCTTCATCTCTATGCAATGTCGTTGCTGAAATGGCATAGGTGCCATTGCTATTTGCCTGCACCGTAGCATCCATTACTGATTCTTGGCAGGCCCAAGATGCGTTTACAGACATCAAAATGCGGAGGCTTTAAGCAGTCTAAGCCCTGTTTTGATCAACTTTTTTATTTGCTAACCTTTTTATTTAGGCAATAATTGTGTTGATCTGGATAAAGTTACTCAACTGTGTGCTTTTTTGAACCAATTATTT
>Ga0114994_10004190_pt1 | contig 10486 bp, 4 predicted proteins | sample ArcticOcean_MG_C_9_FD_87043 | JGI IMG/M metagenome (GOLD analysis project Ga0114994, IMG submission 87043) | Marine microbial communities from western Arctic Ocean - ArcticOcean_MG_CB2_152 | ecosystem: Environmental > Aquatic > Marine > Oceanic | place: Arctic Ocean: Canada Basin | collected... | reverse complement strand
CGAATTGACGCATCTTTGTTGTAGTCTCGATATTTGACACACACGCGGTACAACATAGACTTGCGCAGTGCGTTCACGCAAGTACAGCGGTCTGACCCGAGGTCCACAGCGAAAAACGCAGCGGTTCGCGCAGTCTGTGGCCCAAACGCAGCAGGATATATACTGAGCAGCGCCACACCAGCGCACGACTCGACGCACCAAGCGTCCAGGACCTGCCCGGCGGTCCGCACGCACCCCACGACTCACGCTGGCGGCCACCATCGCGCGCCGGAGCTTCTCCGGCTCGATAATGGACCGGCGCCAGCACCGCAGCGGCTCGCAAGACAGCGCCGAGACGTTGGACCTGCCGCCGACCTCGATGTTCGTGCCGAAGTTCACAAAGGCGCGGGAGCCGCGGCCGCTCAATAGGGACGGCACGCCCATGAACGGCGAGCTCACCCGCGTGCCCAGTGCGGCGGACCTGCCGCCGCTACCGCTGCCGCGCTTATTGCCCCAAGCCGCGACCGTCAACGGCACGCGCTTGCAGGAGGTCTTCGTGGCCCAGGCCGGCGGCCACCGCATCGTCGGGACCATTTTCCGGACGCTGAGCCCACCGTCGCCGGCGCCCTCGCCGGCTTCTGACACGCGGTCCCTGGACTCGAACGAAACGCGCGCGACCGCGGCGTCCTACACGCCGTCGAGCGACTCGCGGTCTCTCCCCGGTTGAGCTGCTCGCTCTCCGTCGCTCGAAAAAGTCTTGTATGTCGCTCACGGCACTCCCATCACTGCGCGGCCCAGCCGGCGCAGAAAGTAGTGCAAAGTAAGATTAAATAATTTGCTAGTCGCCTCGCGTGAAGTCTTGTCAAAAAAACAACTTACGCGGCGCGAGCACCCACCTCGACGACCCAGTGGTTCGCGTAGAGGAACCCCGTCGCCGGCGCGGCCGCCCGCCGCGGCCGCAGCCCGCGGAACGGATTCTCGCGCGGCGCCGCCGTGCGCTCCGCCCGCGTAGAGAAGAACGCGTACGCCTCGTCCGCCGCGGCCCGCGTGGCCGCCAGGACGACCATGGGGCGGCCGCGGGCCAGCGCGACTTCCGCCGCGGCCGCGTCGAAGCCGAGCAGCACGATCAGGTCCACCGGCGGCAGCGCGGCCGCGCCGTACGGACCGCCCCGCACCTCGAGCACGAGCAACCGGTCGTCCCTCTCGGCCGGCGGCTGCTTCTCCGTGCAGTCCCGCAGACTATTCCCCACGAGGCAGACCGCAAGCCGCCGGAGCTCCGGCCGCCAGCCGAAGACCTCGCGGAACCGCTGGACGCCCACCAGGTCGACGGGCGCCGCCCCGACGACGTGAGCGACTGAGGCCTTATCAGGGAGGTACGTGGCAAGCATAATGGGCAGGCTCAGGGCCTCGGTGAGCATGGCCATGGGCGGTCCGAGCGCCAGCAACCCGGCCTCGGCCTCGAAGTCCCAGAGCTTCTCCTCAAAATAAGCCTTCCAGCCGTCCGGGCGCGAACCCCGGAGCGGCGAGCGCGACGCGAGGGTCAGGGGCGCGCCCATGTCCGACACGAGGCCCAGGCAGCACTGCTCCAGGATGGCCGCGTCGCACTCGGCTGCCGGGTGCTTTTCTACACACTTCGCACAGTAGGCCACCCCCTTACACCGTCCACAAAGGCTCAGCTTGGCCGAGGCGTCCTGGCACACGCAACAGCGCGCGCGCCGTCGATGGAAGTACGCCGCCGCGGCACTCAGGGGCACCTCGTAGTCCTTGCCTGTAACGGGCACGGGCGCCTGCATTAACTCGGCGCAGACCGCCTTGTGCTGGGGCCAGTGCAGCTTCGCGCAGTGCGCTGAACAGTAGCGGGCCACCTTGCAGCGGCCGCACCGCTGGATCGTCGCGCCTATTAACGCACTCCTCGCGCAAACAGCACAGGCGTGGGGCAAAACTTCCGTGAAGAGGGGCGGCAGCGGGCACGCCGGCTCCGCGTTCCGGCCCCACCGGCCTTTTTTTACTTGCGTGAGGTAGAGCTCCGTCGTGAGCCAGGGCGCGCTGTCCGTCGCGACCTGCGTCCGTAACAAGAGCACGCGCGGGTGGTCCAGCGTCTGGTCGTCGCTCCGCGTGGCCTCCTCGATCTCCTCGTAGAGCATCGTGCAGCTGTGCGGTTGGGGCCGCAGCGGCTGGCGCTCGTCGCACTGCTGCGATTCAGAACCGCTGCGTGGAGTGCAATGTATAGAGTATCGATCGCTGCGTCGTATTTTTGCAGTGAAACTCATTTTGACCCGTGCGGGTTTTGCGTGTCAATACTTTGCCACACGCTCGCCACATCTGAGACACATGTGCCCACGCGACTATCCCTCGCGTCGGTCACATCACCTCGCGCAATTTATTGAGCGGTTGAGCGGCGATGTACCTCATCACCACCTGCGCCTCGTGCGCAGCGCCCTTGAGCACCGGAGTCAAGAATTGTAGCCGATGCAAGACTCGTTACTGTGGGGCGTCATGTCAGCGTGCGCACTGGAAACGCGGTGACCATAAAAAGGAGTGCGCGGCGATCGCCGACCGAGGCGGCGCTGAAAATGCCCACGTGATAACGAAACTCGCGGGTGCTATAAGAGAAGCGGAAGTTCACGCTGGTGCTACGTGCTATATCTGCGAATCAGCCACACCACCGGACACACCCGAAAGTTTAGTGCGAGGATGCGCGTGCCGCGGAACGGAGGGCTTTGCGCACTTGCCGTGCCTGGCGCGGCAAGCACAGCTCGCGGCGGAGAATCAGAGAGCATCGCGTGCGGCGATGTGGGCGCGATGGCACACGTGCCAACAATGCGGACAACAATACCACGGCGTCGTGCGACACGTACTCGGGTGGTCGTGCTGGATGAACTTCGGAGATAGACCGGACTTGAAATCCAGGGGCAATGAGCTTCGGTGCCAGGCGCTCGATGAGCTCGGGTACGGTTTGTTTGCCGTTGGCCGATACAAGGACGCGCTCGCGGCCTTCACGGGCGCGGCCACATGTTGGGAGGCCCTTAGTCTTACGACAAAAAGCGAATATCAGAAGTTTGTGAGTCAAACCTTAATCGCCATGTGCTGCAGCAAGCTCGGGTACCAAGGTCGGGCGGTATTATATGGCAACGTTAAAACGAGTGCATATAAGGACGGCTTGATAGGACGGGTAAAGGAGTGCGAGCAGGGACATCTAGTGAGCGGCGTCGACTTGATGCACGACGCCGTTCAGACGGCGAGGATAATGTTCGGTCAAAACCACGAATACAAATCGCTTTTCTTCCTCAGGCTCGTCGCCTGTCTCGTCGAACACAACATGGTCGGCAGCGGGTTGGTGCGCGCCGCCGTGTGTGTGGCGCGCTCGAGCCTTGGATTCGCCATACAATATGTTGCCGGTTTTGATACTATTGCGGAGGTCGCGCGCGCTCACGGCGAAGACCACGCTATCGTGATCGAGCTCGGCTGGCGTTACGCGCAGGTTATATATCTCTCCCACTTTTATGGGCGCGACGACTACCGCCGCGCCTTGGTCAACTCAATTCGAAGTCACATCAGGGTACTCGGGCAAGCGTCGCGCGTCCTCGGCATTCATTACCCGATGACGCAGGAGATCGCCGCTTCGCTGAAATTGTGTTTCGACGAGCAGCTTGACTGGAGTGTCGACGACACGCCGGGAGAGCTGCTCGCGGTTCGCCCGTTGCTTGACGACGTCCCGGCCGACCTCGCGCGCCGACTCGAAGGTATCGTGGACTCGGACGACGAAGGCTATCCGCTCGGCATGTGGCGCGAGCGGTGGCGCAAGAAGAATGAGATTCAGCGGCGCAAAAATGAGGCTGACTACAAGAAGTTACTCGCAGACGCCGCAGAACAAAGTCTTGACCCTGATTCAGTGCCTCCGGCGGCTCCGCCGAGGTGGAAGGCGGGGCGTGTTCGGAGCACGCGCCCCGAAGACTGGCCGGCGGGGTGACGGACATTAGCCCTAATTTAGCAAAACAACATATACATTATCAATCCTTGGTATCTACCCCGCCGCCAAGCCGAGGTATTCCCGCGCATGCGCGCGCCAGACGGCGGGGAAGTGCGCGGCCGGCGCGGCCGCGAGCTCCGCGGCGACCGCAGAGCGGTAGGCGCGGTCGGGCGTTGGGGCGCGCGTCGTGGCCGATATGGCCTTGCCGCGCCCGAGGCCCGCGCAGTAGGGGCCGCCGGTCCACGCGTCGGCGGGCACGACGCGGCCGAGGCCCGCGCGGTAGGCCGCGTCGCCGCCGGACACGTCGTCGGGGACCGGCCGCGGCGCCGCCGCCGGCTCCGGGCACGAGAGCCCGAGCTCGCCCGAGAAGAGGACGCGGAACGCGCGCTCGCGCGCCACGGCCGCGCCGGCCGCGCGGCGCGCACGCTGCGCGTCGAGGCGGCGGTACGGCGCGGCGCCCGCCGGCGCCGCCGCGGCGATGGCCTCGAGCGCCGTCGCCAGGCGCAGCCGCGACGCAACGCGGTGCGGTTCCAAGGCCACGGCCGCGCGGAGGGCCTCGGCCGCGGCGGCCGGGTCGCCCATCGCGAGGTGTGCCTCGCCGAGCTTGGCCGCGACCGCCGCCGCAAAGCCCGGCCGCGCGTCCGCGCGGGCCCGCCGGAGCGACCGTGTCGCCCGCCGCAAACGCGCCGGCGACCGGTCCGGCGCGCGCAGTTGGGAGAGCCCGAGCTGGAACGCCGCCACGGCCTTAGCGCGCCCGCCGCGCGCTAACGAGCGGTAGATCGCGCGCGCGGCCGCGGCGTCTCCGTTCGCGGCGAGGACGTCGGCCGCGCGGAACTCCGCGAGCGGCGGCGCACCGGTTGTTGTGCCGCAGCCGTCTGAAGCTGAGGACGCGTAGTCCTCCGCATCGGACCGCGGCGCCTCCGGCACCAGCAACGCCGCCGCGAGCCGCGCGTCTACCAGCGCCGCCGGGCCCCGCCCGAGCGCGTCGGCCCGCGCGGCGTGGAGGCCCGCGCGGTACGTCGCGACGGCGCTCGCCGGCAAATGAAGCGCACAGACGTCGAGGTCCGCGAGCGCGGCCGTAAACTCGCCGCGACACGCCGCGCCCGCCCGCGCCAACAGGGCCGCGAAGAGCGGCGCGGCGGGGCCCGGCGACCCGCGCAGCGCGCCGCGGCACTCCACTATCAGTTGCTTCCGCGCGGCCTCGGCGAGGTCGGGCAGGCCTAACGCGCCGTAAGCTCCGACGAGCTCCCCGTGCGCGCGCTCGCCGACGCCCGCCGAGGATCCCGGCGCGCCGCGCGTGCCGGCGCCGCACGCGTCCTGGGCACACTGCGCAAAACACCGCACGCTGTCCTCACCGCGCCCGAGGCGCTTGAGCACGAGCCCCAGGCCGAAGCGCGCGTCGTGGTGGTCCGGCATGACGTCGACGACCACTCGCAACGCGACGACCGCGGCCTCGAGCGAGCGCTGTTCCGCTTTTGGAACGCTTCGAGCGGCGTCGGCGGCCTTGAGAGCCGCCGCGGCCCGAGCGTACGCCTTCGCGACACGCGGTAAAGGTCGTCGGCACGTCGGGCAGCGCTGGCTCAGCGGCGTCGGCCGCGACCGGTCCTCGAGCTGGGCGAGGCACGCTCCGCAGATCTGATGCGAGCAGTCCAGCGTCACCGGACTGGTCGGCTCCTCGAGGCAGACGGGGCAGGGCGCCATGATTGGTGTGGCCCTCGCGCTCGCGGCTGGTGTCCGGCTCGCGGCAATGGAATTCAGTCACTTGAGCTCTGGGCAAGCCCCTGGCGGTTCCGCGTTTCGCTAGCGCGAGATCGCAACCTTGCAGGGCCCGCCACCTGTCCGTTCTAGGCTGGCGCAATGGCGCAACAGCTGGCAAGCCAAAGTATCTCTAAACTTGCGTGAGACGCAAAACCCGTTAGATAACTTGAAAACTCGCACGACTCTTTTACGCCCACGATAACAATAGAGAGGCTTACACGCAGCAACCTGACCGTCCACCACACGATTGCGGACTTCACCAAAATCAGCTAAGGACACGCACAATTTGACACAGTGGCGCAAAAAGGCACGCAGCGATCAAAATGACAGCGATGAGCAAGGGCGAGAAGGTGCTGTTTGCATTCGGCGGCGAAGGCACGGCCTGCGCGACGTCGGACCTCGAGCTGTGCAAGGCATCGGCCTCGTGGCCCAAGTGCCTCGCGGCGCTGGCCAAGCTCGGCCTGCCCGCGGACCTCGTCGAGAAGGAGCTCGGCAGCCACACGGCGCCCTACTGCACGGTCGCGACCACCGTCGTGAACATCACGCTCTGCGACACGTGGCGCGACTGGGGCTACGAGCCCTCCTTCGCCGTCGGCCACTCCGTCGGCGAGGTGGCCGCGGCGTATGCCGCCGGGCTGTACACGCTCGACGAGGCGTTGGCGGTGGCTTTAGAGCTGGGCCGGGCGGCCGAGGTGAGCGGCGCGGGCGGCATGCTCCACACGCGCGTCAAGGACCTCACGAACAACTCGTACGACGGTTTAGCACTGGCGGCGGTCAACGCGAAGGACAAGGACGGACTTAGCGTGTCGCTCTGCGGCTCCATGAAACAGGTGGACGCCTACGTGGCCAAGCACGACGACGCGACGAAGCTGGCGCCCAAGCACGCCTGGCACTCGCCCACCTTATTTAAAGAGGCGTCCAAGGGCCTCTCCGTCAAGGCGGCCGCGCCGGCGGCCCGGACCGAGTGTAAGTTCGTCTCGGCCACGAAGACGGACGCGGACGAGCTGGGCGAGGCTCACTGGCGCGACTGGCTCACGGCCCCCGTGGACTTCGCGGGCGCCGTGGCCCAGGTGGCCCAGGAGGCCACGATCTCGGTCACGGTCGAGCTCTCGGCGCACCCCACGCTCCCGGCCGCGGCGGCCATCTCCACCCATTCGGCGACGTCCATGGTCCGCGGCGCCGGCAGCGTGGGCCACGCCTTGTCGCAGCGGGCGGCGCTCGAGGCCGCGCTGGGCCGGAGCCCGACGCGCGATGTGCTCAAGGGCCGCGAGCTCTGGGCGGGCGCGACGCTGGGGGATGGAACAGCGCCCTTCGCCGCGCAGGGCTTCAAGTCCGTGGAGTACGGGCGCGTGGCCGCGGCGCTCGGGGCCTTCTTCCCGGGCCTCGAGGCCCACGACCTCTACCGCTTCCGCAGCGTCGACGAGCTGCTGGCCGGCTACCGGGGCCCGAACGCCCCGGCAGCCCTCGCCCAACCGGCGCTGACGGGCGCCGCCGGCGCCGCCTTCGCCGTCGTGGGCCTGGGCGTCGCGCTCGGCGGCGGCGTCGACTCGGCGGCGGCCTTCTGGCGCGCGCTGGCCGGGGCCGACGGCGCCTCGTACGAGACGTACGACGGCGTTTTAGACGTCCGTAGCGGCGTCTGGGCGCCTTCACGTGCGACAGCCTTTGTGCGAGCGTCGTCAAACACACGCCCGTCGCGCGAGAACTCTCATAAACGCGTCGTCCCGCGCAGGTTAAGAAGATACGCGCCGAGGCCGCCAAGCTCTACCCGAGCCCGGCCGAGGCCGAGGCCGCCGGCGACCACCAGGCGCTCGCGCTGGTGCTCGCGCACCGCGCCGTGGCCGACGCGGGCGGTCCCCAGGTTTTGGGAAGTGGCGCCGCGGCCAAGGACCGCGTCGGCGTCTACTTCGGCGCCTGGCAGCGCGGCGGCGAGACGGGCACGGCCTCGGCGTATGGTGCGCTCGGCGAGGCCCTCGGGGCGCTCCCGGGCCGCGTCGCGGAAAGTTTGGACGCGCGCGGGCCGTGTTTATTGGTGGACACGGCGTGCTCGTCGGCGCTCGTGGCGCTGGACGCCGCTTTATCCGATTTAAAAAGGGGCCGCGTGGACTGGGCGCTCGTCGGCGGCGTGAATGTCCACTCAGGGATCGATCGCTTGACGGCCCAATTAAAGCGGGGCCGCTTCCTCAGCCCGACGGGCCGCTGCCACGCGTTCAGCGGCAAGGCCGACGGCTACGCGCGCGCGAGCGGCGGCGCGGTCGTGTTGTTATGCCGGGCCGACCTGGAGGGCGCGCCGCCGGCCTATGCGGAAGTGGCCGGGGCCTGCACGGCGCAGAACCGGGCGCAGCGGCCGCTATCCGCTGTGGACGGCGACGCCCAGGAGCGCGTCGTGCGCGGCGCGTTGATGGACGCCGGCGCCTTACCGACGAGCGTGGGCGCCGTCGAGGCCCACGGCACGGGCACGCCGCTCGGCGACCCCGTGGAGGCCGCCGCGTTACAAAGAATTGTGCGGGCAGGCACCGTCGTGAGTGCGGCCAAGGCGCGCTTCGGCCACCTCGAGGCGGGCGCCGGGGCCGTGGGGCTCGTGGCCGCCTCGCTCTACGCGCACCGCGGCGCCGTGGCGCGGCGCGCTATTGATGGGGGCGCGGTGAGCGCGGCCGTTCTTAGAGCGGCGCCGGGCCTGGACTTTCCGGGCGCGGATCCGTCGTTGGTGCCGCTCGCTACGGATGCCTTGGTGGGCGTATCCTCGTTCGGCTTCGCGGGCTCCGTGGCGCACGCCGTGCTGCGCCGCGCACCGTCCAACGGACGTGCCTTGGACGCGGCGTACGACGCGGTCGAGGAAGTTATTGTCGCGGCGCCGGTCGTCGTCGAAGCGCCCGTCGCGACGCGGCCGACGTCGGCCTCGTGGGACGGCCGCGCCGTTGGCGACGCGGCGCCGGACATCCTGGCCGCCGTCTGGGCCGCTCTAGCGCGCGTCGGCGCGACGCCGGACGAAAAAGGTGCGGCCGCCGACGTCTTCGACCTGGGCGTGGACTCGCTCGGTCTGGCGGAGGTCGTCGGCGCATTGGAAGCGGCCTACGGCGACGACTGCGTCTCCGTGGACGAGGTCTTCGAGAACTCGACGGTCGCCGCCATCGCCGCCATGGTCGCGAGGGGAGCGACCACGAAGGGCACCGTCGTGCGCAGCGCCTCCTCGCACATCTTCGCGGTGGACAAGGCGCCGCCGCCGCCCGCCGTCGTGAAGCAGGTCAAGGTCGCCCCCGTGGAGCGGGAGGCCATTGTGAACCGGCCGACGTCGGCGACGTGGTTCGCGGCGACGCACGTCGGGAGCCTGCCGCGGGAGCCCGGGGCCAGTATAATGGACGTCGTTGGGAAACAAGTCGCGTGCGGCATCAACTTGGTGAACGACGGCGAGTACGGCCGCGAGAACTACGTCTCCGAACTCCTCTCCCGCATCGACGGCTGCGACGGCGTGGCCAAGGGCTGCTGCGACCTCCCGTGCGCGGCCGACATGGCGGAAGTGCCCACGTATGCGTCGCGCTTCACGGGCGGCAACGGTCTTATTACGTTGAACCCCAAGCGCCCGGCGAAGGGCGGGTCCGTGTGCTATGCCTTACCTACCTATGTCGATAACGGCGGCGATCTAGGATTGCCGGCGTTGATAGACGCGGCCGCGGCCCACGGCTTGGATGCTTCGTCGGTCTTCGTCTCAGTCCCGTCCCCCGGGACCATCGCGTGCTTCGTGGAGGACCGCCACTTCGCGACGCAAGCCGTGGGCGGGTTTGCGGGTTCCTTCGATGCCAAAGCGCACAAGGCCTACGTCAACGCGCTAGCCGCCGCCGTCGCCCCGGAGTACGCCAAGATTGTGGCTTCCGGCGTGCGCCTGCAGGTGGACTGCCCCGACATAGCGATGGGCTGCCACACGAAGTGGTCCGCTCTAAGCGATGAACAATTCGTAAGAGACGTGTGCCGCGTGAACGTTGAGGCATTGAACAGCGCGTTGAAGACGGCGGGCGCCTCCTACGACACGACGCGGGTCCACGTGTGCTGGGGCAACTACGCCGGGCCGCACCACCGCGACATCCCTATGGCGAAGTTATGGGACGCGATCCAGCAACTAGACGCCTCGACCCTACTGTTGGAGGCGGCCAACCCGCGCCACGCCTGGGAGCTAGACGAGCTCCTTGTGGAGAAGCCCGTCTCCAGTACGACGGTCATGGCGCCGGGCTGCATCGACAGTAAGATCCCCGCGATCGAGCATCCCGAGAAGATCGCCCGGCAGCTCCTGAAGATCGCCGAACAGGTCGGCGCCTGGCGCGTGCAGGCGTGCACGGACTGCGGCTTCGCGTCCACTGCGAGAAGTGCGGCGGTGCCCGCGGCCATCGCGTGGCTCAAGTTGGAAGCTTTAGGTGCCGGGGCCAAGTTGGCGAGAGAACGCGTCGCGAACGCGAACGCCGTGTGCCGGTCTCCTCTTAAGTTAGCGGCCGTGGGCTTCCGCGTGTGTATCATCGGCGAGGCGTCGTCCGTGCTCGTGGCGGCGTTGACGAGGGCCTGCTGGCCGTGGCCGCTGCGCGTGGAGAACGACGTGCCGCAAGCGGTGGCGACGCACGCGCACGCGTTGGATTGGCCTCTGGCGGTGTTTGGCGCGCATGCGTCCGAGGCCGCCTCTTTACTGAATCGGGAGAGCGGCGCGCGGCCCGTCGTCCAGGCCTTTGCGTTCGACGGGTCCGATGCGGACGCCTTCGCCTCGCACGTCTCCAAGGCCATGACGGCGCCCCAAACTTT
>Ga0114994_10004185_pt1 | contig 10496 bp, 8 predicted proteins | sample ArcticOcean_MG_C_9_FD_87043 | JGI IMG/M metagenome (GOLD analysis project Ga0114994, IMG submission 87043) | Marine microbial communities from western Arctic Ocean - ArcticOcean_MG_CB2_152 | ecosystem: Environmental > Aquatic > Marine > Oceanic | place: Arctic Ocean: Canada Basin | collected... | reverse complement strand
GGTTTGGGTACTATGATACTACGCAGGGCTCCCAGCACGAATCGTAGTCGGTATATTCTGAGACCGGAAATCGACGTATCTCTCCGAGCTGCATCCATCCCCAGAGTTCCTACGAAAATCCATGGGGGCAAACTTTCGGTAATTTCGGCGATATCACGCCCGGAAACGCACATAAGGCTCTATTTACTAGTCTTTTGACCTGGGCGAGGCCTGGGAATGGTCCCCTCTTGCCGAAACCCGGACGCTGCTAGTGTAACTAAGGTAACTCAAAATATATCCGAGACTTTCGGCCCCCTTCCCCCCCTATTAATAAATTAAAATAAAAGTCGCAGGGCCTGCGCAGTACTACGCAGATACTACGCAGCGTTCTGGGCCGGGAGTACTGGGCAGTACTTTTACTACGGACCGTCCCTGGCTCGCGGAGACCGTCTGGTCGAACGCGCTCCGCCAGAACCTGCTCGCGGAGGCCGACGTTTTGATGTACGCGGGCTGCCGGGGCGCTGCCGCGCCGAGCACCTGGGCGCACGCCCTCGCGGCGCTCCCGGTGCGAAACGCGACCCTCGCCTGGACGCGGTGGAACCCCGGCTACCAGCAGGGGGCCATGGCGGCCGTCATGGTCGCGGCGTGCAAGGGCTGGTTCGACCGCTACGCCTGGGTCCTGCGCGCGAACCCGGACATACGTATTGAGGACGCGTCGTTCCTCGCGGCGCGCCTGCGCAAACCAAGTGTCGCGGCGGTGCTCGTGCGGTGCCGGCCGCGCGCGCCCTCGATCTGCACGGACTTCTCCGCCGCCCGACCATCCGCGTTCAACCACTCCGCCTGGGGATTGAGCCACAAAAGAAACGGCCGCGTGAACAACGAGCTCTCGGCGTGTCACGTCTTCCGGGGCGCCATCGAAGGCGGGGGCGCGACGGTGTGGAACGTCGACCGGGCCTTCCGGACGGTGCGCGGCCGCAGCTGCCGCGTCGGCGGCCGCGGCATCTACCACGACCACGCGCTGTGCCGATGGCCCCGGGTGGCGCGAGGTGTCGCCGCGACGTAATTTTTATTCCAGGAAGAACGTGAGGCAGGTGCCGGTACGCTAGAATAACGCTTGAGCACCGGGCGTCGATGGGGAGCACTCCTCCGACCGGTCCCGGGCGGCTCTTTGTTTGCTTTTATTTTTAGCAATTTTAGGACTCGGCCTAACGCGAGCTCAAGGGCAGCCGAGGCTCTACTAAAGCGCCCGCACGGCCCCTGAGAAGGACGGTGCTGCAACATCGCGTCCTGTGGACCATAGAGATTCACGCTGCCCCCCGCGAGGCTACCTTGAAAGCGCGGACGACGGTGCTGCAGCCATGGGGCTCCTCGACACGACCACGGCGCTGCCTACGGAACAAAGCTGGGGCGCGGCTTTACAACAAATGACGCGGGAAAGGACCATGCCGAGCTGGGAGCGCGTCGGCCAGGCGGCCCCGCCCAAGGACCATAAGGTGACGCACTACGAGAAGCGGGGGAATTTTGATGCATTATTGCAGCGCTACCACGACCCCAAGAAGGAGCGGATATTTAGGGATACTAGAGACAAAGCGTTCGACGCCAAGCTCGCGCGGTGCCGCACGCGGCAGCCGAAATATGATATTGTGACGCACCAGGAAACTTTGGGCAGCCACGAGCGGGCCCCAAAGAAGGGGGGCAAGCCCAAGCCGCCGGACTCGAAGCTGGGCTGGAACATCATCAGCCACGAGCGCAAGGCTGGTGTACAATTAAAAACTTCTGCCGAGCAGCTTTCACACGCCCACGGCGACCTGTTACCGGCGAGCTGGAAGCGGCGCGAGTACGATTTGGTGTCGAACAAGTACACGCACGACCACGACCAAAAGCTCCACGCCGACCGCGAACAGAACAAGCATAGTGCGCAAAGAAAGTTCCGGGCGACGCGTGATTTTGACTTAGTGAAGGTAAGGTACCACGACGACAGTAAGGAACAGGACTTCCAGCAGCAGCGGTCCCATTTGGCATCGATCGCCGGTGCCGGTCAACTCGCCAAGCAGCCCCCAGCTATGCAGTACCGGGAGGGCGCCGCATATAACTTAGTGTCGCACGAAGTGAAGGACCCCTTCAAGCTGGAGATGGCGCAGGCCGTCGCGAATAGTGGCGTCGCCTCCAAAGTGGGGGCGAAAGTTGAAGAGCACCACAAGCACGTGGCCAATGAGCAGTACTTGAGGGATCGGAGCCGGGCTCTTGCTAGGTTTTCGAAGACTTCTGCTTTAAAAGAGCAGACGGACGGGAGGCACCACGATTTCGACGTGGTGACCGGGGAGAGCTTTTATGGCAGGGGCGCCAAGTTCCGGGCGCCCTCGCGGCTCTCCAAGGCGCCCTCGACCTGGGACCGCATGGTCGCGTCCGGGCCGGCCTACACGGGTTCGCTCGCGGGGAAGCTCGGCGCGACCTCGAAGCGCGTGGCCGGCGCCGCCGCGGCGTCGCCGGCAGTATCGCGGCCGGCCTCGTCCGTGCCCATCGTCGCGCGCGCGTCGCCGCGGGTCGTCGCCGCGCCGACCGCGCCGCCTTCGTCGAAGCCGGCGGTGCCGCGGCTGAACATCCCGGCGCCGTAGCCTTAACTAGAATACTGAATAATACACAGGCGGTACTTATGACGGCGCGCGACACCGTCAGTAGCTCCGCTCGGTCCGGCGCCGCCAGTTCGCGGGGTCGGGGTCGAAGACGAACGCCGAATCGTCAAGGAACATGAGGTCCACGAGCAGCATGAGGCCCAGGAAGATGATGACCACCGTCCACTGGATCCACAGCGTCGGAGACGCGAAGGCGCAGAGCGCGAAGAGGAGTATGAAGAAGGTTGTTAGGTTGTGGCGAAAGGCCATGCTGGCTTCGGTTTCTTCGTTGCCGACGTGTCGATCGCTGCGCCGGCGTGCGTCTTGCGCTGCCGATGTGGTGCTGACCAGTTTGTGGTCGCCGCTACAGGAAGAGCCGAGCAGTTATCCCCTGGATGCAGCGCTCCTTTCGATTCGTACAATGCCACCTCACTGAGCACACGTTGTGCCGCAGCGCCAGCAAATATGCGCGCATGCGAGCCCGTGTAAGCGTGCGGGGTTTGGGTGAAAACCCGTGAGTATTTTGAAGCGGGAAGGATTGATGCTCCAGGCGCATATAACAGTCGCACGCGGATGAGATACGCATAACTGTTCAGGCAAGCTTTGATTCGGGTTCACGCTCGATTTCAGTCTTGCTCATCTTGTAAAGGTGGCGTGTTCCAGCACCAAGCTGGCAGCTGCCGCAACATCCGAACCCATCGGAACCACCGCTGAGCTACGTTTTAGAACCGTCGCACATCACAGCCGCGAGGCTTAGGCACAGCATGCTCACCTCTCTCGCCAGGGGGCCGGCCCGCTTGGCGGCGCGGCGCCTCAAGTCCACCGTGCTCGCGCCGCCGATCCGTGTCAGAGGCAATATTGTAATAGTGCACCCGCGCACCACCGCCGCGCCGGCGAGCACGATTCTCGTCGACCTCTCCGACCGCCCAAGTATGACGCCCTCGGCCATGCTCGACATGGGCGCGGAGCTGGGGAAGTCGCGCCTGAGCGGCTTCGTGGCCATGACCGGCGCCATGGGCTACGCGGCGACGGGCGCGCCGCTCTTGGCTCCTGGATTCGCGCTCGCGACCCTAGGCGTGTTCGGCACGTCCTGCGCGGCGAACGCGCTGAACCAACTGCGGGAGACCGACCGGGACGCGCTCATGACGCGCACGCGCAAACGGCCGTTGCCGAGCGGGCGGTGTTCGCCCCAATTCGCCGCGGCGTTCGCCGGCGTCAGCGGGGGCGCGGGCACCGCCGCGTTGGCGGTCCTCGATCCGACGGCCGCGGCGCTGGCCGTGGGCAACCTCGCCCTGTACGCGGGCGCCTACACGTCCCTGAAGCCGAAGACCGAGGTAAACACGTGGGTCGGCGCGGTCGTCGGCGGCGTGCCTCCTCTGCTCGGGTGGGCCGCCGCCGGCGGGAGCCTCTGGGGGCCCGAGTCCCCTATGCACGAAAACGCATTGCAATCGCTGGACATGACCTGGCTGGCTTCACTAAGTTCGACGATCAGTGCGACGCCGGCCGAGCCCTGGTTATTAGCGGGCGCTTTGTACCTGTGGCAGTTCCCCCACTTCTTCGCCCTGGCCTGGGTGCACCGCACGGACTATAAGCGGGGCGATTACCAGATGGTGCCCGTGAACGACCCGACCGGGTCGCGAACGGCAAACTTAATCCTGCGGTACTCGCTGTACTCCACGGCCTTCCCCTTCGCGGCCGTGTCCATGGGCGCCGCGTCGCCCATGTTCGCCGTGGAAGGGCTGGTGCTGAACGCGGCGCTGGTGGCCGCGTCAATCAAGTTCCGGCGGAAGCGGACGACGGAGAACGCGCGGACCGTCTTCCGCATCACGCTGGCCTATTTGCCCCTGCTTTTGTTCTTCCTCTTGTTGCACTCGGAGCGGCTGACTCGCGACGCGGAGGGAAAACCGATGAAGGAGCCGACGTTGGGCGACGCCATGCGGCCCCTGAACGACCTCGGGCGCATGCTGTGCCTGCACGAGCTGGGTATCGGCTCTCACGACGCGGCGGCGCCGACGTTCTGCCCGGTCGACACCGGCGGCAAGAAGGACGTGCCGGGGACGCGGAGGTAGTCGTGTAAAAAATGTGTGTGATCCGGTGCTGGCTGGTTGACGCGCAGGGGCTTGCCCTCGACACTCCCTCGAATAGTGCTTATTGTACGGGTTTTCCCACTCGTCGGGCTACGCACAAAAAGTGGTCTCTGGGAGTTTGTGGCTCTAATTGATATACCTCGCCAAGTTTATGTGCTACTGGTCCGGCGCCGCTTCAACGTTAACTCAAGGCTGTCAAGGCGGCTGTCAAGGCGCTCACGCGACACGAGGGCTATCATGAATCCCTTCACGGCCGTCCTCGACGGCGTCGACAGTCTGCTCTTCAGTCCGCCGGCGTCGCCGATGAGCGCGTCCGCCAAGAAAGCGGGCCCGGTGCGCGTGGCCCTCATCGGCGCGGGCGAACCGTGCAGACTATACGGAGTACATAAGCCACCTCAGTAATCATTCTGGTGGGTTGCATGGACTCTACCACTATCAAAGGGATGTAAACACACCTAATGAAGGGAAGTGTCTAGTAGGATTCTTTTCCCGCCCTCCGAGCGCGGGCTATCGGCCCCAGTTCCGTCGGATACGCATAAAAACTGGGCCGGAGTACTTATAATGTACTAACCGGGTGATGGATGGCGGCGTCAAGCGCTGGTGTACTTTGACAACCCGTAAGACTCATCCGCGAATGTCTCAAGATTTCCGGGAGCCGCGAGCATATGTGCCTCGGCCGCTACACGTGAACTTTTGGTCTCGATGACCGATTATGGTGCCAACTTAATTTGGGATCTCATTTATTTTACTCTACCTACCCAGGAAGGTACCAAAGTCCATTTTTGGGCCTTCGGGCGGCCGCGGGAATTTCAAAACAATGTTCGTTTCTGACGGGCACGTGGTGTTAGACATTCTACCCATACGACCTAATTACGCTGACCGCCCAGCCGCAAGTGTAGCCTACCGTGACCTAGTTCGGGCGGGCGGCCGCCGCGGAAATGAGCTGCGGAAATGCGGAATCACTTTAGTTTCTGATAGATAGGTGTGTTGCTAGACACCACCGGGTGGGTGCGGATTATAGTTTTAGATGGGCGCGAAGAGCTAGTATAGTTCGGGAGTCACACGCGCTATGTTGAAATTATCCGAAGACTCGCAACGATGCCGATTACTCGTCCCGCCGAGCGTAGAGAGCATGGTGGGAAGGAAGAATGGCGCGCGCGGGTGAGCGCGTTTCGCAAATTGCTTGGTTGGCCCAAAACAGACAGACCCACAACGGCGGCTGCGAGCGTGATAGCAGGCGAAACTTGTGTTGCACTCTGCGTGAAACGCGAGCTCTAGGGCACATTGCTGCAAATCTCGCTGCGCGGCATCTGTGCTAACGCACGCGTCGCGAACGAAGCAAAAACGGCTTCAGCACCGAATCTCGCACAGCCACGCCGCGCGCACTAAAAGCTCAGCGCCGCACCATCAGCCGCGCTAGAACCACAGCGCCGCACGACTCAACGCGCGTCGACGCACAGCACAAAAAAAATGACCACTTACGCGTCCGCCGTCGACACGCCGGAGCGCCAGCGCGCCATCGCCGCGGACTATGACGCGGCGCGCGCGGACCGCGACGCAGCCCTGAAGAAGCTGCACGCGCTGGCGCCGGCGAACGGGCCGCCAAAAGCGGCGTTCCCGCCGAAGCCGCCGCGGACGCCGCCGCGGAGCGCCGTGCGCTTCGAGGCGACGCCGCTGGGCACGATCGTCGAGAGCGGCTCCGAGCGCGGCTCCGAGCGCGGCTCCGAGGACGTCAAGAAGGACGACCCGCCGAAGAAGAAAAAGGGGCTCCTGGCCAAAATTCGGCGGGGCGTCGCGCGGCGCATCGGCGGTAATACAACCAAGCCGCGGGCCTGGGAGGTCGCCAGTCGAACGCGAAAACCGCCGCCGCAAACGAAGCCGTCCAAGAAGAAGAAGAACCGCCTGAGCGAGCAGCCCTTCGCGCCTTGTGATTTCGAGAGAAGGCGTATTCTGGGGCGGGGCGGCTTCGGGGTCGTCTACTTGGTGGAGAAGAAGCTGGATGGGCGGAACTACGCCATGAAGGTCCTGGACAAGTCCAAGCTCCTGAAGGGCGGCCAGCGCTCGCAAGCTAGACTGGAAAGGGACGTGTTACGTATTGTAAAGCACCCCTTCGTGGCGCGCCTGCGCTTAAGCTTCCAGACCGAGACGCGGCTGTACCTGTTGTCCGACTTCTACTGCGGCGGAAGCCTGGGCGAGTTCGCGAAGGAGCATAGTATAACAAAGGCCGGCGCGCGCTTTTATGTCTCGGAACTCGCTTTAGCTCTAAGTTACCTCCATGTGCAAGGCGTGGTGCACCGCGATCTAAAGCCGGCGAACGTGCTGGTGGACCGCCAGGGCCACGTGGCGCTCTGCGACTTCGGCATCGCGGCCGCCTGCGCGGAAACGATGAAGACGCCCCACAAGAAAAGCGGTAGTAAGACGCCGGCGACGCCGCGGCGGCGTTCGTTTTGCGGCACGATCGACTACATGGCCCCCGAATTGTTAAGAGGCGAGGCCTACGACGATTCGGTGGACTGGTGGGCTTTAGGTTGTGTCTTCCACGAGTTGTTAAATGGAACGCCGCCCTTTTCACGAGATAGACCGCGCGACATGTTCTGCGCCATCCTTAGAGAAGCGCCCCCTTCATTGATCGTGAAGTGGGGCGTGGAGTGCGCGGACGCCGTGAGCGGGCTGCTGAAGAAACAGAGTGCGGACCGCTTCGGCATGGCGTTGATCAAGGGTCACGCGTTCTTTAGCGGCGTGGACTGGGGCGCCGTGGAAGCGAAAAGCGTAGCACCGCCCCACGCGCCCTTGCTCAAATCTTATCTGGTGGAGGACGCGCGGGGCATCACGTGTATCGCTACTGGTCAATTGCCGCGGCTCAACGCCGACGGCGAGTCCTCGGACGACGAGCCGCGCACCCGAAACACTGCCCCTCAAAACGCGTTCTCGGGCTTCGCCTACGCCGGCGACGAGAACGAGACGCCCACTAGGCGCTGAGGCCCGGGCCCCCGCCCACTAGTCCTAGCACTGTAACAACAACTAACTATGAGGCTAATTAATTTATTGCCGCGTCGAGCGCCGCGCACCGCGTCCGCAGGCCGCGCACCGCCTTGAGCCACTCCACGAGCCGCCCCCGCTCGCCCGCCTTGAACTCGACCTCGCCCTGGGACTCCGCGTCCAGGTCCAATAACAGCGCGAGGTCCACCTCGTCGCGCTCGAAGAGCTGCAGCGTCGCCTCGGAGAGGTTGGCCCGCTTGAGCTGGCCCCGCAACACGTCGTTGCGGCCGCCCGGCGCCGTCGCATCGTCGTCCTCCCAGGTCTCGGCCATGGTGTTCTAAAGAGGAGTCGCGGTACAAGCGAGCGAGGCACTAAAGTGCACTAAGGGCTGCGAGCGTCGACGACAGGTAGCGCAGCGAGCAGCGCAGCAGCAACTGAGGCAGAGAGTGGTTGCTTGAGTACTATACGTGATCCTGGCGCGTTGTTGCGGCAGGCGACCGTCGTCTGTGAGCTCCTCCGGTTGCGACGGGTTTTTACCGTGCGGATTTCTCCGCCGACCTGGCCTCAATTTTGAGGAGTCCCCAGCTACACAGAGGCCCAAAGAATTAGCTTTTGTGTCGGCCGTGCTCAACGAACACTGGCCGAGACCCCGCAGCCCTTGAGGCGTAAACCGTAAACAAATGATGCGCTCTGCACTGAGAAGAGCCAGCTGCGCTGGCACGCCTGGCCGGGCTCTGCACAGGCGCGGGCCGGCGATAATCGCAAGGACAAACACCCAAAACATGATAGGCACCGGCGTCCGCGGCTACAGACCTCCGACGACGACCCAGCGCTTCGCGCGCGCGCCCGTGGCGCGACAACTCTCGCTGGCGCTGCCCTTACCTACCATAACACAACCCATCACGCATGACAAAGCCGTGGCCTGGTGGCTCTTTGGCTGCGGCGGTTTAGTAGCGGGCATGGTTTCTGTAGGCGGCCTCACGCGTCTGACGAGGAGCGGCCTGAGCATGACCGACTGGAAGTTGACGGGAGGCCTCCCGCCCACCACACGGGCCGCGTGGGAGGTCGAGTTCGCGCGCTACAAACAGTTCCCCGAGTGGCAGCAGCGCCAAAGCATGACGCTGGACGAGTTCAAGTACATCTATGCCTGGGAGTACGGGCATAGGATGCTTGGAAGAGTTGTTGGTGTGGCGTTCGGGGTACCTCTAGCCTACTTTTGGTCCAGAGGGAGACTGACCCCATACCTGAAGCCGCGGGCGGTGGCGTTGTTGGGACTAGGCGGGATGCAGGGGCTGATCGGCTGGTGGATGGTCCGCTCGGGCCTCAACACGCAGCTGCTCCCAGAAAAGCAGCGGCAGGACATCCGGGTGTCGCCGTACCGGCTGGCCACTCATTTAACGATGGCCTTCGTGACGTATAGTGGTCTTGTCTGGTGCGGCTTGGAACAAGTCGGTGGACAAAGAGCGGTCAAAGAGGGACTAGCACACGCGGCGCGCTTAGCCCCGATCGCGCGCGGCACGGCTTTTCTAACCTTGGTGACGGCCGTGTCCGGCGCCTTCGTCGCGGGCAACGACGCGGGCATGGCTTTTAACACGTGGCCCTACATGGTCGACGACCGGGACATCGGGGGCGACGCGACCTTCGTGCCGCCCGATCTCCTTGCACTCCAACCGCTCTGGCGCAACGCCTTCGAGAACACGGCCTGCGTCCAGTTCGACCACCGCATGCTCGCCTACGCGACGGCCCTCACCGGGGGCGGGCTCTTCGTGGCGACGCGCGCGGGCGCGTGGACCATGCTGCCGGTGGCGTGCCGGCGCTTCGTGGGCGCCGGGGCCGTCGCGGTGCTCGGCCAGGCGTCGCTGGGCATCGCGACGCTGCTGTACGTGGTCCCGGTGCCCCTGGCCGCGGCGCACCAGGTCGGCGCCCTCGCGGTGCTCACGTGCGCGCTGGGGTCGGCCCACTCGCTCGCCAAGGCCGCGGGGCCCGCCGTTAAGGCCACGCCGGTCGGGCGCCTGGCCGTCGCCGGCGCGGCGGTCGCGGCGGTGGCGGCCGCTTGAGGGGTCGTAACTGTTCTTGTTTTTCTTTTCGCGCCGAACTCGTGCGCCCCTTCCCTGCGAAGTCCGGAGCGGCCTCGAGATTCCCTGCGACCCGTCTGGGGTGCAGCTGCGTAGGGCAGGCTGTTTTGGAGCCATCAAGCTGAAAATATGATTAAACCCGTTTTGGAGTAAAAACGAGACGCTAGCGGGTCCCGCCCGACCCGTCGACAGCTACAACACCTCTGGTGGATCTTTCGGCGGCAGGTTGCCGGTACGGGTTTATCGTCGCTTGCAGCTTGCAACAAACGTGCTGGCAGTCTTAGCGGTTCAGCTGCCGCAAAGAGACACCATGATGAGGCGAGTGGCAGTAGCGCTGCTCTGCGCGAGCACGGCGGCGCTCGTGGCGCCCCCCACGGCGCGACGGCCGAAGGCCCTCGCCGCCAGCGCCACGGCCGATGTGCCGGTGAAGACCTTCGAGGGCGGCGACGCCGGCAAGGCGACGCTCAACCTCAAGATCACCAAAAACGAGAAGGACATGTACGTCGTGCACCGCAAGTACGTCTTGGAAAGAAGGAACGCCCGCGCCGGCACGGCGTCAACGAAGACGCGTAGTGAGGTGCGCGGCGGCGGCCGCAAGCCCTTCAAGCAGAAGGGCACGGGCCGCGCGCGCCAGGGCTCCATCCGCTCGCCCCTGAAGGTGGGCGGCGGCGTGTCCTTCGGGCCCAAGCCCAAGGACTGGGCCAACAAGAAGATGAACCGCAAGGAGGCGGAGCTCGCCATCGGCATCGCCATCCAGAACAAGG
>Ga0114994_10004180_pt1 | contig 10504 bp, 11 predicted proteins | sample ArcticOcean_MG_C_9_FD_87043 | JGI IMG/M metagenome (GOLD analysis project Ga0114994, IMG submission 87043) | Marine microbial communities from western Arctic Ocean - ArcticOcean_MG_CB2_152 | ecosystem: Environmental > Aquatic > Marine > Oceanic | place: Arctic Ocean: Canada Basin | collected... | reverse complement strand
TTTTAAAATTTATAGATTTAAAATCATTCCATTCTGTATGAATAATTATCAAATCAGAGTCTGATATTGCTGTTTTAACATCTTTTAAATAAAAAACATTTTTGTATTTAGAAAATACGCTTTTCAAACCTGTTGGATCATAATAAGTAATTATTGCTCCTTTTTTAGCTAATGATGGTATCATCATTAAGCTTGATGAATCTCTCATATCATCTGTGTTAGCTTTAAAAGTAACACCTAAAAAACATATTTTTTTATTCTTAACTTTGTCTTTTAATATAGCAAAAACTCGTTTTAATAATAATGAAGATCTGTTTTCATTAGATTTAATCACACTTTTAATAACAGATAAATTTGTTTTAAATTTATCTCCAGTAGAAACTATTGCCTTAGCATCTTTTGGAAAACATGAGCCACCATAAGCTGGACCTGCCCTTAAGAAACGTCCTCCAATTCTTTTATCAAGACCTATACCAATAGAAATATCCTCAATATTTACATTTATTCTTTCACATAAATTGGCCATTTCATTAATAAAAGTTATTTTGGTAGCCAAAAAAGAGTTAGATGCATACTTAATTAATTCAGCCGCTCTTCTTGATGTATTAATATATTTTGCTCCCCTTGATGTTAAGGGAGAATAAAGTTTTTTTAAAACCTTATTTGATTTTTTATTATTTGTTCCAATTATAATTCTATCTGGTTTATAAAAATCTCTAATAGCCTCACCTTCTCTTAAAAACTCAGGATTTGAAACAACTGAAAAAAGTTTTTTAGATGTTTTTTGTGAAATAATTTTTTCAATTTCATCTCCTGTTGTAACGGGAACAGTAGATTTGGTTATTATAATTTTAAGCTTAGATATAGAACTTCTGATTTGTTTAGAAACATTATAGATTTGACTTAAATCAGCAGCATTACCATTTTTTTTTGTAGGTGTACCAACACAAATAAAAATAACATCTGATTTAATAACAGATTCTTTCAAATTATTAGAAAATTTTAATCTTCCGTTTTTATAATTTTTTAAAACAAGCTCTTCAAGTCCAGGTTCATAAATAGGAATAATTCTTTTTTTTAATTGATTAATCTTATTTGTATCTCGATCTACGCAAATTACATCATTTCCTAAATCGGAAAAGCAAACACCAGTAACTAAGCCAACATACCCTGTACCTATCATGCATAATTTCATGTTTTAGAAATCTCCAAAGATGATCTGATATAACCATTCATAGTTCCACAATCCAAATATTTGCCTAGAAAATTATGTGCTATAAATTTTTCATTTTTTTTAATTAAAGACTGTATGGCATCTGTAATCTGAACTTCACCATTTTTTCCAGGTTTTTGATTTAATAATGTTTTAAAAATAGTTTTAGGCAAAATATATCTCCCGATTACAGCTTTATTTGATGGTGCATTTTTTTCATTTGGTTTTTCAATAACATTATTTATTAAAAAATTATTATTATTAAGTTTTTTGCCTAAATTATAAATTCCCCATCTAGAAACACTTTTTTTATTAACTGTCATACTTGCCATAACTGATGCTTTATATTTGTGATGGATATTGATCATAGATTTAGAGCAATTTTTTTTAATTATTAAATCATCTGGTAACAACATCAAAAAATATTTGTCCTTAATATATTTATTTGCTTTAAGTACTGCGTCACCAGTACCTAGTGGTTTATTTTGATATACAAATTTAATAATTTTCTTATATTTTAAAATTTTTTTATATTCTTTGATAATCCTAGGGTCTTTTTTTTTTTTTATGATATTATTATAAAACTTATCGTTATAAAAATAATTTTTAATCATGATTTTTTTTTGTGAGATAATAAAAATAATTTCCTGAATTCCAGCTTCTAAACATTCTTCAATAATATATTCAATACCTACCTTACCATTAATAGGTAATAATTCTTTAGGAAAAACACTAGTAAGTGGAAGTAATCTTGTTCCTAAACCTGCTAGAGGAATTATTGCTTGTTTAATCATTCAAATGTTTTACTTATAAAGTTCAAGTTTTACAAATGAAAGTTTTAAAAAATATAGATGTCTTAAAGAAGGCAATTAATAATATTTCTAACTTGGGATTTGTTCCTACTATGGGTGGTCTTCATAAGGGTCATCTCTCACTAATAAAAGAATCACTGAAAAAGTGTAAAATAACTATAATAAGCATTTATGTAAACCCGAAACAGTTTAACAAAAAAAGTGACTTTTTAAACTATCCAAGAAATATCAAAAAAGATTTAGATTCACTTAAAAAAATAAAAGTTGACTATGTATTCATTCCAAATAAAGAAGAAATGAATAAAATAAAAATCAATAAAAAAATTATTTTACCTAAATCACAAAAGATACTTTGTGCAAAATTTAGAAAAGGCCATTTTGAGGGTGTTTTAGATGTAATGGGCAAATTTACTAAATTAATAAAACCGAAATATATATTTATGGGCGAAAAAGATTTCCAACAATTTTTTTTAGTTAGAAATTTTATAAGGAATAATTATAAAAGTCGTATTTATTTCTGTAGAACAATTAGAGATATTAATAAAGTAGCATTATCATCCAGAAATCACCTTTTATCGAAAAAACAACTGTATAAAGCGGGTTTAATTGCAAAAACTTTAATTAAATTAAAATCTGAAATTAGTAAAAAAAAATTTATAAATAATAATTTAAAAATTACTAAAAAAAAATTAATTAAAAAATTTAAAATTAAAATTGATTACTTAGAAATTAGAAATGAAAAAGATTTAAAACTTTCAGATACTAAAAATAAATTTAAACTATTTATTGCTTATTATATTAAAAAAATAAGATTAATAGATAACTTTTAATTTTTATTATAAAAAATATGCTGCAACACCCAAAAAAGAAACAAAACCTATTACATCCGTTATAGTGGTAACAAAGACGCTTGAGGAAATAGCAGGATCAATGTTCATTTTTTTTAAAGTGACTGGAACTAAAATTCCAAATAAACCAGCTACAATCATGGTTAATATCATTGAGATTGAAATTATCATTGAAAGTTGAAAATCTTTAAACCAAAGTTGAACTATAGTAGCGCTTATAGCTGCAAATATAATTCCATTAAGTATTCCAATATTAAATTCTTTTAATATATTTGTTGAAAAATTGTTTTTAGTAAGATCATTAGTAGCTAACGTTCTCACTGTAACTGCAAGAGTTTGCATTCCAGCATTACCTCCCATCGATGCAACTATTGGCATTAAAAATGCTAGAACAACCATTTGTTCAATTGTTGCTCCAAATATACTAATAACCCATGTAGCTAGAAATGCTGTAAATAAATTTAGTAATAACCAGTTAAATCTTCTTTTGGTTTTTGTAAATACACCATCTGTAATCACTTCATCACCAACACCTGCTAGTCTCAATGCATCTTCTTCAGCTTCTTCTTTTAAAACAGTTAATACGTCGTCATTAGTAATCATTCCAACTAATTTATTATTTTTATCTACAACGCATGCAGAATTAAGGTTATAATTTTCAAATAAGTTTCCAACTTCTTCCTTATCCATGTCAACTGGAATTAAAAGTTGAGACTCCGACATAATTGAAATCATTTTTACATCCCGTCCTGTTGTTAGGACTTTTGATGATGGGACTGATCCTATTGGTTTAAATTCCTCATCAACAATAAATATTTCTAAAAATTCTTCAGGTAGATCTTTATTTTCTCTCAAATAATCAATAGTTTGACCCACTAACCAATTACTTGGTATTGCAGTGAATTGACGTTGCATAATTCTAGCCGCAGTATCTTCTGGGTAACTTAAACTTTCCAACAATGCGAAACGGTCTTTTGGTGGTAAAGAACTTAAAATAACATTTTTATCTTTTTCATTAACATTTTCTAATATTGAAATTGCGTCATCAGACTCTAAGTTTGATAAAATAGTTACTATTGCCTCTGAGGATAAATAATTTATGATTTCTGATTGCACTGACTCATTTAATTCAATAAAAACTTCTGGGTCTATTTTAAAATTATTTAATTTAATTAAATTTTCTCTATCATTTTGACTAAGATGTTCAATTATATCGGCAGCATCAGCAGAATGCATTGTTTTAAAAGAATTAGTAATAAATAAAGCATCATTATTTGAAATTTTCGATGTAACAATTTTGATATATTCTTTGTTAAATTCAAAATTTACTTTTTTATCTTTTATTTTTTTTATTAAAGACATAAATTTACCTATAATTAATTTGGGACTATTAATGTATAATTTATATAATACAATTCTTAAATGAATATAGAGATAAAAAAATCAATAAAACCAGTAAAATATAAAGATGCAATAGAATTTTTAGAAGAAAGACTAGTTAAAATTAAAGCTAATAAATCAAGTGAACTTGTGTGGGTTTTGGAGCATGAAGAAGTTTATACAGCTGGAACAAGCTATAATGAGAAAGAAATTTTAAATAAATCAATTAATCTAGTTAAAACAAATAGAGGTGGAAAAATTACATATCATGGACCAGGACAAACTATTTGTTATTTTGTGATAGATTTGAATAAAAGAAAGAAGGATATACGAAAATTTATAACTAGAATTGAAAATACAATTATTGAAACACTTAAAGAATATGAAATTACTACCTTTAATGACTCAAAAAATGTTGGAATATGGTTTAATGATAGCGGTAAAATTAAAAAAGTTGCTTCAATTGGTGTTAGAGTTAGTAACTGGATAGCATATCATGGTTTTGCAATTAATGTGGATAATGATTTAAATAAATATAACGATATTATTCCATGTGGTATTCTTGATAAAGGGGTTACAAGTTTATCAAAAATTAATAATCAAAGTTACGATCAGCTTAATAATAAAATTATTAATAATTTTATTAAGAACTTAAAAATTTAAGTCTTTTTATTTTTAAAAGTTTTTTAAAATAATCAGGTAATAAAGCTGTATAAGTGTATTTTTTATCATTAATTTTAAATTTAATTTGATATGAATGTAACATTAAATTTTTATTTATTGCTTTATTAGTCATGCTAAATTTATATTTTTGATCTCCATATATAGGATTGCCAACTGCATATAATTGTTTTCTAAGTTGGTGCTTTCTTCCTGTAATGGGTTTCATTTCAACTAAACTGCAAATTGAATTCTTATCTAAGACTTTATAAATAGTTTTTGCTTTTTCAATAATTTTCTTTTCATCATCATACCTTATTAAATCTTCATTCCATTCTCCAGAATCTTTGGATAGTTCTCCATGACATATTGCAAGATATGTTTTGTGAACTTTTCTTAACCTAAACAATGAAGTTAAAAGTTGTGCAGATTCTCTATGCTTTGCCATAATAAATACGCCTGAAGTATCCTTATCTAACCTGTGAACAGAAAAAGGTTTCGTATTTTGAAAAATTTCACTTTTAGCAAATATATCTACAAGGTTTTTTTTTGATTTAGTTCCACCTTGAACTGATATTCCTGAACTTTTATTTAAAACTATAAAATCATCATTATTATCAATTATTAATTCCTCATTTTCTTTAATAACCTCATTAGAAGGTTGAAATTTAATTTTTTTTTGTGTTATTGTTTCTTTAAAATTAAAATCAAATAAGTCAATTTGATCATCAGTTTTTACTTTGTGTGAACTTTTAACTTTTTTTAAATTTAGTTTAATTTTTCCATTTCTTAAATTCTTTTCAATTAATCCTTGTGGAATATTACCTAAGTTATTTCTAATCCATCGATCTATACGCATATCGTTACACGTTGGTTCAACGGTAAAAGACTTTTTCATGATGTTTTAATTTGAAGTGTATAATTAAACAGTAGTTTGTTTTTTTTCTTCTTTTTGATCTTTAGCTGGGTCTTTTTTCTTTCTATCAACTTTTTTTGCTTCCACGTCTCTATCTACAAATTCTATTACAGCCATAGGTGCATTATCACCATATCTAAAGCCTGCTTTTATAATTCTAGTATAACCACCATTTCTTTTTTCATATCTTTTAGATAGGGTTTTTTTAACTTTATTGGTAGACTTAATGTCTTGTAATTTTGTCATCAACATTTTTGTTGTCTGCAAAGACTCTTTTTTACCTAGTGTAATAATTTTATCAGCTTGTGGTTTTAAAAATTTTGCTTTTGGAAGTGTTGTTGTTATTTGTTCATATTTAATCAAAGAATTTAGCATATTTTTTAATAATGCTTTTCTATGCTCAGATGTTCTATTGAGCTTCTTGTTAACCATTCCATGTCTCATTAAATAGCTTCCTCGAGTTTTTTAGACATTTCTGCTATATTATCTGGTGGCCAATTTGGTATTTCCATACCTAAGTATAATGACATTCCGTTTAATACTTCTTTAATTTCATTAAGAGATTTTCTTCCAAAGTTGGGTGTTCTTAACATTTCCCCTTCTGATTTTTGTACAAGATCACCAATATAAATAATATTGTCATTTTTTAAGCAGTTCATAGATCTTACAGATAGTTCAAGTTCATCAACTTTTCTTAATAGGTTTTTATTAAATTCAGGTTCACTTGGTTGCTCTCTAACAACTATCTCTTGAGGTTCATCAAAACTTACAAACATAGCTAATTGGTCTTGAAAAATCCTAGCTGAGTATGCAACGGCATCTTCTGCTGAAATTGAACCATTAGTTTCAACTTCCATTGTTAATTTATCGTAATCAAGTGCTTTTCCTTCTCTTGCTGAACTAACAGAATAAGAAACTTTTTTTACTGGGCTAAATAATGAATCTATTGGAATTAATCCTAAAGGTGGTTCTTCTGGTTTGTTCATATCTGCAGGAACATATCCTTTTCCGGATGTAACAGTCATTTCCATATGAAAATTAGTATTTTCATCTAAATTACAAATAACTAATTCTGGATTAAGAATTTCTATATCTGTAACAGGTGTAATGTCTGATGCTTTTATCTCTCCAGGTCCTTTAGCATCTAAAATTAATTTTTTAACTCCTTCAGAAGAACTTTTTAATGCTAATGATTTAACATTTAATACTATGTCAGTAACATCTTCTCTAATACCTTTAATTGAAGTAAATTCGTGCAGAACTCCATCTATCTGTATAGCTGTAACTGCAGCTCCTCTGATAGATGAAAGTAATATTCGTCTTAAAGAATTGCCTAAAGTTAATCCATAACCTTTTTCTAAAGGTTCTGCAATAATTTTAGCAAAAGATTTATCTTCGCTAAGTTGTACATCAAGTTTTCCAGGCTTAATTAATGACTTCCAGTTTTTACTGTTAGCTTCTAAAGTTTCCATTTACACTCTCCTTTTTTTTGGTGGCCTAGTCCCGTTATGTGGCATAGGTGTTGTATCTTTGATAGAAATAATTTTAAAACCTCTGGCCTGTAATGCTCTTAAAGCAGTTTCTCTTCCAGATCCAGGACCCTTAACCTCAACTGACAAAACTTTCATGCCGTATTCAAGAGCTTTTGATGCAGCAGCATCTGCTGCAATTTGTGCGGCATACGGAGTTGATTTTCTAGAACCTTTAAAACCTTTTTGACCAGCGGATGCCCAAGAAATTACATTTCCGCTTGTATCTGCAATCGAAATTATTGTATTGTTGAAAGTAGACTGAACATAAGCAATACCATTTACTATATTTTTTTTAATTTTTTTTTTTTTTGAATAAGAACTTTTTTTTGAAGATTTAATAGATTTTTCTGGTAAATCTTTATTTTCTATATTCGCTGCTTTTTCTATTTTGTCTTTACTCATTTTTAATAATTATTTTTTAAGTGGGGTTAATTTTTTACCAGCAATAGCTATTGCTTTTCCTTTTCTTGTTCTTGCGTTACATCTTGTTCTTTGGCCTCTTACAGGTAATTTTTTTTTATGTCTTGATCCTCTGTATGAAGCTAGATCAATTAATCTTTTAATACTTAAAGAAGTTTCTCTTCTAAGATCACCTTCAACTTTAAAATTTTTATCTATATATTCTCTAATTTTTAATATTTGATCATCGGTTAATTCGTTTATTCTTTTTGCTTTTGGTATTTCTAGATCTGTACAGATTTGTTTAGAAAAACGATCTCCAATTCCATAAATATACGTAAGTCCAATTTGAACAATCTTGTTTGTCGGTATGTTTACACCTGCTATACGAGCCATATTTTCTGAGAATAAATTTAGCCTTTTATATAAGAAGATATCCTAAAGTCAACGCCTTAAACCTTAAGAATATCATTGATTTTACTAGTTATTTGCTCGATTCCTATGTCTCCATCAATTTCGGTAAAATTAGTATTTTTTGAATAAAAATCTAAGACAGGTATAGTTGTTTTCATGTAGGTATCGTATCTAGCAGTAACAGTTTCAAGGTTATCATCAGTTCTTTTAATGAGAAATTTCTTACCACAAGGATGTAATTCAATCTCCGCTTCATTAAAGAATTCATTTAAAGTCTTATTACATTTTTCACATGTCATACGTCCCATTATTCTCTTTTCAATAATACTACGATCAACATTTAAAAAAATTACTCGACTAATTTGTTGATTAAATTCAATTAATATTTTATCTAAATTTTTTGCTTGATCAATATTTCTTGGATAGCCATCAAAAATTATTCTATCTCTAAATTTTAAATTTGTGATACATTTTTTCAATAGATTGTTTACCACTTCATCAGAAACAAAATTTCCATTCTTAATTAATTTCTTAATTTTATCCCCTAATAAAGTATTTTGTCTACTTTCAATTCTCAATAAGTCACCAGTTGATAATTGAAAATAATTATGATTTTTTACAATAAATTGTGCTTGGGTGCCTTTACCTGCTCCGGGTGGACCAAATAAAATAATGTTCATACTTATCTTCCAAATTTAGTTTTTTTAATTAATTGTTCATATTGGGAGCTCATTAATCTTGTTTGAATCTGAGTTACTGTATCAATAGCTACTACAACAACAATTAAAATTGAAGTACCTCCTAAATAAAAAGGTATTGGGTAATTAGCTATTAAAAACTCTGGCATTAGACAAACTAAAGTTAAGTATAGTGCGCCTATAGTTGTAAGTTTAGTTAATATATTGTCTATATAAAAAGCTGTACTTTCACCAGGTCTTATTCCAGGTATAAACCCGCCATGTTTTCTTAAATTTTCAGCTGTTTCATTTGGGTTAAAAGTTATTGATGTATAAAAAAAGGTAAAAAAAATTATTCCTGATGCATATAAAATCATGTACAATGGTTGTCCTTGTGTAAAATAAGAACTAATATCTAAAAAACTTTCATTTTCTGATAAATTAAAATTTGAAAATGTTACGGGTAACAAAAGTAATGCAGATGCAAAAATTGCTGGAATCACTCCAGCTTGATTAATTTTTAGTGGTAAGTGCGAGGATTCTCCACCATACATTTTGTTTCCCATTTGTCTTTTAGGATAATTTATTAATATTTTTCTTAGTGCTCTTTCCATAAAAACAATAAACATTATTGACAAAACTAGTATGATAAAAATTGCAACTATCATAAAAGTGGAAATTGCACCAGTTCTACCTAATTCAAAAGTTGTTACTAATGACCTGGGAATTTCTGCAACTATACCAGAAAATATTATTAATGATATTCCATTTCCTATGCCTCTTTGTGTGATTTGTTCACCCAACCACATTAAAAAAATTGTTCCTCCAACAATAGTTGTAACTGTTGAAATTTTAAAAAACACCCCTGGATTTATAACTAGATTTGCAGAACTTTCTAAACCTACTGCTAATCCATAACCTTGGATTGTGCCAAGTAGTACAGTGCCATACCTAGTTAACTGTGATATTTTTTTTCGCCCTATTTCACCTTGGCTTTTAAGATTTTTAAAATAATCTGAAACACCAGTTAATAATTGAACTATAATAGAGGCGGATATGTAGGGCATTATGCCTAGAGCAAATATGGCCATTCTTGAAACTGCTCCACCAGCAAATACATTAAACATGCCCAATAAACCTTTTTGATTACCTTGCATCATTGTTTGTAATTGCTCAGGATCTATTCCTGGTAAAGGAACAAAGGTTCCTAGTCTATATATTGCTAAAATAAATATACTAAATAATATTCTGTTTTTAAGGTCGCTAGATTGTGGAGATGCACTCATAGATCTTTCTTATTTTTTTTTAATTTGGACTATTCCACCAATTTTTTCTAGTTTCTCCTTAGCTGATTTAGATATTAAATCAGTTTCAATATTAATTTTTTCTTTAATTTCACCTGTTCCTAATATTTTTAGTTTTTGTGCATTTTTATTTATCAATTTTAATTTTTTTAAGAGGTTTGAATTTATAACATCTTCAGACTTTATTGTTTTTTGATCAATAAAAGATTGTATTTTTTCTAAATTCAATATTGCAACTTGAGTTCTGTTAATGGGGTTAAAGCCTCTTTTTGGTAGCCTTCTATACAAAGGCATTTGACCACCTTCAAAAGCTTTGATTGCTACACCTGATCTAGATTTTTGACCTTTA
>Ga0114994_10004179_pt1 | contig 10504 bp, 13 predicted proteins | sample ArcticOcean_MG_C_9_FD_87043 | JGI IMG/M metagenome (GOLD analysis project Ga0114994, IMG submission 87043) | Marine microbial communities from western Arctic Ocean - ArcticOcean_MG_CB2_152 | ecosystem: Environmental > Aquatic > Marine > Oceanic | place: Arctic Ocean: Canada Basin | collected... | reverse complement strand
CATCATTAGTGTAGTGGTTAGCATGCTTGCCTTCCAAGCAAGCGACCCGGGTTCAATTCCCGGATGATGCATAATCCCATGTAGTCTAGATGGTTAGGATAACTGGTTTTCACCCAGTCGACCCGGGTTCAAGTCCCGGTGTGGGAAGTCGCCCTTCTAGCTCAGTTGGTAGAGCGTGCGGCTTTTAACCGTATGGTCGTGGGTTCAAGTCCCACGGAGGGCATTAGAGTAGTTGGTCTTAAGCAACTCGGTATTTTTTTTAGATTTTAATCCGCCGGCGACCGAGAACATCCGGGAGATTGATTCTCATTGCGAGAATCAACCATAGCATGGGTGCGGATTAATTATATCGTCACACGAAATAAGGTCGCCACCTTGACAAAGACATCTGAGGGGGCTATTCTCAAACTGAGAAGCTGCCCAAAAGTTCGTGATAATGTCACGCTTGGTCTTTGCCTAAAAACTTGCCCTACATAGCTCAGTTGGTAGAGCGCACGGCTTTTAACCGTATGATCGTGGGTTCAAGTCCCACGGAGGGCATCGTTTAGTTGATTCATCAACGTGGATGAAAGTATATTTCGTCATGGTTATTTGGTCCTATGGTGTAATTGGTCAGCACGTGAGACTTTGAATCTCTTGATCTGGGTTCAAATCCCAGTGGGACCATAATACCTCATTGGCGCAATTGGATAGCGCATCAGACTTCTAATCTGGGGGTTGTGGGTTCAAGTCCCACATGAGGTATTTTTTATCAATACGGCTTGCGCACATTTCAGGTCCTCATAATTTTTTCTTTAAATGATATTCTCTAGAACATATGTTCTAGATTATTTTATCCACTAGTAATAATGCCTCAGAGAAGAAAGTTGGAAACAGATCAGAGTTTAAAAGAAAAATTGCATTGGTTATTATCACAGATCAAAGAAATAGACGATAAATGCGATCGCGATAAAGGTGAAATAAGAAACGAAATAACGCGGGTTAAATCTCGTTTGAGCGCTCTTAATAAAGGCACGCCAAAAAAGAAAGAACCAAAGTCCACATCGGTATCTTCTAAAACTCCCACAAAATGGGATATAATGGAAAAGAGATTACAAGATAGAAAAGCGACACTTAAATTATTGAAAAGTATGGGTGAAGATACTGGCGTAATTGAAGCTGAAATTAAGGATTACCAAGATATGTTACATCAATCTCAGAGCGTCGAACAAAGTGCAAGCGATCCTGACAATGTATCTGTTGAGCCCCCCAATTTGAAGGTGTTTTTTTTTGATTTAGATGAAACACTTCTTACATCGGCGGACCCAGAATTAAATGTCGTGAAAAAAAATCCAGAGCTTGTAAAATTGGGTACAATAAACATATCACCAATAGGGAGAGTAGCCAATTTAACGGATACAATTACTACAAAAAATATAGTCAAGTTACTTAAGGAATGCAGTAATCATGCCGATATAAAATGGTTCATTATTTCAAAGGGGGAAAATAAATCAAAAGTGGATCAATTGTTCGCTAAATATCCTGGGAAAATATATCCTGATAATGATGATTTGGGAATATCTATGTTTAATCACGACAACAAACGGAAATCTATTGAGGGAATACTAAACAAACTTGACAAAAATTATAATATCACCGACACAATTTTTGTAGATGATAAACCCGAGAACACTAAACCCGTCTCACAGATAAGCGGTATGAGGGTTATCAATGTACCCGATGAGAGTTTTAATGTGGACTGGTTACCCATAACATTGATGACAAAGCAAAATTGTGATCAATGTATTTCATACTTATCGACCGCACGTGGTGCGAATAAAAGAAATCCAACCAAGAATAAAAAGAAGAAAAAGAAGAAAACTAAGAAAGGAAGAAAGTGATACGTTTAGTCTGAATGAAGAAGTAATATGAAAGCATAAATCAGTAGACCTATTACTAAAATCCAGCCCATGGTCAAACAGACACAATCACATAAACTGTCCAAATCATCGTTATTCCTTCGCATAGACTCGTCTTGGTTTGGTCCATTCAGCGGGTTATCAGTTGGTGACAACATATTTTTAAAGAAACAATTACACCATCACTTATCAAATTTACATATCACCATATGATTCATTACACCATACTATATGTTTGTTATATTCATAGTTTGACATATATCGCCTCTTACATATGGGACAGTACACATCTTGTAATAGCCTTTCTTTTACTTCGTGCTTCTTTTCATAACAACATGAAAAATAGTTTCCCATACCATATACCATATTTTGTTTGACTACTCAATTTTCTTTGCAGAGAGAATATAGTCAGCTGAACTCTTGAATATCATCCCCCCAATTAGTATGTATGCATCCTTTTGATACTTGTAAATGGTGTAAGTTATATCCACACATGTATTACACACTAAATCTATTCTGAATATATTGCTAAATGTAAACTCATAGCATCCCAATAATATACATGAGTACATTGTGAACATATTCAAAAAGACTATGAAACTAATCATACAGAAGATCTTCATATTTGAAGAGTTCATAAAAACTTTCGTATCCATTATCACATAATCATATGGTTTATCCCTTAAATATGATAAATTTGATAGGATATTAATCGTATAAGTGTATAATAGTAAGGTAAACTATGAGTTTCCCAGATTATACAGAGACATATAAATATGTTCTCATATATCTGGGATTTGTAGTATTATGTATTGCACTCGGGTTTTGCCTCGGAGAGAAAAAATACAAAAACACAATCATTGTGAATCGCGTGTGTGTCAGACCTAAAGAAGGATTTAATAGTATTCCCAAAGCTTGGGGTGCTCTTTAATTATAGGATAACCGAATCACTGCCACCTGAGAGAGGTTCGCCAACGATAGAGAAATGTAACACCATAATAATTGAAACACACACGGTAGAACATAGACACATACCACAGATGGCTCCCAAACTATAGTTGTATGTATCGTCGGTGTCTGCTGGGTATATTTTGTTCATAAGAGTATGGTGGTAAGATGCCGAGATGATTATCAAATTTGATTATGAAAGTATCTCTGTCTTAATAAAAAACCAGGACCAGAATATGGCGTGTGAGAACAATTGCTCTGTGTGCCTTGAACAAATGACCTCGTCTGTGAAGACAGAATGCAATCATGAGTTCTGTGAAGAATGTATTGATGATTGGTTCAATCATGGACAAGTGACATGTCCCCTGTGTAGAGCACAGATAAAATACATTTTCTCCAAGGGAGAAAAAGTAAGGGTTGTAGTTAGAGATGGGGATAATGTAATCCCCCCAGGTGATAACTTAGTTCATAGACACCACTTGTTGCGAAGATGGATTCTTGTTCAGTGGCTTGCGATTCTTTCCCTAGCTATGATACTGTTCATACTTCTCTCCATAAATGAAGAGCAAAACAAAAATATCGACGAAATACTGGATAGTTTAGACACCATACATGAAGAGCAAAATGAATGTCTTTTGAAGACATCGGACTTAGTGACGACTTCTATTCTGAGTCCCAGAAGAGATGATTACCATCGGCGGCAATGTAGTATCCCGAAATACTATTTGGATCTATGTTTATAGGACCGCATACAAGGACATAATCTTTATATTTAGAATCGTGAGGCACGTTTTTTTTATCCGTAATAAGATTGTATATTGTTACTTGTTGCAGATCATCTATATAGATATATTCTGGGACACCACATTTGTATGCGTCGAGTGAATACCACAGATAAAGATTCATTTCTTAATATTTGATCATATATTATCTATATCAAATTTGACGGGAACTTAAAAATAAATATGCACCTATGTAATGAATAATTGCATATTTCCCATATTTGCATGCGGACCGATGATTATATCGTTTTCATATCTTATCAAGAAAACTTATGATGAAAATCTGATAAAAATATCAACGAAAAAAGCATCAATATTCGTCAAAGATACAGAATATAATCACATCTCAAAACCATTGGATAGTCTTTTAAGTGATGCGTAAATTTGATGCCAAAATAACAATACAGAAGTAAACATATCTAGGCTCTCATGACATCTCCGAACCATCTGACCTCATCAACTATCGTGATGAACGGACATCCGCTGGATCCAGACATTCTGCGGAAAGAGAACGACAAACTACGGGCTGAGCTTCAAAGAGAGAGAGTAGCCCATCACAAAAACCGAAAAGAACTACAGAAAATCTACAAATTGATATCCCCCGATAAGTGTCTCGGGATTCTGCGTGGTGTGGGATACAATAATGTTTATCCTCTCGTAGAGAAGGCTTGGCTAGACATGCCCAGTAGAGAATGTGTATGAGCTTCGTGTCGGACGATTCCGCCACGGCGCCAACCGCGATAAAGCTAGCACAAGAGATAGATCCACAGTATCCACTATCTAATTCACGCCCCCCCGTTTTTTTATCTAAGTAATAGTATAAATGAAAGTTGTTGACGATTTAATGAGAAGTATTGGAGGGTTAGATAAATATTCTAGCATCATTAAAATGTTTCTATTGGTGTTCTTGGTCATAGCAAGTTTACCAATACATTTAGTGACTGGTTCAAATATCCAATCTGTCATAGGGGATGGTATTTATCATTACGCGAATTACAACAAGTCTATGGCGATTATATTTCACACACTAATTACGGTAATCTTTTTGTTATCATATCAGACAAAAGACCCCATGTTATTTGGTCTCCTGTTATTCTTCATACTACATGATACTGATAAAAATAAAGATAAGAAAGATAGAGGACATTGGTATGTATAGTTACCCGAAATTCAGTTCTCATCAAACACTCTTAAAATTATTCACTTATTCCATTCTTAGACTATAGACGCGAAGAAACATGTTCCAGATTTTTTTATATCCATTATTTATATGACTAGCATTTGGGAGAATACAAGTCAGAGAAACATAATGTTTCAGAACAAGTGTTCTGAAAATATATATGTGGGAACTGAGTTTTCAGCTGGGAGCGACGACAGCGAACATATTATTGATTGTACAAACGAGAGCCATGATATAAATAATCTCCCTTATTCGGCTATGACGCCGGCTGAATTAGCTGCAATCAAGAATACAAATAGTAACTGTCCCAATTTTAGACAGATAATAGCTAACGTCCCAGCACACCAGACCATAAGTTATCCGTTAAGTTTGTATCAGAAAGAAGACAATAAATGTAACACCGGTCCAAATGAATGGTGCAGAGCTTCGGTAAAAATGTTTCCAATGATAATTAATGATTCGGATACCAGTGTAGATAATATACGAGATACATTCGTAAATGCTTCATTATCCCAGGGTTTGACTGAGTTCACCTTCGGCGCAGATCCCAAAGAAGATAAGACCGCAGGAGATGACAATTATGATATAAGTGCAATTATAAGACAAGGTGCGTGTTCAGCGCACAGTAATCCTTACGAGAATGATTATGGTTACGCCAATCTTAATGAGCCCGAGTGTAAAACAAATCCGGTGGTCGATGGTGTGGAATCCGACTTTAATGAGAGTGTTGTATACAATACAGTTGACTTGGGAAAAGTAGCAGCCCAGCCAACTAACTCTCAGAATAATGGATGTAGTTTAAATCATAAAGGAGGATGTGGATCAGATCAACAAACCGTGAGGTTCTATGGCTGTGGCATGCCACGTATATACACACCCAACGGTGCCAGCGCAGAAAGAAGCTATGAATTAAAGATGGAAGAGAACATATGGGAACTATATGATAGATTAACGGGGGAAAAACTCACTGATGAACCGAGACAGGAAATGTTAACAGAAATAAGAAAAGAGATATTTAAATGTTCTTATGCGCAGGCTAAACTGAACGCACAAACACCTAATGTGCGGAGTCCCGATTCAATCTTCAGTTTTATTCCTTTTAAATTGGAAGCCCTTAACGAACTTGGTGAATCATATGATGGATGCAGTAATGGAACCAAAACGCTTAAGTGTTTGCCTGCTAACGGGGGGGACCCCGGTTCATTGATATCTAATTGTCCGGGTGGATATAGTTATCAGTATGATGATTTCGTTGGAGGGGTTACTTGCACCCCCCCACTCTATCAAGGCGATCCCACCTACAAGATAACCTATTGCCCCGATGGAGAGGATCCCGGTCCAAGTCCGCCCTCGCCAATTCCAAATCCAAGTCCCAGTCCCTCCGATCGTTCCACATGTTCTACATTATACTCTTGTGTCGGTGATATGATAACAGATCCGCTAAAAGAAAATGATTTGTGTATCGGTAAAATGTGTGATATTAATGTAGACTCAAACACATGTTGTAAAGATGCGGAAACCTCTTATACGGGTTTTCCTGTTTCGGTTGATCCAGTGAATAATATAGACGCGAGAAGTGTATCTAACGATAATACAAAATATATTTCACAAATTGACGACAGACCCCGGTATGATGGGAGTAACCGAGAAAAAAATACATCTAAAACGCATGTAATGAAGAGCTCAGAATATACTCCTGTGGGGATAGATGAAGGAACTTCTTATTCATTCTTGAATAAGATATCTTCGGAGGTAAAATATTTGGGGAATAGAGGGAAAAGTATAGGATTACAGCCGAATCACTTTTTTTGGTGATTATTTGGGTTTAAGAGGTATACATTTGTATCAAGAGATATTAATACCGACTAGATTACAGGACATTCTCTATCAAAATAGTAAATATCTGCAATATTCACATTGGAGAAACCTTGACTCGGTTCACTCCTTTGTTTCCGTCGGGTTTCCTTATCCCTGTAATAATGTCGATTACCACACTCAATTCTAATCCATGGACTCTTTGGTGAGAACTTGTAAACGCCATATTTTTTTTGTGTAAGCTTTCTTCTATTTTCTTCCAGAAACTTGAAAGTAAACTTACATTCCCACATATCGGCTTGATCGCCGAAGCATGGATCCACACGTCGACGATACCAGCTAATGGCGAGAGGGACATATGGACGTGTTATAAGTTTTCGCACCCATATATCACTTTCGTCTTTTATCCACCGAGCTTCTGGGGTCGGTTCAGTAAAATCGTGATCAATAATTCGGTAATAATGATCCGCCCCATGCAGATAAAGAGACTCCTCACGATGTTGCTGTGGAATAGGTTCTAGACAGCCAAGAAGCACCGGATCAAGCCAGGCGAGAGACAGCAGCGGGACCCCGCTAAGTATTCGGTTAATTTTACTCTCTCGGATAAGAGAGTAGATTGAGACATACCAGGCGCGGGTGCTAAGTGCCTCACGTAGTCTGGTCACAGCCACGACTTCTATCACAAGGTCTGGGATCGGTAGGATCACGGAGAGAAGCATAACAATTTTGCATAAATCGGAGGCGGTTCGTTGTTCTTGGAGAACTTTCTCAATGATAACATTTTCATTATCGTTTTTTTTCAGAATACCCAGGGCCAAAGATTTCCGCAAGAGATATTCTGTATATTCCTTCTTGCGTTTATCACCATGATATCCAGCGTATATTTGGGAAGAGCATCGGCCAAATTGGTGGGGCCGCCCGCGCGCCATCACCCGTGGTTTGTTTTATCAAATTGATGATATGTTTTATCAAATTTAATTAGTTTGCATAGTGTCGTCCTACCTTCATCCACAAGAGAACAGAGACCGTGAAACCCAGTAGAAACCCTGCTATACATTGATCGGGGTGATCTTTCATAATCGGTCTGGTGATTATCGGACCTAGAAAAAAAGTGAGGAAAGAGTAGAATACCATAATACCGAATGTTGTAGGATTTGACAGATGAACCATTATATACTATATAATATAATTATACGGGAATATTTGGGTAAACTATATTCCCTCTTTGATATGTTTGTCTATCACGTTCCTCACACTGTAACCGCCGGTATATAAGACATCCCAAACACCCGAAACTGGAAAACAATGTCAGAAAGAATATTATGGTCCCATACAGCGCGTCCCAGTCTTCATCTTTCATAAACGACATATTTGTTTTTATTTACGAGGTATCAATACATCAAATTTAAAAAAAATCTAAGTGGATCGCATTCTCAGTTTCTAAATTATATGTTACCGAACTTACTTAGCTATTCGCTATATTTGTGATCTTCTGAAGATGATCCATTAATTTGAGATAATCTCCTTCTTTTAGTTGTTCCTGGATATCGAACACCAGCTCCCCCATATCCTTGACGGCATCTTTTATTTCTCTCATATTTTCACTGTTATTTTCGGGAGGGTCTTCGTTCTCAAACTCCCCGACGTAAGTCACCCGATCACCTTCATCTAAAAACCCAGGCGGGGAGGGTCCCATAATCACCCCCAGAGAATCATCATCATTATCTATTACATTTTCTGAGTATTCATCTTCACCCAAAAGACCCCTGTCTACGGCACACGAGAGGCAATATGTCCCCACAAATGACCAGTGATCCGTATCTCCATGGAATATCCCTGCGATTTCATCAAATCGGAACTGTTGACACGACTTGAAATACTCTTCAGAAACACCACACGTGGAACAACTTCTCCCGGGATATGTACACGAATTGCACACATACTCTGGGTTAACGTCTGCTTCTGACCCACAACATCTCCACCAGTTGAAATCATCTACACCGTCTCTTAACTGCACGACCGCGCCTGAGAACCCACATAGAGAGCATGCTTCAGAGTGGCCCTCGCCGCGACTAACAAGCTCGTCGTGTTGCCGACTCAATCTCCATTGGGGGTCTGGTGCGTGATTCTGAATACGTTCATTCTCCAAAATCGTAATATCCCCCTCTCTATCCTCTACAAAGAGTTGTCTTGATACACCATGTGTATCGGAAATAAAAGAGCCGGCTCTCTCCGGTGGGGAGTTGATGGGTGGTTCTGGGTTAGAAATTGGTGTACCCGAACCGTCCCCTGTTTCGGGGTCATTCGCGATGTAGTCAATCATCTGGTCTACCGCCAATTGTATCTCGTGCGAAATATACTCCGCTTCCGCGGTCAACAAGCTCTGCGGTAAAGTCGTTGACCGCGAGATAGAGAACATCGTTCGGTGATAGGGTGGTCTTAGAGGTTATGAAGCCTGATATGTTTGTTGTCACATACTTAGAGAACATCAAATTTAACTATCCCCGGTGCCGCTGTGACCATTCTGAACCTCGCCCATGATAGATCCGGGTGAACCGTAAAATTTGATAACAAAATGCAATATGGCTAACAATGCTTAAAGATGTTACAAGATGTCATAACTAAATATACATTAATTATATTAAGTTACGAATTAATCACGCTAGATATCGTAAAGGCTAAGATAATTGATATATTGATAGATAAACTGATATATATCATATTCGGAATAGTGATATACATAATTGGAACCATACTTAACAATATATCGTGTTGCCCGAAGTATTCTCCCGAAGAAAAAGAAATATTAAAATTAATGAAAGCAGGTGATAAAATGACACGATTAAATGGGAACACGGATGGTATACAATATTACAAGTCAGCCCGTTTAAAAATAGATGCATCACTACCTTTTATAGACATTTCAGATGATATTTTATCAAAAATGGAAAAAATAGAGTCCGGACTCCCGAGCTGGACCGGAAGGAGTGGCAAGAAGAAGAAGAAAAAACCAGATTGATCGCACCAAAATTGCATAAAAAATTATATCAAACTTACTAATGGATGAGTTAATAATAAGTGCTTAGGGTGGCGACGAATTTATTGATTTGTGGGGTCACCGCCCAACCCGCGGGCCCCGTGCCGCTCGGCGTTGCGCCACTCTTTTTCGCTCTCTCGCTTGGCAGCGAGCGCCAGTTGGTACTTCACCGCGCAGTCCGGATCCGTGCCAGCCGGGCACAGGGCGAGAAGTTCCGCGCAGTCGTCGGTGTCGGTGCCAAGCGGGCACATGCCCCCGTAAACAAGGCTGGTGTCGTCGCAGTGTCCATCGCGAGAATACCCGCACCGATTAGAATCCGGCGGAACAATCGGCAACGAGTAACACCGGGGGGTGAAGTCTAGGACATCCTGTGCCGGAGTGCATCCATACGACCTCTCAATGTGGATCCCCCACTGCACGGCTCCGAGGTAAGTGAGGAAGATGAAGACATCGCGCAGGAAGTAACGATCCATCCCTTTGTTTTTTTAAAGTATCATAAAAAATTAATCAAATTTACTAATGAGTGGGTTAATAATAATAAGTGCTTAGGACGGCGTCGAAATTATTGGGCAAGGCGGGGTCCCCACCCCAACTGATACGCTTACCGTTATTAAGGGCATCCTCTAGATAATCATTCACAAAATTGCGGTCACAAGCAATTTTCTCCGCTGGAACACGGGGCCACAGCGGTTCCTCTTGTAGCGAAAGATAAACATCTTCAAACTCGGAGGGCAAGTCGTCCTGATCCTCCTGATTGCTTGGTGGGTGATCTCTGATCTGCGGATGTTTTAGTGAGCGCAACTCGTTCAGGATATCAATTGATCCCCACATGCTCGGGTGTCTG
>Ga0114994_10004178_pt1 | contig 10505 bp, 7 predicted proteins | sample ArcticOcean_MG_C_9_FD_87043 | JGI IMG/M metagenome (GOLD analysis project Ga0114994, IMG submission 87043) | Marine microbial communities from western Arctic Ocean - ArcticOcean_MG_CB2_152 | ecosystem: Environmental > Aquatic > Marine > Oceanic | place: Arctic Ocean: Canada Basin | collected... | reverse complement strand
CCGAACTGCGCGAAATCCAACAACGTGTTGGTATCACCTTTATTTACATTACCCACGATCAAAGCGAAGCCTTGACCATGAGCGATCATGTAGCGGTCATGAAAGCTGGTGTGATTGATCAAATATCCGATGGGCAAACCATTTATGATGACCCCTCAACCCCGTTCGTTGCGTCCTTCGTTGGCGAAAACAACGTTTTCCGTGGCAAGGTCAAATCGATCGTTGGCGATAAAGCCCTAATTTCAACCAATCGCTCTGGCGAGTTATTATCGCGAATACCTGTAAGTGCTAAAGGCACATTAGGGGTTGGCGATGATGCAATGATGTTCATTCGCCCGGAAGCCCTTAGCATTGCTAAAGATGATGCATCAGCAAACAACCACGTTAAAGCGCTTGTTCTGAACGAAGAATTTGAAGGCCAAACGTTTAACGTCTTCCTAGAAGGCGATGGCGGCAAAGAAATGAAAATGTCCTTGGTTAACCAAGGTAAGGCAAGAGAATCAGCAAAAGGCTCGTCACTGACTTTGGAGTATGCGCCAGATCAAGCCGTCATACTTCCCGCCGGTGAACTGGCCAGCGAATAGTGGGCTGGTCATGAATATAAGCGCCGCATTCAAAAGATTTTTCAATCGCAATGGCTTGGGCCTTGGCAGCTTTCTGTTGATTGCCGTTGGATTCTGGTTAATTGTCTTGATCATTTTACCCCAACTTTCCATGCTCGACTTTTCGTTCAGGCATCACCTGCCACCTCCCGAAATGGGCGGACCTAAAGATACGTATACACTTGAGCACTACAAATATTTAGCTCTAGGCGCACAAGGTGCGGATCAATCCTATAACGTTGTTGATTTAGGGGTATTCGTCCGCACCATAGTGGCCGCGTTTTTTGTTACCATATTGGATTTACTGCTGTGTTACCCGTTGGCTTACTATTTGGGTCAAGCATCGGGCAGTGGATATACCCGGATATTGGTTTTGTTTCTCATTATCCCCTACTGGGTCAATGAAATTTTGCGGGCTTTTGCCTTCAGAATTATTTTTGGTGATAGTGGCGTGATCAATGAAATGCTGTTGGCTATGGGCTTGATTGATAACCCAGTGGACTTCATTCGCGATAACGTCGCGCTCTATTCCGGTCTTGGCTATGCCTACATCTTGTTAATGATTTTCCCAATGTATAACGTCATCGAAAGTTTGGACCGAAATCAAATTGAAGCAGCGCGGGATATGGGAGCGCCGTGGTGGCGCATTCATTGGCGAATTGTTATTCCCTATGCCAAACCAGGTATATCGTCCGGTTGCACCATGGTCTTCATGCTTTCAGCAGGCGCATTGGCCGCACCGCAAATTTTGGGTGGACCGTCTAGTTTGTGGTTCACACAAATTATTTATCAGTGGTTTAACCAGGGTGGCAACTGGCCTCGGGGGGCGGCATACGCCATCGTCCTCCTCAGCGTTTGTATACTTATTGTGTTATCGGTCATGCGCTTATTCAAAGTTAGAATGGGGGATATCGGCAAATGAAGTCGCAAAACCTCGTTCTCAAAGTCTTCCTTGGTCTATACTTAGCGATCTTCTTTAGCTATCTATTAGGCCCGCTTATCATTATGGGCGTCACTGCATTTAATTCACCCGGGTTTCCGCGCGCAGCCCCTTGGGAATGTTTAACGTTCGAATGGTTTGAAGTCTTATCTAACGACAAGCGGATCATGGACGGTTTAAAAAATAGCCTTATTGTTGGTTCAGGTACGGTCATTTTATCTGTTGTTCTGGGTCTTGCGGGCGCGTTGATGTTAACGCAAATATACCCAAAACTGCGGGCAACCTTTTACACGATTGTTATTGCACCGATCTTAATCCCCGGCGTTGTTCTTGGAATCTCAACTTTGGTTTTCTGGGATCGTTTAAATATCATGCTGGGTCTAAGCGGTGACAGCTTCCTGCATAATGGTATTTTCCTCACCATCCTTGGGCAATCCACCTTCATTGCGTCCTATTGCATGTTGGTTTTCCTCGCCCGCTTACAACGCTTTGATATGGATTTGACAGAAGCTGCCCTTGATTTAGGCGCGACCAACGCCCAAGCCTTTCGCAAAGTCTTAGTGCCTTTCTTAATGCCGGCCATTGCATCAGCTGCGGTTTTGGCGTTCTTGGCATCGTTCGAGAATTACAACACAACAACCTTCACCTTTGGTAAATACCCAACACTGACGATCGAGCTGGCCCAAAAAGTTAGATACGGGATCAACCCGTCAATTTCAGCTTTGGCTTTCACCATTGTTGTTCTGACAATTTTCGCGGCGGTTACCCATGAAGTCACACAACGGCGCAAGCAATTGGCCCTAGCCAGCGGCGCGACTGTAAGTGCTATAAGGGGGGGTGGGTTCTTATTACCCGCTTTCTTGCGCAGCAACCCAGCTGCAATTGTAATTCTTGTGTTATCGGTTGGTGCCGTTGCAACTGTTGGGTTTGCGTCAACGTACAGCCCAGACACGTGTAAAGTTGATGTACGCGAACAAAAGCGCGCTTTGCAGCAAAAACAAATCGAGAAGATCAAACAACAAAGATTGCAGCAACAAAGGGACAAGGCGACTAAAGGCCCAGATATCTTCGGTGCCGACAAATCGAAAGTCGCACCGCAATCTGGCTCCATCACCAAAAGTCCAGGCGTTGGAGCCTTTGGTAATGTCTTTGCTCCAACCAATTTGGACAAAACCCAACCAAAACCAGAAAGTAAAATTGAGAGCCCTGGAAAAGGAGCCTTTGGCAACGTCTTTGCGCCAACGAACCTTAATGAAACAGGCCCTAAAAAACCTTAATACTTTCTACTCCGCTCAATTAAGATAACAAAAAACCCCACCGGATAATTGGTGGGGTTTTCTTTAGTTTGATAGAAAAACTAATTATACTTTTTCAAATGTTTGGCGTAACTTATCTAGCATTTCATCGATATGTGCTTTTTCAGATACAAACGGCGGTGCAACAATAACCGTATCACCGGTGAATTTGGAGTGCATTCCGTTATGGAACAAATCTTTTTGGGCCTGTGTTCCACGTGCTCCTGGATTACCTTTAGAATGAAGCTCAACCCCGCCTAACAATCCAAAGCCACGGATATCTTTAATGCAATCCATATCTCTAAGATCAAACAAGCCGTCTAAGAAGTATTCCGACAATCCAGCCGCCTTATCAAAAAGTTGCTCTTCCTGATAAATTTTCTGAACGGCTATACCAGCTGCGCATGCTGCCGGATGACCGGAATAGGTATAACCATGGAAAAACTCAATGGCGTTTTCAGGTGCGGCTTCGGTTACAGTTTTATAGATCTCATCTTTAACAACAACACCGCCCATTGGAATACAGCCGTTGGTTAAAGCTTTTGCAATCGTCATAATGTCTGGTATGACACCAAATGAGTCAGCAGCAAAAGCGTTGCCTGTGCGGCCAAAACCGGTGATAACTTCATCGAAGACCAACAAGATCCCGTGCTCGTCACAAATCGCGCGCAAACGCTCTAAATACCCTTTTGGTGGCAATAAAACGCCTGTTGACCCGGCAATCGGCTCAACAAATACGGCTGCAATTGTTGAGCCGCCATACATTTCACAAAAGCGCTGTAAATCGTCTGCAAGCTCAGCCCCGTTTTCAGGTTGGCCCCGGCTGAAGGCATCTTCTGCATTCCACGTGTGGCGCATGCAAACCATATTGGGCATGACAACAGGAAACGTTTCGCGGTTTTTAACCATGCCGCTCAAGCTAACGCCGCCCATATTGACGCCGTGATATGCCCGCTCGCGCGATACAAACCGTGTCCGTTGACCATCACCGCGTACCCGGTGATATGCCATAGCAATTTTCAAGGCCGTATCGATCGCCTCAGAGCCTGAGTTTACAAAAAACACATGGTTCATTTGCTCGGGCGTAATACGTGTCACCAATTGAGCCAGCTCGAAGGCGCCCGGCGTGCTGGTCATAAACGGCGATGCATAGTCGTTTTCTAAAAGCTGGTTATAAACGGCTTCCGCAATTTCCTTACGGCCATGACCAATCGGGCAACAAAACAGCCCGGAAGAACCATCGATGATTTTATCACCTTTGTGGTTCCACATGTATACGCCTTCACCTTTAACAACGAGGCGCGGGTCTTCTTTAAATTCGCGGTTTGCCGTAAACGGCATCCAATGACTTTCCAATGAATTCGATGTATATTGCATAGGATCTCCTCCCAACGATGATACGTGCCCAAGGGCAGGATCGATTAAAAATAAAGCCAATAACAATCTAAATAAATGTGTACTCGAATTCTTCTAGAGCGGCTTGCCCAATAGCCATAAGCACTTTAATCTCTCAACTGGACCTATCCTAGAGCCAGATCGAGTAATTACGTAAGGCCAATTCAAGTGCGAGATTCACTTTTTCAGTTACACCGCGTTGAAAACGTTAGCATTCAATCGCAAATACGTGAAATGCTAGTCTCGGCTATTTTAGATGGGCAGTTACCATCTAACACCCCACTGCCATCCAGCAGAAACATGTCTAAGACTTTAGGTGTTAGTCGTAATACTGTTGTCCTCGCTTATCAAGGGCTTGTTGACGATGGATATTTAACGTCGCGTGAACGAAGCGGATTTTACGTTAACCCAGAAATATTAGAAGGCCGAACAGGTCATCAGGAGCCACCTCGAACACAGAAACCCAATAGCATAAGTTGGACCCAGCGATTTAAATTAAAACCAAGTGCAAATAGAAACCATAAAAAACCTTTAGATTGGCAATCTTACAAATACCCCTTCATTTCCAATCAGGTTGACCCCGAATTATTCCCCATTGCCGCATGGCGCGAATGTTCCCGCCAAGCCATGGGGAAACGCGGCATGGATGCCTGGACAAGTGATACAAGCGGCAATGATGACCTGCAATTGATTGAGCAAATTCGATCTCGCCTTCTACCAAGGCGCGGGATTTTGGCTGGTGAAGATGAAGTGCTCATTACATTAGGAGCTCAAAATGCCCTGTATATGTTAGCAAGCTTATTGATGCGCACAGATACAACCGTCGCTATTGAAGACCCTGGATATCCTGACGCGCGAAATATTTTTGGCTTAAAAACAAACAACATACTTCCTGTCCCAGTCGATGATGGAGGACTACCTGTTGATTCTCGACTTGATCCGTGCCAATACGTTTATGTAACTCCAAGCCATCAATCCCCAACAACCCGCACCATGCCGCTTGAGAGACGCAAAGCGTTGTTGGAGCGTGCGAGCCAAAAAGATTTTGTCATTATTGAGGATGATTATGAATCAGAAACCAATTATTCTGGCGCACCCACACCATCACTCAAGTCTTTAGATATAGAAAACCGTGTTGTTTATATTGGCAGTCTATCAAAAACGTTATTTCCCGGCTTGCGATTGGGCTATGTGGTTGCATCGGCAGAGCTTATAAAAGAGCTTCGCGCGTTACGGCTATGTGTTTTACGCCATACCCCAAATAATAACCAACGCACCCTCGCCTATTTTTTAGCCTTAGGCCACCACGATACCTTGATACATCGCCTACATCGAGCCTATCGGTCACGCTGGGAAACCATGGCAAAGGCACTGAACACTTACTTGCCCAACGCAGCTTCGGTTCCCATCTATGGTGGATCAACGTTTTGGGTTGAAGGGCCCGCAACCTTAAATGCGGATAAACTAACCAAAGTTGCCATGGAAATCGGAATTGTTATGGAACCAGGATCCATTCATTTTGCGGATGAAAATGGCCCAAAGAACTTTTTCAGACTTGGTTTTTCTTCTATCGCTGTTGAGCAGATTGAACCTGGGATCAAACTTCTATCAGAATTGATTGATCAACAATGCGGAAAAAATGTCTAAACCCAGAGATTTCATAACGTCTGGTCCTTTGGATTAGGCTAGTTTGGCCCTACACGAAAACAAGAGAGGCGACTAAGCAGATAAAACGATAAATCAAATATCGAGACACCTTGTCCACTTTATTGTATGGTTCATTAAGTTTGGGAGTTTACCAAAATGCTAATCGGCGTTCCTAAAGAGATTAAAAACCACGAATACCGGGTCGGGCTTGTTCCAGCCAGTGTTCGTGAATGTGTTCATCATGGCCATAAGGTGCTTATTGAATCCAGCGCCGGGAGTGGCGTAGGTAAAAGCGACGAAGAATATAAAGCATCAGGGGCTGAAATCGTATCATCTTCTGCAGATGTTTTTGCCCGCGCCGATATAATCATTAAGGTTAAAGAACCTCAAGCGATTGAGCGTAAAATGTTACGCAAAGGCCAAATCCTTTTCACCTATCTGCATTTGGCTCCAGACCCAGAACAAACTAAAGACTTGATAGAAAGCAAAGCCATTTGCATCGCTTATGAAACGGTTACAGACGATGAGGGTGGATTGCCTTTGCTTGCCCCGATGTCACAAGTTGCTGGGCGTATGTCGATTCAAGCTGGCGCGCATTGTTTAGAAAAAGCACAAGGCGGCTCAGGTGTATTACTGGGGGGTGTCCCAGGGGTACTGCCAGCCAAAGTCGTTATTATTGGTGGCGGAGTTGTCGGTGAAAATGCGGCTTACATGGCGGCAGGCATGGGTGCCGATGTTACAATTTTAGATCGAAATGTTGATACTATGCGCGGCCTTGTTGCACGGTTTGGTCAATCGGTAAAAACTGAGTATTCAACATTACTCGCCATTGAAAATGAAGTATTAGCCGCAGACTTAGTTATTGGGGCTGTTTTAGTGCCAGGAGCGGAAGCGCCAAAGCTTGTTAGCCGTGATCTTATTTCACGTATGAAACCCGGTTCCGTACTGGTAGATGTTGCTATTGACCAAGGCGGATGCTTCGAGACATCGAAAGCAACAACCCATGCCGATCCGACTTATATTATTGATGAAGTTGTTCATTACTGCGTTGCAAATATGCCCGGCGGGGTTGCAAAAACATCGACATATGCTCTCAACAATGTCACTTTACCGTTCACTTTGGCCTTGGCCAATAAGGGATATAAAGCTGCATTAACAGACAATCCACACCTCATGAATGGGCTCAATGTCCATAAGGGAGATGTCACTTACAAAGCCGTTGCTGATGATTTAGGGTACGCCTACGTCGCCCCAAGCACTGCAATAAATTCTTAAACTCCGACCATAATGGGTCATTACTAAAAACATAAAGGATATACCGAAATGAAGATGACAACAGAAGAAGCTTTTATCAAAGTCCTACAGATGCACGGCATTGAGCATGGATTTGGCATCATCGGTTCTGCATTTATGCCGATTTCCGATTTGTTCCCAAAAGCTGGAATTAAATTCTGGGATGTTGCCCATGAAACTAATGGCGGATTGATCTGCGACGGTTACACCCGCTCAACTGGAAAAATGGCGATGATCATTGCCCAAAACGGTCCCGGTGTTACAGGTTTTGTAACTCCTGTGAAAACCGCTTATTGGAACCACACACCAATGCTATTGGTAACGCCTCAAGCAGCCAACAAAACCATTGGCCAAGGCGGCTTCCAGGAAGTTGAGCAAATGGCCTTGTTTAAAGACATGGTTTGCTATCAGGAAGAAGTTCGTGATGCGTCACGGATGGCTGAAGTTTTAAATCGAGTTATTGAAAAAGCAATCCGTGGTTCTGCGCCTGCACAAATCAACGTTCCTCGTGATTTTTGGACTCAAGTTGTCGACATTGAATTACCACAGATTGTGCGCTTAGAACGACCTGCTGGTGGCTTAGACGCGATTACGAAAGCGGCCGAACTGTTATCAAACGCTAAATTCCCAGTTATCCTTTCTGGTGCCGGCGTTGTTATTGGTGGAGCGATCCCTGACTGTGTTGCTTTGGCTGAGCGCTTAGACGCGGCTGTCTGCAACGGCTACCAGCACAACGACAGTTTCCCGGGTTCTCACCCGCTGGCCGCTGGTCCTTTGGGTTACAACGGTTCAAAAGCTGGTATGGAACTGATCCAGAAAGCGGACGTTGTGTTAGCCCTTGGCACGCGATTGAACCCGTTCTCCACATTGCCAGGCTACGGCATTGATTATTGGCCTCAAGATGCGGAAATCATTCAAGTTGATATGAACTCAGACCGCATTGGCTTAACCAAAAAAGTAACTATTGGTATTTGTGGCGATGCTAAAATGGTTGCTCAGCAATTACTAGCTCAACTTTCCAACACCGCTGGCGATACAAATCGTGATGCGCGCAAAGCAATAATCCACCAGACAAAATCAGCTTGGTTGCAGGAACTTTCCAGCATGGACCATGAAGATGATGATGATGGCACATCATGGAATGCAGATGCCCGTATTCGTGATGCAGACCGGATGTCACCACGCAAGGCATGGCGTGCTATTCAAGCTGGTTTGCCAGCGGATGCGATTATTTCTAGCGACATTGGCAATAACTGCGCAATCGGTAACGCCTACCCAACGTTTGAAAAAGGTCGAAAATATTTAGCACCTGGCTTATTCGGCCCTTGTGGGTACGGTTTCCCATCTATCCTTGGTGCCAAAATTGGTTGCCCTGATACACCTGTAGTTGGTTTTTCTGGTGACGGCGCGTTTGGTATTTCCATGAACGAATTGTCGTCCATCGGTCGTGATGAATGGCCAGCAATCACCATGGTTATTTTCCGTAACTATCAGTGGGGTGCTGAAAAGCGTAACTCGATCCTTTGGTACGCAGATAACTTTATTGGCACTGAACTGGATCCACATTTATCTTATGCAAAAGTTGCTGAAGGCTGTGGTCTTAAAGGTGTAACGGTTAAAAATCAGGACGAGTTAACCAGCGAATTGGCAGCCGCATGTAAAGCTCAAGATGATGGCGTAACCACGTTCATTGAAGTTATCTTGAACCAAGAACTTGGCGAGCCGTTCCGCCGTGATGCCATGAAAACTCCGGTTGAGGTTGCTGGTATCAGCGCTTCTGATATGCGCCCACAAAAAGGTGTATAAAAAATCGTTTTCATAAACGATGGGGCTGGGGGACAATGTTCTTCAGCCCTTTTTTTTGAAGGAAAAGTTTGTGCTTAGCCAAAAACCGTTCGAGACCCCGCCGTACTTACTTGAAAAATGCAAACAGCGCCCTGCCGTTATAACTGCTGTTGCAGGTGCGGATCATCCCATCGCCTTGGAAAGCGCTAGACAAGCCGTTCATCACGGTCTTATTGACCCCGTATTGGTTGGCGATAAAGTCATTATCAATTCTGTCGCTGAAGGCTTGGGTTGGGATGTCTCTAACTACCGTATTGTCCATGCACCCGGTGATGACAAAGCCCCTGCAGCAGCAGTAGCATTAGCCCGCAGCAATGAAGTGGCAGCCTTAATGAAAGGCCAAGTCCATACAGACGCCTTGATGGGGGCCATTATAGACCGCAACTTGGGCCTTCGAACAGGGCGGCGGTTAAGCCACATTTTTCATATGACGATACCTGAGCGCGACCGGGTCCTCATGATCACGGATGGCGCTGTTAACGTAATTCCCAACACAGACACCTTGATCCATATTACACAAAACGCTGTTGATTTGGCCCATGCCCTTGGCAATTCAAACCCTAAAGTCGCTCTGCTTTCAGGCACAGAATCGATTATCGAAAGTATGCCATCGAGCATCAATGCAAACGAAGTTGTCAAACGCGCTAACAATGGAGAAATTACTGGAGCAACCATCGATGGGCCGCTTGCTTTTGATAACGCCATTTCACCAGGCGCAGCAAAGCTTAAAGGGGTTAATAGCCCCGTTGCCGGATATGCAGATATTCTTGTTGTGCCCAATATCGAGACCGGCAACGGCTTGTTTAAAATGATGACTTATTTCATGAGTGCGACAGCGGCAGGAATTGTCATGGGGGCTAAAGTCCCCATCATGTTGACATCACGCGCTGACCCAGCCGAAGCGCGGGTTGCTTCAGCGGCATTGGCCGCGATTGTCGCTAATAAAACTTAGTTTAAATAGACGCCGATTTGATCTTTGAGCGCTATGCGCTAGCGGCGAGGCTATTTTTCATACTCATCATCAGCGGGCGTTACTTGGGTTTCAATCTGTTGTATCTTACGGTTGGCAGTAAGATATTCCTCAGACAGTTTTACAAAATAAGCATCTAATTCAATAAGATAAGGTAAGGGAATCGATTTGATCTTTAGTTGCTAAAAATTCTTGAACAAGTTCATGCGGTCCATGTGACATTTGAATTTAACTTTTCTACCTTTGTTTATAATTCTAAGTTACACTTGGTGCCTCTCAAACGGATTGGTTTACGTCAAACAAGAAATATTTTTCACACACCATCAACTTGATTTTCATCAATTTCGATCATCAGTTAAGAAGATAAATTATGCCCTTATCTGTTTACCAACAAAAGGCCTATGCCGTAGATACTAACTTAATTGAACATAACTCTGTTGGCATAATTGTTCAGGTTCGGCTTATTAACAGACTCGCTAAGTTCCTGCTGAAAAACAGCGAAACCTAAAGCTTACCTT
>Ga0114994_10004175_pt1 | contig 10514 bp, 7 predicted proteins | sample ArcticOcean_MG_C_9_FD_87043 | JGI IMG/M metagenome (GOLD analysis project Ga0114994, IMG submission 87043) | Marine microbial communities from western Arctic Ocean - ArcticOcean_MG_CB2_152 | ecosystem: Environmental > Aquatic > Marine > Oceanic | place: Arctic Ocean: Canada Basin | collected... | reverse complement strand
CCCCGGGAAATACTCATTTAATGAATCGTGTTTAGATTGTGCCCGGGGGAACGTGTCGGGGGGAGGAGTAACTTCCTGTACGCCCTGCCTGGGCGCTTTGTACCAACCCGACAGTGGAGGGCGTTTTTGTAATGTGTGTCCTCAAGGGAAGAAGGGGGGCGATTCCGTACTTGACGACCAGGGAGAGGTGACGACAGGCAATATAAATTGTAATTCTTGCGAAGCTGGCTCCGTCTTTGTTGTTGCAAATGGTGTTTGTACTACCTGTCCGTTAGGCACGATGAATGTGCAAGGAGAAATAAATCAACCTGACAAATGTGAATGGTGCGCACCGGGTACGTTTCAGGATGATACAGGGATGAGTGTATGTAGGGCGTGCTGCGCAGCGCCGGGGCCGTGCGGGGAATATTCCGGTTGGGGTGAGAATGACAGTTGTACTCCATGTCCTAAAATTAATAATTCACTGTCTTCTGCCGATATTACATGTAGTTATGAATATGATTCGCAATTTACCGGCGCGTATCCCTGCAAGCCCGGATACGAAGTAACTAACCGGTGGTCTGATTCCGAATCACACCCCGGCCATGCTTGTACGGATCTCTGGTGCAAGGTTAACGAACGTGTGACCGCTGATAAAAGATGTGAACCTTGTCCGCCGGGAAAGGAAAACTCGGATACAAAAAAAGCTCTTGACGGAAAAACAGAATGTACAGAGGTAATATGTTCTGAAAACCACTACGTCCAGGGTAATGAGTGTTTACCATGCGAATTAGGTATGTATAGGAGAGGCGGAGACAATGCGTACTCGGGGGGTAATACATCGTGTTCTAGGGGGTGTATTGCGGAGTGGGGCGATTGTGATAAAAATTGCACCCGTACATATAACGTACTATCTGAAGCAATTGGGGATGGTGCTCAATGTATATACCCAAAAGACGGAGACACACGCCTATGTACGGAGGATCAAAATCAATGCGACGCATCTTTAACATGTGGTATGTGGCTTGAAAACATACGGAATACAGACGAATCAGATGAAACGATATATCAGGTGAGCGGTGAAACTTCTAAAAGGTGTAAGAAAAATCCTTATCATTCATATATAATAGATGAAAACAGATTGATTCGCGACCATGTTGACCTACCAATTGACGAAATATCAGTAGCGGATATATGTTGCGCCGATATATCGAAATGTAAGTACCATACGTGTCCTATACATTTGCAAAAAAAACAGGATCATGGTATTGATAGTGTAAATGTCCATAATGATTCTGGGAGAAATGTAGCAGATCAAAAATGTTGTACTCCAAAAACATGTTCCGACTGGGGGGGTGAGGATGGTAATACGTGCCCCGAACCGTCAATTTTATTAAGTGACAATACTGGTTATACTCGTAGCGAATGTTGTTTTGGATTGTGTAAAGATTGGAATAAATATGCGATGACTGAAAAAATTAATACACGGTTTAATAATCAATTAGATCCGGATACAATTAGTGCGTTATTGGACGACAATATAGATATTTTGATGCAAGGAGGGGATGATGGAATAATTGATAAAATTAAAGAGATGGACAGTAGTCTGGAAGACATGGGTGTACCACATCTATCAAATTGTGGGGTGGATCAAGTATTGAATCCTCTCAAAAATGGAAATGGTATGACGGAATGTTGTGTAGATAAAGGGGGAAAATGCACGGATAAAAAATGGGATTGTCCACCTTCAACCGAGACAAATTCTCAAATGTATGCGGCAAAATGCACGGGTGATATGAATGATAGATGTCCACAAACACCCGAAAATGAGAGTAAATGTTGTACCGAATACGACAAATGCGGTGTATTAACATGTCCTCGCGGATATATGAATGATCCTCAAAAAAATGATAAACATTGTAAAAACCCGATATGTAATATTACGGATGACATTGATTGTTGTCATAAAAAAGGCACGTGTTCTACTCTCGCGTGTGGTCGTGGATACCACAATTTAAAACAAGATACCTACTGTAAATATCCATTGTGTTCAATTATCAATGACCGTGATACATGTTGTGCTATTAATGAAACATGTGAAATGATGACTTGTCCAGATGGATACTATAAAAAACAAGAAAATGCGGACCGAAAGTGTTGGGGTAGTCTCTGTGATCAAGAAAATAAGTATGATAAATTAATATGTTGTATTGAAGGAGAATATACCGCACCAGTTGTGGATTGTTCGGAGGGATACTCATATAATTCAGAGTTTAATGAGTGTTTGAATGACAAAACTTGTAGTGCGGCTTTTGATGAAGGGTTATTCACTTGTCCCTTCGGTACGGTCCTGGAGGAACGACGAGATGACGCAGGTCTTCTCGGTGGGGGAGTTAGAAGGGGTGATAACGCGATTGATTGTTGTATATCAAAAAAATGGTACCATTATTGGATTGAAATAGTGATTATCGTTTTTTCTATGATAAGTATGGTAGTTGCGGCAATACTTTTGGCCCCCGAATAATTACTATCATTAATCGTTGGTAATAAACCGTGGCGCAATACTCATACATTGTAGTTCTTGCATTAGTAGTTTACAAGAATAGGGGATATTAATTTTTTTAAACTTATTATAATTATTACAGTTTTTACACTCATACATATTTGTAATCGGGTTCGCTACAGCGGGTAAATTACACTCAATACAGGTAAAGATAGAATACTTGTCTGATACATCCATCATACGTTCTCGGAGGAAATTAGATGTGCCATGGGCAATCATACAATCCCTTTCCATTTCTCCGAACCTCAATCCACCGTGTGAAGAACGCCCTTCGGCTGGTTGCCTTGTCATAGTCACGACTGGTCCACTTGACCGACTATGTATCTTATCACTGGACATGTGTTTTAACCTCTGATAATAAGTTGGACCCATAAATATTTGAGTATGCATCTGTTCACCTGTAAACCCGTTGTATAATGTTTCATTCCCCATATTCTCATGACCTACTTTTGTTAGCATTTCGGAGAGATTCTTAACATCTATATTATCAAAGGCTGTACCATTACCAATATTACCTGTTTCACAACAGATTTTCCCCAAGATACATTCAATTAGTTGTGCGATTGTCATGCGACTCGGGATAGCGTGGGGATTGATAATGATATCGGGGACAATGCCACTGGATGTAAATGGCATATCTTCTGAATTATAGACCATTCCAACTGTTCCTTTTTGACCGTGTCTAGATGAAAACTTATCTCCAATTTCGGGTTTTCTAAAACTCCGAATACGTGTTTTACAGATATTATATCCATCGCTATTTGTTGTTACCGAATTCAGGTCAATGAATCCATTTTCATTTTTCTTAAGACTAACACTATTATCTCGGTAGCTATAATCTTTATTATTTTTAATAGGGATAACTTTCCCAATTAAAATATCTTCATCGCCTACATATGTATCTTTATCAACAAAACCATTTGCATTTAATTTGGAATAGTTACATGGTTTAGGGAACAATAATTTGCTTTTATCCGGACTACAAAACTTTTCTTCTTCCCCTGACAATTGATTTTTCCTTTCTTCTTCTTTATAGGTTCGGTAGAAGGTAGATGAAAATAATCCACGATCAATTGACGATTGATTAAATAAGATGGAATCTTCTTGATTATATCCACCATATGTACAGATTGCAACGACAACATTAATACCATTTGGTAGTTTTGTAGCGTTTAGATATTTCATCATTTTTGTTTCTACTAATGGTCTTTGAGGATAAGACAAAATATGACTGAATGTATCAAACCTCTTATTATAATTGGTACAATGAATGCCAACGGCTTGTTTTCCCATAGCCGATTGATATGTATTTCTGGGCGCCTGGTTATGGTGTGGGAAAGGGATACACGAAGCCAGGGCTCCTAAAATAAGGGACGGATGTATTTCACAATGTGTGTATTTTGTATCTTTCATTTGAACATCATTGATATTCACGGAAATCAGGGAATTACTTGATTCATGAGGGTCTAGATATTCAATACAATATGTTTTTTTATCATAAATAGTGGATGTAAACATCTCCCATTTACACTTACGTTTTTTAATATAATCTTTCATTTCCGGACAATACAACACCTTTCCCTCTTTCACAACTAATAGTGGGCGAATGGGTCTCCCTCCATCCGTTGATATTTGAATTAAATAGTTGATGTGTTCCCAGTATATAGAGCTATGGTGATTAATTAAACCATCCATACGATATTTTTTAAAACAAGATACTAATTCACTTGGTTTATCCGTAAACCCAATCCATGCACCATTTACAAAGACCTTACACTCGCTTATTTTATTGAATTGATAGACATCTACCTCTTCAAAAGGCTTGACATATTCATTGATGTAATGTAAAATTGTTTCTGATGTTCGGCTGTTTGTAATTTCACAATTCATAGACAGATTTTTAACTACTCCAACTGCCTGACCTTCTGGAGTTTCACTTGGACAGACATAACCCCAAGAAGTACTATGTAACTTCCTTGGAGGAATCAACTTACCCGTATTGTCTGTTGGTGTCTGGACCCTTCTTAAGTGTGAAATCATACTTGGATATGTCAACCGATTCAATACTTGAGAAACACCTTGTTTATTGGCATTCATTTTCATACCCCAATTACCCGTCGCCATCGCCCCTTTCAAAATGTTTTCCAAATACGATGATTTGATAATTTTATGAATATTGATTTCATTGATAATTTCATGATAGTTTTTGTTCAGGTTCCAGATCCCGGAATTAACTTCCTTTGTAATATAGTTTTTGATGTCTTTAATAATCTTGTGGAAACATTGAAACGTTAGATTCCCCAATAAATATCCCGTTGTTTCGAAGCGTTTATTAAGATGGCTATCACGGTCATCTAGTGGTGAAATACCAAGGTATGATTTGAGTAGTTTATTAACCATGTATCCTGTGAAATATATCTTCTTTTGTTGGTTATCCCCCAAATGATTCAAATACTCTTTTAGAATCACTTCTTTCACATATTTCATTTTCTTTGCATCTGTCTGTGTGTAGTTATATGTATTATTGATGTATTTACACAAATATAAAACTGCTTCTTCCTCTGTATGGATAAAACTACCTTCATCAATCGTCGCTTTCAACATTTTCAAAATAAGATGATCTATTTCAGAACCATTATTATCAATGATATGATAAATAATATCTTTGTCACTACCACATCCAAGGGCCCTGAAAAGGACGAATAGTGGTATTTCTTGTTTCATATGAGGAAGTGAAATTTTCAATGTGTTATCGTACATATCGCTCTTATTAGTAATTTTGATAGATGAAACTTTTGGAATACCGTAGATGTTTTCATTCAATGATCTTGTTTCGCAAATATGTGAAAACTTCGTACTGTTTTTTGGATTTTTAAATACTTGTACCATATTATTCGCCACCTTCTCTTGTGAAATAATAACTTTTTCATTCCCATTGATAATGAAATATCCACCCAAATCAAATGAACATTCTTCTTCTTTGTTTTTTTCATTGAGGACACAGTATTTTGATCTCACCATAATCGGGATTTTCCCAATTACGATATTTGGGATATATGTGCTTTTCAATTCAATCAAATTATTATCCTGTTTAACCTTGATTTTAGAATTGAAGTCAACGATAAGAGGAGAGAGATACGAGCTATTTCTTTCTCGTGCCATATTTGGAGTCATCAATTTAGAACAACCGTTATTCTCTACAAGCAACGGTTCTCCAATCTTAAATTTGGAAATAGATAGCTCTATACCTTCTATTTCGGTTGATTCATTATCTGAAAAATCAATGAAAACAGGGAAATACTGCTGGATAATTTTTGGAATAATATCATCCACATAATAGTTATACGAATTGATTTGGTGACTGATCAATATATTTTTTTGGCTGAAATATTTATGAATTAATTCATCTGTATTGAACGCCATCGCTAATGTACTTTTAATTCTAAAGTTTAAATAATTTTTCAAATTTCAATTTATAAATTATTAAAAATTATTTTTATTTAAATAAAAGATAGTTAGTATATAAAATGGAATATTATCAATATGCAGCACTTTTATTTATCGGTTCTATAATGGCGGGTATGGTGAACGATTATGTAGAAGTGAGATATCAACGAAAACGGGGTAAAAAAATGAGTTAATCCTGGATGCATAATGCTTTAATCTTTTCGTTATTTTCTAGATAATCATTCTGTAAGAATAACTTATCACATTTAATATTTCTAATTTTTTTTTCTTCATCAAGTTCATTTTTAAGGTAATCAATATAATCTATAAACATGTTATTTGTTTCACAGAAGTTTATTAAATCACCAAAATATTTTAATAAAATATATCTTTCATTATAATCTTTATCATTTTCTCTGAAATTATCCTCAATAAGGGGTTGATATAATTGATCTGTCTGAATATGGGCGATAAGCATGTTTAGAACATAAGAATTCATAGTTATTTTTGAAGCCCTACAACTTGCTAACAGAAGACGGATGAAAAACGTAGGGTCCGTACAGCTTATATTTCCCTCATCTACTATTTTTTTTATTTCAGTTTGAATGATATCAGGCGGTATTCTCCCCTCTGAAAAGATCCACCCTACTTTTGAGTATTCCTCTATATGATTATGGTCAATATCACAAGACTTACAACGAACAATAATATCCATGAAAACATGATTAATAAATAATAAATTATCAGAGATAAATTCAGGGAGAGACCAACAAAACCCAAAATCCAAAATCACCAGTTTCACTTCTGATTTTTTAATCCGAACCTTCCAATTTCCTTTATGTAAGTCACCATGAATAAAATTAGTAATTGTTTCATTTGTCTTATTAAATAACTTCAGCAATGATATCGTTTTATAATTTAAATAATCTGAATGTTTATTTTTATCAAATGATTCCCCTTCTTCATAAGACATAATGATAATATGTTTGGATGTACGGTAAAGTTGGGGGATAATAATGAATTTGTTTTCTTTGTACGTATCCGAAAACGCAAGAATATTATTTGCTTCGTTCACAAAATCAGTTTGCATCTTAAAATCATGTATAAATGCATGGAGATCTATCGGAAAATAATACAAGATGTAATTGTGGATTGGTTTTAGTAATTTAATGATAGTAAATAATAAATTAAAAAAATAAATCTGATAACTAATACCCGGATGAAGTATTTTCATTGCAAATAATTTACCCTTTTTATCCTTGATTTTATAAACCTGGCCAATACTTCCGGATGCGATTTCTTCAATTTCATCGTATTTTTTTTCAAATTTTTCATGGAAATCGGAGGCGTATTTGTCCAATGTATAGTCCAAACTATGAAAATTACATTTTTCATAGACTTCTTCCAATTTATAAAACCAGTTATTATCCTTCTCCTTTTTTTCAATATCATACAATGTTTCTATCTTGGGTAAAGACCATTGAACAAATTTGGTCAAGACTGGCCCCGATCCCTTAATATTATTCACAATGATTTCAAATACTGTTTCATTTGGTTTGAAATAATAAATCATAGACCATAATCCTAATTTTAAATAAGTGTAAAGGAATAGCATTATTTAATAACTGTATATTTTTTTAAATGATTAAACTTATGTATTTAAAAATAATGAATACCATTTAAGTTTAAAATATTGATTAATATTATTATTTATCCATAATGAGTGCCGGGAAGCTAATAGAAGATTTGATCTTATTTTATGTAAAGGAAAATTATAAGCATTATTTAAAAAAAGAAAATTGCACGAAGATCCCGAGTGAAGAAATTAAAAGTGTAGTACAGTTGATATACGGTGATAAAAAAGAACATCTTAAAGTGTTTTTAAAAGAATCACTCAAAGATTTAATGAAAGAAGAATATATCGGTGATTTGGCATTATTGAACCTATGTAATGAAATATTTGAAGATGATGAAGTATGTATTAATATGTTAACGCGTGAGATTCTTAATTATCAACGTGATAATTAAGATACCATTATTATATACCATTATATATATGAGTTCTTTACTAAGTGACAAAATAAATACAGGAATCAAAAAGAGAAAAAAGAGAAAATCTCCTTTGTCTGAAAGATATACGAAATTTATGAATCATCAAAATATAAAATTACCCCCTACAACATCAGATAAACCAATCAAATTAGATGAAATTAAGATAAATGTTATTAAAAGCCCCATACTTCACACAGATAATGGATCTTTGTTTAAGAGGGTACTACGGGTCAAGAAGAAAAAACCGTGTAAAAGGAAAAGAGTTGTCAACAAAAAGGGTGTCATAGATGAAAATGCAATTCGGGCAAATAAGAAATGTGAAGAGGAGGAGAAGGTTGAGAAGAAGGTTGAGGAGAAGGTTGAGGAGAAGGTTGAGAAGAAGGTTGAGGAGAAGGTTGAGAAGAAGGTTGAGGAGAAGGTTGAGGAGAAGGTTGAGAAGAAGGTTGAGGAGAAGGTTGAGAAAGGAAAAAAAGTGAAATCAAAAAAGAAAAAGAAATCAAAGCGTAGGAAAAAGACTTTAAAAAGAAAAAAAACAGTTAAAAATGCAAAAAAAGAAATGGAAAAAGCAAATGAAATGTCTGACGAATTTATCAAACAAGAATTATTAAAAAGTGGCATTGAGATAAAAGGAAATCAAAAACAATTAATGAGAGATATCTATGTTTTTTCTAATTTAGGTGGTATTAAGGTTCGGAAGGAATAACTTTTAAAAAGTGGGATCTTCTTGATCAGTATCATCCGAACGCTTACGAATAACCTTTATCATATAATTTGCATTATCAACCAGTAATTCCGAACCATATAATCCAGTTATATTACTAGTAATGAACTCTTTTCCTTCAGTTATTTCGCCCGTATTCTTGGTGACTGTGAGAGATACATTTTCTCCGGGATAGAGTTTCTTGAAGCGATTAATAGATTCAATTGCTGTATAGTGTACAAATAGTTCCTTTGCAAAATATTCTGAATCAGGATTAATAATCTTAATAAATCCAAACCCTTTCTTCTGGTCAAACCAGATTACATTCCCAACTTCAGTTCCATAGGAAGTTTCTTTCGTTTCTTCGGTCATTATGTATTTTATATATATAAATTATCTTTAATATGTTTAAATTAGTTGTTCAATTATTAATTTTAATTTATCTAATTTTAATGGTCTATAGCATGGTATCCCTTCAAAAATTCAACATCAATGGTTTTATTATTGAGACAAATGATATCTACCAAATCAAACAAAATCATGAAAAACTAAATCCAACTCACACTCACCTTGAATCGGGATTTGATATCAATTCAGTTACTGAATTTGATTACCTCCAAGATATCATTAATTACAAAGTTGGAAAGCCTACGTACGTGTTTAAAAATCACGAACTATTTGAGAAGGTGCTTTCGGAAGATATAGTATTCCATACGTCTAGTTTTAATGATTCTCAATATCATTTCCCAGGGTATAAAGCGCTTTCGGTAATTTCGGGTAGAAATAGTATTCCTTTAAAAAAATGTATTCATAATCATAATATTATTGGTATTTTAGATGGAGAAGCTATCTTTTATTTATTCAATCCGAAACACAAGGATGAAATTTTAAATAAAGAAAATGATGAAATCAAAAAATGGGGACACAAAAAAATTCTTAAAAAAAATGATATTCTTATTATCCCTCCATATTGGTCTTACATACAAGAGATTGAAAATGGTATTATTCAATATCATTTAGATGTTGATACATATTTTACGTTCATCCCTAATTTTTTCAAGGGAGAATAATTATTCGCCCTTCACCTTTACAAACTCACCAATCACGGAATTCATCTTCTTTACGAAGAAACCACCAATTGCGAAGTAGATTTGCATTTGATACTTTTGAACATTGTAAGAAACAGTTGTACACGCATTACAAAGGAGATTCCCACGAAAGAGATTCATAAAATCAACACCTGTACAACCAAACGCGGGGCAGATTGTGAGTAGTGAAACATTCAGAAGAATAATGAGGAACAATCCGAATGTAATCATCTTGAAATCTTCCATCGTCATTTTATTGTATTGATAGAATACCACTATGGATTTCAAATTTAATAATTATAAAATGAATACCCCGGGGGGAAAAAAAATGAATGCAAATTTTTTTAAGGAAGATTTTCATATGAATACATTTAAAACCTTCAAGAAAGTAGTTCTTTTAATTCTGAACCCAATTTATAATTAATTTTTTCAGCGTTATTATCTAGCCAAATCAATACCTTCGCGATTTTCTCTTCTGATGATACTTCTTCCAGAACAGATACAGGGACAGGTTCTTCTGTGACCAGTTCTTCCGGTTCTTCGGGGACCGGTTCTTTTCGGACAGGTTCTTTTCGGACAGGTTCTTCGGGTTCTTCGGGGATCTGTTCTTCGGGTTCTTCTGTGACCAGTTCTTCCGGTTCTTCGGGGACCTGTTCTTCGGGTTCTTCCGGTTCTTCGGGTTCTT
>Ga0114994_10004173_pt1 | contig 10517 bp, 9 predicted proteins | sample ArcticOcean_MG_C_9_FD_87043 | JGI IMG/M metagenome (GOLD analysis project Ga0114994, IMG submission 87043) | Marine microbial communities from western Arctic Ocean - ArcticOcean_MG_CB2_152 | ecosystem: Environmental > Aquatic > Marine > Oceanic | place: Arctic Ocean: Canada Basin | collected... | reverse complement strand
CTGCAACTGGTGCTGCAACTGGTGCTGCAACTGGTGCTGCAACTGGTGCTGCAACTGGTGCTGCTGGGCGTGATCCGCTAGCTGGTGCGTCTACGCCATATGGACGATAGTACTGACCAAAACGCTCTGGATCATACAATTGACCTTCTACGCTTGCTTCAAACATTTCAAAGATAGCGTTCAATGCTTCCGCATCTGGCTTCTTAGGAAGGAAGTCGTTTAGGTTATGTAGTCCATTTGCTGCAATTGCATCACGTTCTGTTTGATCCAATCCACGTGAACGTCGACTCCAGTTAGATGTACTGTAATCAGCATATTGACCTTTAGTTGTTTTCATAACCTTAAAGTCTGTGCCTGCTTCATAATCCGTTGGAATTTCTTCAAACTCTGGATCCATTAATGCAGCACTAATGATTTTATAAATCTGTGGAGAGATGACGAACCTACGAATAGGATTCTCTGGAACGTTTTCTTCTGTTGATTCGTTTTGTGTAACAAAACCTTGGAAAATGTATGAACGCTTTTTCCAATACTTGCGAGCAGTATCTTCTAGTGCTGGGTCTTTAAACCAAGGACGAATTTCTGCATGTACTGGACATGTGTCTCCCCACATCTCAACACAAGGAACTTGCACCATTACTGGTTTAGATTCATCTTGTCCTTTGACGCCTGGAAAGTTTAGACGGATCATTTGACGCTCTTTCCAAAAGAACGTATTTGATTCATCTGCATCTGGGAGGAAGCGTAGTGTTGCACTTGAATTTTCATTGATGTTCCAATGTGCAAAGATGGCGTTATCGCCTGTTTGTGAAGAGCCTTTGCTCTTATTGTCTTGTGCTTGTAATTTTGCACGGATTTCTGCTAGTGTAGCCATTTGGTAATACTCCTATGTTAGCCTTTAATAGTAGCGAAACATAATGCTTCGCTTTGTTTTGTAACTAACCTCTCGTTAGTTACATAGTCTTGTTTGCCTTTGTTAGCCTATACAGTATATAATAACTTGTGCCTACTGTCAAGCACTTTTCCTAGTTTTTTTAGGAAATCTTTCTACGAAGCTCAGTCATTACTGATTCTACAATAGATTCAGCTGGTGCTGGTTGCTCTTTAGTTTGCGTTGCTGTACCTTTTTTATACAGGTAGTTAGCAATCTTTGCTGCAAACTGGCGGTGTTCGTGGCTCATATCATGTACGTCATTACTTAGTTGAGTAATGTGGTTAAACATTACATCATTCTTAGTTGACATACCAACATATGATAGCACTGCACTTAGCATAGCTAATGGGCCATTGCCGCCGCTGTACTTGACTTTGTCTTCATTGTACGGGTTTTCTGGATCGTTAACGTCGAGATTTAGTTTTAGATCATCACCTGATTTGATAATATCCATAACATCATTTAATACTTTTGCATGCATAGTTTGCTGTCCTTCACGTTCGTTAAAAATACGAGATACTGTAGATAGAACACTGTCCATGTCTACGTTCTCAAATGTATTATACAGGAACTTATCTGATACGTCAACCGTTTTATCTTCATTTTCTAAAACTTCTTTGACTTGAAATCCAGTATAGCCTTTTACAGTTTGTAAACTACGAATAGTTTCTTTAATTCTTGATAGTTGTGATTTTACAGTTTCTACTACGTTAGCATTGCCTTCGTTAACAAGTTTATTTTGCTTTACATGGGTTATAAATTGTGCTAGCTCAGTGGCTTCTTTGCACATTGACAAAATTGCAATACCTTTTGCATCTTCAAATACACCGCCGTTGTTAACGTGCATTGCCATCGCTTTTGCACCAGCCATATACTTATGTGGGAACTTTTGACGTTCGCCTTCTGCGTTTTCAACAAACAATGAATGTATGTTTCTTGAACGTGATCCACGAACTTCTTCGTTTACACCTTTGTTATGCTTAATAATAAGTCTTGCATTCTCAAGTTGAATGTAGCTTGTTCGTACGCTACCAAATGCTCTGCTAAAACCTTCTGCAACACTTTGGTGTGAGAAGTCTTTTGGTTCTATGTTTTTATCAAATCGTTTCACTGTAAATTCACCCATCTGTTTGTGTACTGCACTTTTTAAACTGTCTAGTAGTTTTTTGTTTGAATTAATATCAAAATCTGTGCCTAGTTGTACAACTAATTCTAATTTATTACTTTCTACTCTCATTGATATCATCATGTCTTGATCGCTAATGTAAAATCTTGTTGCGTCTTCAGGGTCGATTGTTTTTGCACCGCCATCTGTAAACAGAACAACATCATAATTTGCGCCTTTAATGACATTAAATATTTCGTTTCCAAGAGTGTTCATTGTAATTCCTTATTTCTATATACTGTATTTATGACTTGACGTTAATAATTATAACATACTAAAAGGCATTGGCTGCATGAAATCGTCATCGTCATCGTCAACTAAGTATTCAAACGCTGCTTCTTCATAGTTAACAATTTCTTGGGCCATTCGCACTATTAATATTAACGACATTACTAAGTCATCGTGCTCACCGTCTTTTGCTGAATAACTGTTACCACGTGCAATAAACACTTTAAGCTCTCCAAGTAATCCAGCACTTGCAACTTCTAATTTATCAGTTTCTATCCAGTGTTTTAGTTTACTACATGCGGCAATTTTACTTTTGTGTGTAGTAGTAAATCCTTTTCTAAATTTACGTGCATTGCCGTGTTTTTTAGTCTCACTAAGGAATGTACCTGGAAAAAACTCTTCGCCTGTTTCAGATATACATACAAGAGCTGCTTCACCTAAAGTATTGTTTTCTACACTAAAGTATTGTTCTGCTTGATCATCTGTTTCAGTTTGAATATATATTAGTATCTCACGTAATATCTTGACTTGGCCTTGTACACTAGTCTTGTTGTGTTGCCATTCTGCTACTTGGTTCATTCCTGGCATTTCATATACTTGTATAGCAGCATTGTCGCCACCTGTTCCTAAGCATGGATCTAATGCAGTCATATATATTTTATCTTTTCGAATTGGCCTAAACCAGCGCACTTGTCCCATCTTAGCATATGGCTCTTTTGGTGTCATTAATGACAACTTAATACTATCAATTAATGTTTCATCAAACGCAATAAATTCGTTAAGGTGTTCTCGCCTAAATCGTTCTTCACCAATCTTATTACGTTCTTCATCTGCCCAAGCTTCGTCTCTGTCTGGGTGATACTTCCAATCTGCATTAAATGATTTAAATCCATTTTTGCCTAAGCCATTTTTATTTGCATTACCATATTCGTCTTGTGCTTTTGCAGCTTCACGATAAATTTGTGCAAACTGGTCATCATCTTGATTGGGTGTACTTGTGATAATACACTTACCACCTGTACTTAATGTAGGAGACAATGCTGTCCAGAACTCACGTGCAATATTAGGTCTAACAAATGCAAATTCGTCTAAATAAGCTAACGATATAGATAAACCACGTCCAGTATTTTCTGTTGTACTTTGTGCAATAATACGTGATCCATTATCAAACTCCATACTACCTTTGTTGTAGCTTGTTACACCAGCTCTAATGTGGTTTGGTAAAGTTTCATATGCAAATCGAATACGTGACATAATTTCACTTGCGCCGCTGTACTTGTGTGCTGCGATTAGAATAGTTTGATCAGGCATAAACATTGCATACCATAACAAGTAGCCAGCTGCCGCTGTTGACTTGCCCATTTGTCTGCTTACCAGTGCAATGCTATATCTGTTTGTGTGGTATGTATCAACTAAGTCTTTTTGATAATCAAATAATTCAAATCTGACACGTCCTTTTGTTGGGTGTTGAATCCAACAATGGTGTATCATAAAGTATTTTGGATCTTCTGCACACCTGGCAAGTTCTATAAGTTGTTCTTCTGTAAACTTTTCTTTTTGGTATGGGGTTTTAGTTAATTTTGTATCTGCGCTCATAATACTATTTAGTCAAGAAAACAGAGCAGTTAATGAAACTAACTGCTCTGTGTTGGTTACCTAAAAATAAGTAACTATATTATTTTGCTTTTTTTGATTCGTACAATGCTTTCATGTCTTCTTTAGTATGTTCGCTTACTTGTACTTTCATGTCTTCTGCATCTAAATAACGCTTTAATGAAAGATTAACATTTTGTGCAAAATCATAAGCTTCGCCGTGGTCCTGTGGATCACCGTTTACTTCTGTTCCGCTATTAGCCCATTCATTTAATTTTGATTGAATTGCTTCTTCTGATAAACCTGAATTTTTCATTAATGTAATTAGTTGTGTAGTATCCATTGTTGGAGACTCTTCTAATTCTTCTTTATCATCATCTTCATCGTCATCAGCTTTTTTGCCGCCTTTTGATGCTAGCATTTTTGCAAATGCAGCTTTTTGTGCTGGACTTTGTGCTTCATCTAATTCATCTTTGTCTTTGTCTTTTGCAGCTTTTTTCATATCTTCGTCTTTATCGCCGTCACCGTCAATATCTGCAAAGTCTGGCTTAGATGCTTCTTCAACTGATTCCCATGGTGCTTTTTTAAGAGATACTTTCTTCTTCTCTTCGCCACGTTCATCATCATGTGCAAATGCACGTTGGATTGCTTTTTCTCTGTCTTCGTCTGACGGAGCAGCTTCTTCCATGTCACCATTCATCTCGTTGTGTCTGCGGAAGTCTGATACAAAGTCCTGTAGTGTATCGCCATCTAAGTAACGTACTAGCTCTGAAAATATTGGGTGATCTGGATCACATCCTAGTTCATCACATAATTCCCAAATGCCTTCTGCACTGTCGCCTACTGCTTCTTCTACATCTGATTCAATGTGGTGTGCGTGTGTTGTGCATTCACATCCTTCAGTAGGATTTGCAATCTCACAACCGCAATCTTCACATACACCAGCAGCTTCTTCTACTGATTTCATTTCTCTGTCTACTGTTGGGCTCTGAGCTTCTTGTTCAGCTTGGCCTGCAAGTTTTAATATTCTATTAAGTTCACTCATTGCCTTTTTCCTTTTTAAGTTTTAATAATTCTTTCATTAGACCAGCGTTATATTCTTCGCCTGCTAATTCATTTGCATTAGTTTTTTCTGCTTCCTTGTAATCAGGGTCTGCTAGAAGACTCTCTGCATCTTTGTCATCGTCAACAATATCTTCGTAACCAGTTTCATTCTCACCTTTTACTTTAAGTACGCCATCTCTAAGTCCTAACATATTACCAATCTCATTTTGTACTTGAGCTGGTGTTGTTGATAGGCTTGTTTCAAATTCATATGAATAAACTTCATATCCTCTGTACTTTGGAAAATCACGTGGCTTACTTTGTAGTATAGTTTTCTTCTCAGCACCAAGTCCGTTTGAGTCATATTTCATTAGGTGCTTCTCAATTCGGTCAGCTTGTTCATCTGATAATTGATTGATTGTTTTAATACAGAATTTCCAGGTTTTGGTTGATTCTGCTAGATATTGTGTATACGATTTCATAACTTATTCTCCATAATACTATTTATCATTTAACTTCATATTGTCCATGATTTCTTTTAGCAACTCTGATCGATCTCCGACAATACGAGCTGTTGCTTCAGTACCTTCTAGATCTTCGCCTGTCTTGTCTTTTACATATGCGTCTGTTTTTCTTTCTTCTTGATCAATTCTGCGCTGGCGCATTTGTAACTCGATCATTTTCATTTTCTTATCCATTTTAGCCTGTTTGGCTTGTAATGCTGCGGCTAGCATTTTACTTGCACTATCAAATATTGGAGCGGCATGTCTATCTTCAACATTCTTGCCAAGATCACAAAGCTCATCAAATGTTACCATAGCTTTTCTTGCGTATTCATCCATTTCAGCATCAAGTTGCTCCATGCCTGTTACCATTGGTAATGCTGCATCTGCTCGTTCTGCAACAGATAAATTATGTTGGTATTTTACTATTTCTTTTTGCACATTCTCTTCTGTTATTTCTTCTTCGACATCTTCGTATTGTGCGTTAGGCATAAGATCCTCAATTGATGGAAGATTAAATTCTTCTTCAAGTTTCTTTGTCATTTCTTTTTCCTTTTAGATCGCTGTGGTTTATTAAATATCTGGTGCTCAGTTATAACTCTAAATGCCATTCCTTGTTGCTTACACCATGCTTTTGCGGCTTCCCACTTTGCATGATTAACAACTGCTTGTGCTTTGTCAAACTGCGACTTTGCTCCCTCTAACGTTTGTTTAGCAGGCTTAATCTCAACCATCTCTGCATGGTTATGGCCTTGCCTGTCCTTGTATACTAATAACAAGTCAGGTACATACGTTGTTGCTTTGCCTGTTAGTGGATGTCTATATGGAATTCTGTGTGTTTCGCTGCCCCATCCTGTTATTGCTGGATGATTATCACACATACGAAAAACGGCCAATTCCCATCCGCTTCTATAGCGTGGTGCTTTCTTACCTATGTATTTAGCTGGGTTTGATAGCTCGTATATGCCGCGCATGTAATTTGGCATATTAGTTTGACTTTGTGTTTATGCTATAGCCTTCGTATATAAATGTTAGCCTGTAAGTAACTAAGCCACTGTCGCTATAATCTAGTGTATCTGTTTGAATATCTTGTATGATTGGATTGTATATGACAATTTCATTAATATCGTTTTGTATTGTTCTTACAATAGTTAGAGTTTTAATAAAATTGCGGTCTTCTTTGCTTCTAAGTATAAATCCCTTAGGAACAGAGGGCAATAGTGCCGATCTGTTCTCTAAGTTCATTGGTCCTGCAAAGTAATGCGCTGAATATTCTTGAAGGAAGCTCTCTATGGCTGTATTATCATTTTGTGGTTCCCTAGTATCATACGCAATTACTGTAATAGGTGTGTAGTCATATCCAGTTTGGATAATCTTTTTAGCATTATAAGAATTTAGAGTAGTAGCATTGGAGGTCCAACTTGGCATTGTTACTGATTGTATTCTACGCAATGGCACTGTCTTAGTTGCGCCGCCTGTAGAGTTAATTACATTCATTGATGCTTCAAACTGAAACTTATGTCTTGGAGTTCCAGCGACAGTGCCTACTGTCTGTCCCTGGTTATACCATTCAACTGCTCGGTTCTGGATTGCCATTAACTATCTATCCATTCTACTTACCTTAAAATCTATTAAGGTGCCGGTGTTTGTGGATCACCAGATAAAGTATCAGGAGTTCCGCCTGTGATTTCATTAGATGCGTTGTCGTATCTAATAGTTGCAGTTACCTGCACCATTTCACTTGTTCCGTAGTTTAGATCGCCATACTGTACGTTTGATAAGTAACATCCGTTTAAGTCCCACTTGTCAATTGTTTTTTCTGCTCCACCGCTTGCGCCGTCAAGTGTTTCAATTGTCATATCGAACTTATAAACTTCACCAGATGATGCACTTTCTTGAGAAGTGTGATCTAGTTGTTTGTTAAGTTGATTACCTAATGCTAGTATAACAGCACTTGTCATGTCATCACGTAGAACAATAGTAATTGGTTCCCATGTATGCTTGCCTGCAAGATACATTTTTGAATTATACGAATCAACAATAACTTCTTCGTGTGTTAAGCTTGGTCTTCCAACATTGATAACATTTTGTGTTACTACTGTTGTATTTGCTCCAGCCTTTCCTAATTTACCGAATGTTACTCTGAAACGGTATTGTAGTTTAGGCATTAAAATTGCTGAGCTACCTGATACTGGTACCCCAAAGTTTGTCGTTACAGCCATATTATTTCTCCTTATAAACTGTGTTAGTTTTATGTATATGTATTTATGCCTAAAGGCAAAAAAATAAAGGATGCTTTAACAACACCCTTTATCTTTAGTTTTAATAATATAAGTTAATTGTTAACTTATAATTCGCCAGTATTCACAATACGTATAGGAATGTATATAAATTCTGCTGATTTAGTTGGTTCAATTGCAACATCAATCCAGAACTCATTTGCATCAATACGTGCTGTTGTATTGTTAGATTCATCGCAAACTACTGCGAAGTCATATACGCCTCTGTTTTGCATAATTGTACCCATAAATCCATCAAACGTTGCTTTTGCATTTTTGCGTGTTGCATCATCATTCGCTTCGAATAAGAATGGACGTGCAATTACTGCAAAACGTTCTCTTAGGTGCGCTGTTAGTCTTGCTACGTTAACACGGTCTAATGCTGTTGCACTTGGTGCTAATGTTTTCTGACCAAATACTACTGCGCCGTCACCTGGGAATCTTGCGATTGGGTTTAACTTAGCTGCATACATTGCGTCTCTAGAACCTTGTGTTACTGCTAGTGCTACAAATTCGTTTTCGCTATTTAAATAACCAACGTTTGATGCGTTTTGCACTTGTCCACGTGTTAGGCCCGCTGGTGCAAACCATTGGAAGCTAACATTATCATTATATGCATATGTGTACAACGCAATGTGTGAAGCAGGAGCTACAACATTATCACCAGTTGAAGGGTTAGTTGTTAATGCATGTGGATAGTAAGCTGCACTATATGTGTTCTTAGTTACTAGACCTGATTCACCGTTTGCAACTGCATTAGTGCCTTGGATCCATGTTAATGCATCTGTTGCATTCAAACGTAATGGTGCATCAATAATAACAAATGCTGTTTCGTTACGATTGCTGTTTAGTGTTACCATTTCATCTGCTAGTTCAGGATAACCTGGAGCTGCAATTAAGCTAAAGTTAACTGTTTCTTCAAGTAATTCGCTTGATGATGCTGATGCTTGCATTGCTGATGTTACAACTGCACGTTGTGCATGACGACCAAATGATCCAGAACCATCTGGTTGTGCTGGAGCATGGTTACGCCATTTCCAAGTTGTTGTTAATGCAGTATCGTAAATGCGTACTGTTCCACCCGAACGACACATGTTAATGCCTGTTGTTCCAACTGGGTGTAATAGTGGATCTGATGCGCCTGCAAGTAATGTGTTTTCAAATCCGCCTGCAACTGTTGCATTGGCTGTAATATCACCAAATACAACGCCTGCTGATGTTGATTGATCTGCATTATCTTTCTTAACCCATGCACTACCGTTTGAACGATAAATTGCTGGATAGCCCGCTTCATCTGTATCGATCCAATAGTCGCCTACTGCGCCTACTACTGGTGCTGATGTTGCATATGAAACATTAGTTGCACGTTGCCATTTTTGTGTTCCACCGTCTGATGCAACTTCATAAATTGCTAATTCGTTGATATCACCATCATGCCATACAGTACCATTTACTGGAGTACCAGTTGGTTCTGCTGTTTGAGCAGTTACACCAAAGTTAGCCCATGCACCTGAAGTATATACTTTAGCTACAAATTTATCAGTGTCTAAGTCTAACCATAGATCACCTTCTTGTAGTGTACGTGCGCTTCCTGCTGCACCACTATGTCTAACATCGCCTGCGACACCTGTTGGTGCTGCATTTTGTGAATATGTAACATTTTGTGCTACAAATGCACCTGCTGCTGTTGTGTATTGTGCAATTGATGGCTTAAAGCCGCTACCTGGTGAAGTTGTTTTAACCCAGATGTCGCCAACACTTGGTGAAGCTGGTTCACTATAGTGTGGTGCTAATGTTGCGCCTGCTGTTGCCCATGCTGCACTATCTTCTTTATAATATTCAATTTCAGTTACTGCTGCTTGTACTGCAACTGCAACTAAGTGTCCGCCTACAACAACAGTTGATGTTGGTGCTGACCCATCTGTAATTTCTACAGTAGGAGTAATTGCTACCCAGCCATTAGCTGTGTATTCAAACATGCCAAAGTTGGATTTACTTGGATTAATCCAGTATGATTTATTTGCTGCAGGACCAGTTGGTTCTGTGCTTGCTGGACGTAATGTTGTTAAATCAACGTCTGCACGTACAATGTACGCTGCTGCTGATTGTCCTAAAAACGAATATGCTGCTAGCAATCCGTATTCGTTAGTTTCATCACCCTGTTGAACTGTAGCACTTACTTTACGGAAATCTATGTTTCCAAAGAATTGTGATAGTTCACGCTGTGATGTTACTAGTACTGGTTTACCAGCTTTTGCTTTTGCAGTATAAGCTGCAATTGTTGAAGTACCAGTTGGGTCAACTTTGTCTTGGCCAGTTGCAATGAATAACATTGGTACTGTGCCTGTTCCTGTTGGACCGTATACTGATTCGTCTGTTACTGTTACCTGAACGCCAGGTGAAACAAGATTTGCCATGATTAGCTCCTTTATTAGTACGTAGAATCGTGTCTACACGTATATATCGTGTCTACATGTATTTATGTTAAATGCTAATAAAGGGGTGGTTACAGAATTAAGTACTTACTTAACGAGTTAGAATTTGATCTGATACTGCATGATATTAATCATTAATTGATCTAGGTTGAACTTTAAATCTTCTAGTGTGCCGTTGTTGTCAATGGTATAATCAGCCATCCATTGTTCCAGGCTCATACTATCTTTGGATTCTTCAGGCAAAACATTGCCTCGATCAACCCAAATACAATAATCAAATACACCAGTGTTTTGCATTGCAAAGAATTCACGCTTGTTGCGTAGTCCGCAATAGAT
>Ga0114994_10004168_pt1 | contig 10522 bp, 7 predicted proteins | sample ArcticOcean_MG_C_9_FD_87043 | JGI IMG/M metagenome (GOLD analysis project Ga0114994, IMG submission 87043) | Marine microbial communities from western Arctic Ocean - ArcticOcean_MG_CB2_152 | ecosystem: Environmental > Aquatic > Marine > Oceanic | place: Arctic Ocean: Canada Basin | collected... | reverse complement strand
TTAATGAGGGCAATAATTCAGGAAATTGTTTTGTAATAATTCTATCAAAGCATAATACAAAAGGATTTTTCATCCCTTGAAACGCATTCCTCATACCTTTGTCTATTTCTGATCGCAATACTTCTTCTCCTGAATTAGTATTCAGAAAGACAATATAACCTTTACATGGTTTACCATATCCGCTTTTTTTAATTAGCACTGGCTTAACTATATAATCAGACTCGCTTTTATCATTGATTACTTCTTTTCCCAATTCAGCTAATTTAGCCTTGATTATGCGATTTATTGTTTGCTCAACTTCAAATCCAACAGGGACACCAGCCTTCTGACTGTCAGTTTTATCGACAAAAAAAGTTTGTGAAAAAGAAGTTAAACTAAGAATAAAAGCAAATGAAAATAGCGTTATTAGTTTTTTCATGTTGATGTTTTTTATATAAAATCAAATATAATCATAAAATTTAAATATTAAAAAAAAGTACTATTCACACTTGCGTGGTTTACAGACACCTAGTCTTAAGCTTTCGGATATGCCGCTTCTATAGATTACCTTACAAGTCTTAAAACCAATGTTATGAAACTTTTAATTACTGCTTTAGCTTGTTTGACGTCTGTTTATGGGTTTTCTCAAGAACAGTTTAGTGAAATTGATTTGATAGAATACGAAGGTAATTACTCTCAATCATCTACTGTTATTGTCGTAAATCCAACACCTGTGATTAATCACGACTACGGATTAAGAAAATCTAGAAGGTTAAAGTACCGAGGTTTGGGCATGTCTATAATCGGATCATCTATTTATGTGGCGGATCCAGATTCTGACTTAGGTCTTGTTGGTGGAGTAGTTGCAATTATTGGAAGTGCTATTTTTCAAGTATGTCTGATTGTTCAGGATATACAAACAGGTGTTTTTCTTAGAGATGTTCGTGGCAATAATGGTGATAACAAGTATTCAATAGACAGTGAATACAACGGAGTTATATTTTTTGATAATAATGAAAAATATCGTTTCAAAGTAATCAAATTTCTAGATGACAATCCTTCCGACCCCTCAGTAATAATTGAGTATGAACGATTCGGGTTTTTAAAGACGGAAACCATAAAAATAAATTCAGAACGACTATTTTGGGAGTAGAGTTAGACACATTTGAGCTATATGAGAGAACTAATATTCCATCAAGCTAAATCATACTAATTATAACACAACCTATGTCGAAGAATGTATACACACTTGAACAGAACGCTACATATACTGATAATTATTGTAGGGACTTGCGTTTCACTGTCAGCACAAACGACTTCTGTTTTAGGCAAGATTTTTGACAGTGAATCAGGGATAGTGCTTCCCTTTGCAAGCATCAGTTTTACAGGGACTTCCATAGGCACTATATCAGATAGCGAGGGTGCATATAAATTGAGTACGGATAAAAAAGTAAGTAGGATAGCAATTTCAACGATTGGATATCAAACTCAATATATTCCAATTCAAAGAGGAGTGCCCCAAGAAATAAATGTAGCACTTAATCCTAAATTGATAAGCATCGATGTTGCCGAGGTAACGGTAGATAAGCACTATAAAAACCCATCAATTCCCATTATGAAAAGGGTGGTGGACCAGAAGTCTAATAATAATCCAGCTTTAGTGGATTCACTCTCATTTGATTTTTATGAGAGATTAGAACTAGACGTCAACGATTTATCAGATAAACTGATAGGAAGGAAGATATGGGGTAATTATGACTTTATATGGGGTTATTTAAACTCTTCTGAGGCGAGGATAAGTCTTCCTTTGTTTTTTTCTGAATCAATAGGAGATGTTAAGATTCAACAATCTCCTGAGAAAAAAGAAAAGCATGTTAAGCATACGAGATCTACTTGGCTTGTAAATGAACAAAATACATCGTCACTCATATCTGAATATGTTGACGTCAACCTCTACGATAATAATCTCCTTATCGTAAATAAGTCATTTGTTAGCCCCCTTCACGATAGGGGCGGGCTGCATTACAGATATTATATTCTTGACACATTACTGCATTCTGGTAGAGACGTTTTTCATTTGGCTTTCGTGCCCAGGAGAAGGGGAGAGTTAACATTTGAAGGGGAATTATGGATTGATACTCTCACATATGGATTGAGTAAAGCATCGGCGAAGATCAGCGAAGGGGCGAATCTGAATTTCATAAGGAAGATGTCTTGGGTACAAGATTATGTGTTTATTAATTCGAAGTGGTTACTTGAAAAACAAGTGACTATGATTGACTTGAATTTAACAGGAAGGAATGTAGGTAAGTACGCAAAGGTTAACACCCGTTTTTACAATTTTGATTTCTCGAGAACATTCAAGTCAGATGACTGGGCTTCAGGTAGAGATCTAAGTTTTGACGAGTCAGGAGAACAAGTATCAGATGAGTATTGGGATATGATAAGGCCTGATTCACTTCTTCCAAGAGAACTCGCGGTGATAGAAATGGTAGATTCGATCCAATCTTCTAGGAATTATAAAATAATTAACAGTATTGTATTAAGCCTAACTACAGGATATGTCCCCCTGGGACCCCTTGAGGTGGGGCAGGTATTCAATATGTACTCATATAATTCGGTAGAAGGACATAGATTCAATTTAGGAGTATCCACTTCTAGAAAATCTAGTAGAAATTTCAGGCCCATTATTTATGCGGCTTATGGTACACGGGATAATAAGTGGAAATATGGAGCCGAAGTTTTGTGGATACAGAAAAGACAACCTAGACTAGAGTGGTTTGTTAAACACAGTCGTGATATTGACCAGTTAGGGATGTCATCTTATTTCGATCAAGGAAATTTATTAAATTCTATTTTATCTTTTACAACAGAGTCAACACAACTAGCTCTCATTACTCAAAGTGAGGCAAACATGAGTGTAGATTTCGGTTCTGGTTTTAATTCTTATTTAGGATTAAGACATATTGAAATTATCCCCCAGGACACGTCCTTAACTTTGTTTCCCACGGATCCTTCCTTCGAGACTACTTTCAAGCTGATGTACCAAAAAAACGTAAAGTTTATAGGGGGAGCCTTTCAGCGAACTGGTCTTGGGAACAGATCTCCTAGATACACCTTTATGGTTACAAAGGCTTGGCCTGACGTATTTCAGTCGCAGTATAACTACGGTAGATATACCTTAGATGTGAACGTAATAAGTAGACATGGGCCTCTGGGTAGAATTGAGTGGAATATAGATGGTGGGACATACTCAGGAGTCGCTCCATATACGTTACTTGAGTTGCAGCCAGCTAACCAGACATTTATGTCAGTTTCTCAAGGCTTTAATTTGATTAACTATATGGAATTTGTTTCTCATTCTTGGGCTAAGGTTGTTGTTGAATGGCATGGCGAAGGTGTTTTCTTAAATAGAATACCTTTGTTAAAGCGACTTTCTCTCAGAGAGGTTGCATCGGTTAAAGCGGTAAAAAGCTGGTGGAATCCAATACACGAGACTGTTTTGCCTTTACCTACAACTACGACTGGCCTCAATGGCTGTTACATGGAGCTTGTACTTGGAGTAGAAAACATACTAACTTTTATGAGTGTTAACTGTCACTTCAAGGTCTATGACCCCTCAGGTAATTACGAAAATCCTATAGGAGTAAAATTAGGATTAGCCATAGAGATATAATTAGCTATACACAAGGGTATAGTTGTTTTCTTCGATGATGTTGAAAGTAAGGTATTCATCAACCGTTTTAACTGATATTATGCCATTTAAAATCCCAGTTACAGTTACGTCTAATCGCAGATCGTAAATCTCACCCTTCTTTAGTTTGTAGTACGCTTCTTTAGCACACCAAATACTCAATAATTCGCTGTCAGACCAGGATTGTTTGATCTCATTTTCGTTTAAGAAATATCCGAATCCATCATGGTTAATGGTTCTTTTTATTTCAAGATCCACACCCACAGCCTCTTCATAGGCTAAGTAAACAGCAAAGTATCCATGTGAATGACTTATTGATACTTCTTTAAACGATTTGTTCTCTAAAACAGGCGACCCACTTTCATGATGAGTCAATATATAACTATTGTCTAATATATTATTTAATATTAAGGTAACAATAGCTTTTTGTAAATGTAGTTTTCCTAGTTTTGATAGATGGTTTTTGTAGTTGAGTAATCTATATAAATAAATAATACCGCGCTCAGTATTTATCCTTTTCGCAAGGACGATATCGAGTGATAGTTTATTAACTTGGCTCGAATTAGTCATTAATGAAGCGTATACTTAAGATAGGTGCTAAAGTACTGATGATTACAGTTCTAATTGTATTCAGTCTAGCTATTTGCTTCACGATTTATGTGAATCAAATACTCGTGATTACTGAGCCACCCATAGAGATTGAAGTAGCAGGAGATGCTGAGGGGCATATTAGTAAAAACGAACTAGGAATATGGGAAATATATCTTAAAGGAAGCCCATACGATAGAGGAGTGAAATACGGAGAATTAACTTCAGTATTGTTAAGAAAACAAGAGGATATATTTGTCGAACAGCTGCATAAATTCGTGCCTAATACTTTTTTTCAGAAATTTCTGAGGATTTTAATCGGATTTTTCAACAGGAATATTATTTATCACATACCCACAGAATATTCTCATGAGATATACGGTGTATCTCAATCGTTTAGTGAAGAGTACAATTATTTTTTACCCAAATTCATGCGCATTTTGAATTATCATGCAGCACATGACTTAGGACATGCCTTGAACGATTATAGTCTAGTAGGATGCACCAGTTTCGGGGTTGTTGACACCACAGATGGGAGGAGGGATTTATTGATAGGAAGAAATTTTGACTTTTATGTTGGGGACGAATTCGCAGAGAGGAAACTGTTAATGTTTTTAGATCCCAGTACTGGCTATTCTTTCGCGTCGTATTCATGGGCAGGTTTTATGGGTGTAGCTTCAGGCATGAACGAAAAGGGCTTGTCGGTTACTATTAATTCCGCGATGTCTACACCACCCACTTCAGCTAAAACCCCTATTTCACTTCTCGCACGTGAGATACTTCAGTACTCTCAAAACCTTGAGGAAGCGATTAAAATTGCTGAAAAGAGAGAGGTGTTTGTGTCTGAAATTATTATGGTGGGATCGAAGGAAGATGGTGGGATTGCTCTTATAGAAAAAAGCCCAACAGAGATGGGAGTTTATTTTATGGAAGGGAACAGGATAATATGTAGCAACCACTATCAGTCATCAACATTTTCATCAGACGAGATGAATGTATATAACATAAATCACAGTGAAAGCTTAAGTAGATATATAAGAGTAGAGGAATTAGTCCCTGAGAGTGGCGCTATCAATATTGAAGGTGTAGTTGCAGTTTTGAGAGATCAATACGATGTGGGTGGAGACACTCTAGGTATGGGAAACCCGAAGGCGATAAATCAATTGATGGCTCACCACAGTGTCGTTTTTGACAATCAAAATATCATCATGTATGTTTCGACCAATGATTGGCAACTAGGCCCATATGCGGGTTACGATTTAACTCGAGTTTTTGAAACCGGTAAGATTGAAATAATGGATACAATTCCATCTTCATTATTTCTTCAGTCAGAGGGATATGAGAGCTTTATGTTTTTTAAGAAAATAAAGAGTAGAATAAATAATCATTTGGTCTTTGGGACAAAACTAAATTTAGATAAAATCACCATTGAAGCATTTATTTCTTCTAACTCAGAATCGTATATGACGTATGAGATTTTAGGCAATTATTACCTGCACCATGAAGATATAGAGTCGGCAGATAATATGTTTAATATGGCATTGTCAAAAAGCATCCCTTCAACCTTAATAGAGGAAAATCTTAAGGCCCTAATCAGCTCATATAGTAATTAGTCTTGGACAAAAAACTTCTACAAACTTTAGAGTACGTAATTCATCATTCGTCGTTTTATAAGAGGCATTTTAATAATATTAATCTAGCTGATTTTTCTATTGAAAATTTTACATCACTACCATTTACCACTAAAAATGATGTGGCAGAATTCAACGACGATTTCTGTTGTATCAATCCTGAAAGTATTTCTGAATTTGTGTCTACCTCAGGAACTTCGGGTGAACCGATTACAATTACACTTTCAAAATCTGATTTAGAAAGACTGGCAATAAATGAAGCTACATCCCTTTCGAAGATGGGCTTGGATCAAACGGACACATTTCAATTACTATTAACCCTAGACAGACAGTTTATGGCTGGTATTGCGTATTACTCGGGTATTCTAAGGATGGGTGCCAGAGTTGTTAGAAACGGTCCAGGAGCGATGCTGAATCAATGGAAGTCAATAGAAAAAATTAAACCGACAGTATTAATAGCTGTACCGAGTTTCATTTCTAAACTCATAGAATATGCAGATAAGAACGCCATAGATTATTCGAGTAGCTCAGTGAAGGTTATTGTGTGCATAGGTGAGCCTATTCATGATCCTGACTTCTCATTAAATACCCTTGCATCAAAAATTGCTAGAAAGTGGAGCGTTAGACTTTGTTCAACATATGCTTCTACAGAAATGGCTACTGCTTTTTACCAATGCGAAAAAAATAAGGGATGTCATAACAACAATGATCTTCTTTTTACTGAAGTTTTAGATGATAAGGGTGATCATGTAGGGAATGGAGAGGTGGGAGAGGTTGTTATTACAACTTTAGGAGTAGAAGGAATGCCTTTTGTGAGGTATAAAACAGGAGACATCACAACATTTTGGTCAGATGAATGTGGATGTGGCGAAAGTTCTTTTCGGATAGGTCCGATTCAGGGCAGGAGAGAGCAAATGATAAAATTTAGAGGCACAACGATATATCCTCAGAACATATTTAATGCTCTTAATTCAATATCAGAAGTAAGTGAGTATTTCGTAGAGGTCGTTCAAGATCATATCACAGCAAAGGAAATTATTATTTACCTAAGTAAAGATGATGTGATGCTATCTCAGCTTAATTCTATTGCCTCAACACTAAATTCTTTATTAAGAGTAACACCTCGCATTGAACTAGTTACATCAGCATACATAAACAAGATGTTGCTACAGCAAAGGGGTAGGAAGAAAAACAGAATTAATTTTCGACAGACGCTTTAATCTCTATAACTCGAGCCAGAGTTTTAATAAGTCTACTGTGTTGTGAGACAAATGGGTTCGAATCGTCCCAAACGTAACCCGCTAATACAGAACATATTTGGGTTTTGTTCTTGTCATTAATTTGATCTGTAAAGAAGATGGTTGCTATTGTGCCGTCATACCATGAATTCACATAGCTACGGAAGACATTGATGCCCTTAAATAAGTGTTCAGAGTAGTCCTGTTCCCAATCTACTTCTTTACCACTTAGTTCATCTATTACGAGAGCAGCAGCATTATGACCTGAGGCTATTGCTAGCGTAACTCCGGAACTAAATATGGGATCTAAAAATTCTGTAGCATTGCCACAAAGCACATATCCTGGTCCGTATAATTGTGTAACTGTTGAAGCGTAGTTGTTAGATGATTTAAGTGGCATTATTAATTCCTCGTCCTTAAATCTTTCTCCGAAGAACCTATTGCTTCTAAATGTTTGGAGGAATAATTTACCATCGTTTTCCATCCATTTATCTACACTTTCAGTACTTCCTATCAATCCCAGCGAGACTGTTCCATCAGAAAAAGGGATTACCCAGGCCCATGATTTATTATTATCAAATGATACATGTAAAATATTATCGTTGATTTCTTGAGGTCGTTTAGAGTCTTTAAACCTACAATAAGCTCCACTGCGTGGAACGCTATGAGTCTCGCCTATGAGGTTAAGTAGCCTTGGTAAGACTCTGCCATAACCACTTGCGTCTACGATGAACTTAGATCTAATGCTGACTTCAAGTCCGAACTCATTCTTATATGTTATGACCCTAGAATCATTACCGTTTTCAAACCCACAAACCTCAACTTTATATCTAACATCAGCACCTCTTTTTTCTGCTTCATTGATAAGGATGTGGTCAAACCTTTCTCTTTGTACCTGCCAGGTAGTATCCCAACCCTTTGTGTGCTTGTTGTTAAATAAAAATTGACAGTATTTTCCTTCATTGATAAAGGTTGCTCCGGTTTTAATCTGAAATCCTTCTTCATTTAAGAGATCAATAAGGTCTAAATCTTCGAGATAATCCATGCAATGCGGCAATAGGCTTTCACCAATCACAAATCTGGGAAATGTTGCTTTCTCAAGTACCATAACACTTAAGCCTCCACTTAATAACTTCATTGAAGCAATGGACCCAGCTGGACCAGCCCCTATTACTACCACGTCAATATCTGTTTTATTACTCATCTGCTATCTCTTTTACTAGTTGTTCGACATCAATGAAGTTCATGCATGTTACAATAGCACTTATCGTAGCTCCTAATATGCCATGAAACACTACGTTTTGCCCCGTCAAGTACATATTCTTAAGTCTCATTTTTGAATTGATACTTGTAGCTGCCTGATTATTGATGTTCTTTTTAATTCCATAAAGCGAACCATCATCTGTGCCTATATAGTCTTTGTATGTAAGTGGTGTTGAGCTATACTGACTAGATATACAGTCTCTAATGCCAGGGAATCTCTCCTCTAGCCTGCTTATAACCAGTTCTTCCTTCTGTTTTTTAAATTCATGATATGAATCAGGTCTTTTTCCAGGGTAAGCAGCAGTATTGAATGAATCAGTCCACGCTTTTGTCTCTTCATAATTCATATATGTCAAAACAGTCAAGCTATCAGCAAATTCACCCTGATCAATACTAGCTGCTGTACAGCTAAAAGTTACTTCAGGCCATATGTCTTTGTTATAATCTTGTACGTCCCAAACATTCTTAGGTTCTACGAAATAGTCATATATATTATAGTTTATATATGGGAATGAATTTTCCTTAAAGGATAGATAAAGAGTGAAGCTTGATATAGTGTTTTCAAGCTTCACTATTCTTTTTTTGTACGCAGGACGTAGGTTTTCTGCACCGATAAGTTCATTAGTTTGGAGTGGGTGTATATTTGAGATGTAATTTTTTGCGAAAACTTTTCTTCCATCCTCCAGTTCAAAATACTTTACTTCTTTATCCTTTACTTCGATATTAATAACGTTCGCTCTTTTAATTAATTCCCCACCGAAGGATCTAATATTTCTACTTAAAACTTTCGTTAGTTGACTTCCTCCACCTTTCACTCTATAGCTGCCATTTATAAAGCTATCTACTATTAAAGCCGTAACATAAAGAGGCGTAACCCCCTTTTCACCGGCATAAAGCGGGCCATTACCTAATAGAGCAGCAATTAGTTTTTCATTTGATGTTTTACTGCTTAGGTATTCGTACGCGCCTACGTTTAAGATGTCGGGCCAGTCGCCCATGCTTTTCTTTGGGCCTGTTTTAAGATTAAATAGAGGAAAGAACGTGCAAATATCTTTGATAGTATCACAGAAATCATCAATGATCTTCTCTTCGTCTGCGAAGACCTTCAGAAGGGAGGATTTGAAATTATCATAGCCCTGACCTAGGTTGAACGTAACTCCGTCAGGGAATCTGATTTGGTCAAAGACCTCGTCATCTAGCCTTTGAAGTTTTAAATCGTCTAAAATATTTAAGTACTTGAATATTTTATTCAGCGTCTGTCCTTCGTCAAGACTCCCTATATAGTGGACCCCTGTGTCAAATATCCGTTTATCCCTACTGAACGATTGAAGACTTCCACCAAATTGCTGATTCTTTTCAAGTAGCACAACACTGTACCCTTGCTTGGTAAGTATGTTTGCACAGACTAGCGCTCCCATTCCAGACCCCAAGAAGGCAAAATCGTATACTTGTTTCATTCTTTAGCTAGCTTTTCTAAATACTATTATGACATTTGAAAGCCTTCTCGTGTCAGTACATATCTCAAAACTTAGATTACAAGCCTTAGATATTTTTTCAACTTCTTCTAGAGTCATAATATTCATTTCATTTACGGATTTGTTGAAGTTAAATATTTTCGTAGATAAGTATTCTTTAAGTCTCGTTTTTTTATGAGATTTTTTAAAATCAGAGATTCCATCTCGAATGATTATCAATCCGTCTCTATTGATTTTTAATGACATGTTCTTAAAAAGAGACATTCTTTTTTCAGGAGTTATGTAATGTAGTACTTCATATAAAATGCATGCGTCAAAATCTTCAAAATTTACATCTTCAACATTGGCATGGTTGAAATCTAATTTGTCAGTTTTAAAAGCCGAGTGTTTGGCGATATTGACTTTTTCCTCATCGTAGTCAATGGATGTAATTCTTCTGTTCTTGTTGTAATAATGGAGAAAGAATGATAGATATCCATAGCCTCCGCCGAGAGAGTAAATCCTATTTCGGTCACCTATTATTTGGTTACAGCAGGAGTAGTTTTTCTTTTCGAGATACCACTTCACTTTGAAGTGCCACTCTAAAACGGGCCCTTTGTAGATATAATTATAACTAATTCTATCACCCATAAGATCCATATCATAATCTTCTTT
>Ga0114994_10004166_pt1 | contig 10523 bp, 8 predicted proteins | sample ArcticOcean_MG_C_9_FD_87043 | JGI IMG/M metagenome (GOLD analysis project Ga0114994, IMG submission 87043) | Marine microbial communities from western Arctic Ocean - ArcticOcean_MG_CB2_152 | ecosystem: Environmental > Aquatic > Marine > Oceanic | place: Arctic Ocean: Canada Basin | collected... | reverse complement strand
CTCTGCTGAAAGCCATGCTGTTTTTTGACCAAGTTCCGGATAAGGATTCTGTTCTTTTAAAATTCCCATTGTAGTTAATCCCGCGGCGACAGCAAGTGGATTCCCGGACAGTGTTCCTGCCTGATAAACAGGACCTGCAGGGGCAACCTGAAGCATGATATCCTGACGTCCCCCATAAGCGCCAACGGGAAGTCCACCGCCTATTACTTTGCCGAAAATGCTCATGTCCGGTACAATGCCAAAGATCTTTTGAGCCCCTCCGTAATCAACACGGAACCCGCTCATAACTTCATCAAAAATCAGCAAAATACCCTCACGATCGCAAAGCTCACGCAAACCTTGTAGAAATCCATGTTCCGGAGGAATCAACCCCATATTTCCGGCGACAGGTTCCAAAATTACTGCGGCAATCTCCCCGGAATTTTCTTCGGCAAGTTTGATGACAGATGCTAGGTCATTAAATTTAGCTTGCAGAGTCAGTTCAACAAAAGCGGCAGGCACTCCTGGTGAATCCGGAATTCCTAAAGTCATTGCTCCGGATCCCGCTTGAACCAGTAGAGGATCGACACTGCCGTGATAACAGCCTTCGAATTTAATAATTTTATCTCGTCCGCTATAACCACGCGCGACTCTGAGAGCGGCCATTGAGGCTTCTGTTCCGGAATTAACTAGACGCAACATCTCAACACTTGGCACTGCCTCACATACCATTTCCGCCAACTGTATTTCACCTTCAGTCGGTGCGCCAAATGATGTTCCATTCCGGAGAGTTTCTTCAAGTTTGCGGACAACTTCATCATGAGCGTGCCCTAAAATCATCGGCCCCCAAGAGCCTACATAGTCAATATACTCGTTGCCGTCCACGTCATAGAGTTTTGAACCTTTAGCTCTTTTGATAAAAAGAGGATTCATCTTTACGGATTTGAAGGCTCTGACAGGACTGTTTACTCCACCTGGAATACTTAGCTGCGCACGTGAAAATAATTGCGTAGACTGTGTGATCTGCATGAAGGTTGCACTTAATTATAAGGTTAAAAGAATTTTATCTCGATGAAAAACTTTTCAGTCTGTATGAATACAATATTGCTGATATTGCTAGTTTGGAGAACGACTCAAGAGTTGTCAAGCCTACACTATAGAAAATAATGCCCCACATCATTTTTTCAGCCGTATTTTGCTTCTTTTTATTCAACGGTTGTTCTTCAACTGCAGAGAAAATAAAAGCATCATATGATCCGGACTACGAAGTCCTGGACCGTGGAAAACTTGATGTTATTGTTAAAAGTAGGGCCTGCGCATTAATAGCTGAAGATGCAATTTCAGGAGCAAAGCGTAATGCTCAGTTTCACCTGCGCAGTGTCATTGGGGATCAAAATCACCGCAGGGAATTTCAGGAAGTTAAGCGTTATAATGAAGGTCAGAAAATCTGTGTGGAAATGAGTGCAGCCGCTTTGCCTCCTTTATAAAAGCTTGCTGATAATTACACTAAAGAACCTTGATTACTTGCTATTTGAAGAGCTAATCGATAAAATACTAAAAGCATCCAAGCTTGGCAGTCTGTGAATTAAGTCATAGGATTATGTATCCTGACTATTTGCGAACCTTATACAACAGCCAAGCATCTTTGCGGACTTCACTCACCTAACTCAATAAAAGGAAGTTTATGCCCGGCGGAGCCCAGAAAAAATCTACTGGACCAAATCAAATTGCGCTGCCTATGCTGCCAATGCGTGATATCGTGGTCTTTCCTCAGATGACAGCGCCTTTTTTCATTGGACGTGCTCTCTCAATTGCTTCTCTCGAAAAAGCCCTTGAAGGTGACCGTCAAATATTTGTCGTTGCTCAAGAAGACCCACTGATTGAAGAACCTGAAGCAAAAGATCTGTTTCGTGTTGGAACAATCGGCAAGGTATTGCAGATCATGCGTCTCCATAACGGAACTATAAAAGCACTCTTTGAAGCAAAAACCAGAGGCCGTCTGATTGAAGCCCATATGGACGAACCGCATTTTGCCGCAATTGTAGAACCAATCCCCGAAGAAGCTTCTGATGCACCTGAACTACATGCACTCAGCAAGAATGTCCGTGCTGAATTCAAACGTTACCTTAAGGATGTGAAACGTCGAACAGAAGGTATCGAAAAGTTGTCCATTGATTCAGAAGATCCGCACATTCTGGCAGACCGTATTGCTCCTATGCTGAACATGGATTTGCAGAAAAAGCAGGCTTTGCTGGAAAACAATGATCCAAAAAAACGGCTAGAAATTGTTTATGGAAGGATGCTTGAAGAAAAGGAATTCAAAAAAGTAGAGCGAAAACTAAAGGAACGTGTACAGGGACAGATAGGCCGTACGCAGAAAGAATACTACCTCAATGAGCAGGTCAAAGCCATCCAGAAAGAATTAGGTCAAGGTGAAGACGGTAAAGCTGAATTGGAGGAATACGCAAAGAAAATTGAGGAAATGGAACTTTCAGTAGAAGGCAAGGAGATGGCAGAAAAGGAACTGCAGAAACTGAAAATGATGCCCTCCATGTCATCCGAAGCAAATGTAGTCAGGAATTACATAGACTGGCTGCTGAGCATGCCGTGGGCAGAGAAAACTGAAGATAATTTTGACCTCGACAAAGCAGAAAAAGTGCTGGATGCGCGACATTACGGATTAGAGAAAGTTAAAGAACGTATTGTTGAGTACCTTGCTGTAGCTCAGCAAGTAGGTAAAATGAAAGGACCTATCATTTGTTTAGTAGGACCTCCCGGTGTCGGTAAAACATCTCTGGCGCGTTCTGTTGCAGAAGCATTAGGTAGAAAATTTGCGCATGTGAGTCTCGGTGGAGTACGTGATGAAGCAGAAATCAGGGGACACCGTCGGACTTATATCGGCGCAATGCCCGGTAAAGTGATTCAATCTTTAAGGAAAGTAAAAAACAAAAATCCGCTGTTGCTTTTTGATGAAATCGACAAAATGTCTTATGGTGTGATGGGTGATCCTGCCGCGGCTTTACTTGAGGTTCTTGATCCTGAACAGAACCATACTTTCATGGACCATTATCTTGAAGTAGAGTTTGATATTTCGGATGTCTTATTTTTCTGTACAGCGAATGTTCAGCAGAATATCCCGCCTGCGCTTAAAGACCGGATGGAAATTATTCGTCTTTCCGGTTACACGGAACTGGAAAAAGGGCACATCGCAAGTGAACATCTGTTGCTTAAACAAATAGAAGAAAATGGCTTGACTGCAAAACAAATTCAATTCCGGCATAAAGCGATTTTGAATATTATCAGGGGTTATACCAGAGAAGCTGGAGTACGTAATCTTGAACGTGAAATCGCAAAAATATGCCGAAAAGTAGCAACTCAGCTGGTAAAGAAAACTAACCTCAATAAAGTAGTTGTAACCCCTAATCGTGTTGAGAAATATCTGGGCGTGCAGCGTTACAAACACGGTAAAGCGGAAGAACAAAATGAAATTGGTACCACATGCGGATTAGCTTGGACAGAGGCTGGAGGGGAACTTTTAGTGACTGAAGTGAATATCATGAAGGGTACAGGTAAATTGCAGTTGACAGGAAAACTCGGCGATGTCATGAAAGAATCAGCACAGGCCGCCCTGAGTTATGTGCGCAAAAACGCAAATCAGCTGGGAATTTATTCTTCAGTTTTTGAAATTACTGATATTCACATTCACGTACCTGCGGGAGCAGTTCCAAAGGATGGACCTTCTGCAGGCGTAACCATTGCTACTTCTTTGGTCAGCGCGTTTACTTCCATTCCTGTACGTAAGGATGTAGCGATGACCGGTGAAATCACACTGCGTGGTAAAGTCCTCCCGATTGGCGGTTTGAAAGAAAAACTCCTTGCAGCAAAACGAGGTTTCATCTCCACTGTCATGATTCCGCAGAATAACGAAAAAAACCTCAGCGAAATCCCAGATGAAATTCTAAAGGGTTTAGTAATCAATCCAGTAAAATCAATTGAAGAAGTCCTGAAAGTTGCTCTGGCTCAGTTGCCAACTCCTGTAATAGAGCCTGAAGCTGATGCTGCAGAAACAACTGAAACTGAAAGTCCGGAAGTTGCTATTCTTCCTCAAACAGATGTACCTGAGTCACCACGAACTTATGATGCGTAATCATAAAATCTGCGACTGAAGACTGAGCACAATTTACAGCAGAAATTAACTGACAACTTGAAACAGCCTGACGGGATGAATGCCGTTATTGTTGCGGAATTAGCTAAAAAACGAAAAACATGATTGATGATATGGAATTGAGCAGTTCTGATCAGGAACTGATGACAGACATAAACTCCACAATAGTGCGTTTCATCCAGTCGGATGAAATCCAGTTGCAGATGGATCCAATGAATTCATACCGCAGACGGATGGTGCACAAGATTGGTGCTGAATTCAAACTTAGTTCGGAATCAACGGGGGAAGGTGAAAGCCGATCAGTCAGCTTGTCCAAAACAGCGACAACTGCAATTCCGGAAAATATTGACAAAAAGAGAGTTATTGATAGAGGCATCGAAATATTTTACGCAAAACAAGGTGCAGAAATTGTTTTACGTAATGACGGCAGTTTCGGCGTTTCACTCAAGGAACGTGATAACAAGATACTTGATATACGTATTGTTGAAGAAGGTGAATTTCGCATACGTGATAATAAGATCATCTGCAAGCAAGACAGCAACTGGTGAACAATACGCAATTTGACGCAGAACTTACAATTCCACTGAACGAGCTTTCGTCTTTTTCTTTGGCATATTTAGGAGACGCTTTTTTCGAATTGTGGTGCAGACAGAAGATTTTGCAGCGTTTAAAAAACCGCAGACTCGTTCACCTCCACGTTGTTCAATGGGTACGCTGTCAAACACAGTCGCGTCTCGCGCAACTGATTCAACCACTCCTGCATATTGAAGAAGAAAAAATATACCGACAGGGACGCAACAGTAAAACCATTTCTCCACCCAAACATGCGACTATTAAAGATTACCGCGCAGCAACCGGATTTGAATGTTTGGTGGGTTACTGGTATTTGGAAAAGCAGACAAAACGTTTTGAAGAACTGATGAATCTGTCAGAGATAGTGGAATATCTGGAGTCCGTCATGCCTGTGAGGAAAAACTCATTTACAAATGCTGCATAAGTAGAATGTCCATTCTTTCTGCAATGGATTGATCTGCTTTTAAATGATGCACTAAGTTATTCTTCAAGATATTATCAGCTTAAATACCAGTTTGCCCAACAGCAAAACAACTTATTTTATTAATGAATTATGCTTTTAAATTTTGACCACGGCAAGTAGATGATTTGGACCTTTATTTTATTGATTATCGCAGGATCGGTAGGTGCAGTTGCTTATCCTCTTTTTAGAACTAAACTCCAGAGCTATGAACTCCCTGGCACATCTTCGCATGATTTTAGTCAAGCGGATTCTTGGCTCTCGGCACTAAGTGATTTGGAAAATGATCTTGCTTTAGGACGGATGTCAAAACCTGATTATCAGCAGCAGAAAATATTTCTTCAGCGTGGTTATCTGGACTGGCAAAAGGAATCAGGAAATACTGAAGACTGAGCGGCGAAATCAGGAAGCAATTATCTGAGGCAGTGCCAGTGGCTGATAGTTGAGGTTTTTTCCGGAATCCGTTACAACTAGTGCTCGAGCAATATTCAGGGTTCCTTCCACAGTTGTGAAATAAGGCAAATTATGTAAAAGAGCAACTCTCCGTATATGTGTAGAATCTATCGAACGTTTTCTTGAGCGGGTAGTATTTACAATCAGTGCCACTTCGTCACGGTCAAGGTATTCAAAGATATTTCCAACTACTTTTCGGTCCAGACTTGTTTTTTTAATATTTGTGATGCCTGCTTTTTGCAGCACTTTAAAAGTTCCTGCTGTTGCTAATATTTCACGACCGGACTGTTGAAATTCGAATGCCGCAGGAATCATTTCCTGCTTATCCTGATCAGTCACGCCAATAAAAACGTAACCCTCCTTTATCTCCGCCTGATAAGCCGCAATCTGAGCTTTTATAAAAGCTTCTTCAAGGCTTTTTCCGCGACCCATAACTTCACCGGTTGATTTCATTTCTGGTCCAAGTTCTGTATCTGCACCGGAAAAACTAACGAAAGGAAATACCGTTTCCTTGACCGAAACTGTAAGAGGAGCCTCATAGCTAAAACCAATTTCACTCAACTTTAGTCCGAGCATCAACCAAGTTGCATACTTCGCGAGAGGGTGCCCGATGGCTTTACTGACAAACGGAACAGTCCTTGAAGCCCGCGGATTGACTTCAATCAGAAATATTTCATCATCTTTAACAGCAAATTGGATGTTCATTAATCCTTTCACGCGGAGTTCTTTGGCCAGTGCTTTTCCCTGTTCTTCCAACCTGCGTAACACTCCTGAAGTCAGATTTTGTGGTGGTAGGATACAGGCACTGTCTCCTGAGTGAATACCAGCGCGTTCCACGTGCTCCAGGATTCCGCCCAATTCGGAGTTTGTCCCGTCACCCAACAGATCCATATCAATTTCGACTGCTCCCTGGAGAAACTGGTCAATCAAAACAGGATGCTCCGGAGAAACCCGTACCGCTTCTTTGAAATATTCCGCCAGCTGTTTTTTTGATTCTGCAACCATCATCGCGCGGCCTCCAAGGACATAAGAAGGTCGTACCAGGATGGGATACCCTATTGTTTTCGCAATTTTTTCTGCATCTTTCAGTGAACGTGCCATACCATTTCGGGGCTGTTTCAGTTTCAATTTCTTCAACATGTCAGCAAACTTTTCACGATCTTCAGCTCGGTCAATACTTTCAAAAGGAGTCCCTAGCAGCCGTACACCTGCGTCATTGAGTTGTTTTGCCAGTTTAAGAGGAGTTTGCCCACCAAGTTGGACAATCACTCCACTCGGTCGTTCGAGGTCGATCACATGCATTACATCTTCAAAGGTAATCGGCTCAAAATATAGACGATCAGAAGTATCATAATCAGTACTCACAGTTTCCGGATTACAGTTAAGCATAATCGCTTCATAACCAAGTTCACGCACAGCCCAAGCCGCATGCACACAACAATAATCAAACTCAATACCTTGGCCGATACGATTCGGTCCTGAACCCAAAATTAGTACTTTTGCTTTTTCAGTAGGAATCGACTCATTTTCCTCACCGTAGGTTGAATAATAATAAGGCGTTTCTGATTCAAATTCAGCAGCGCAAGTATCAACTTGTTTGAAAACTGGCAGTACATTCCATTCGTAACGCATATTATGAATCCGGCTTTCCGTAACATTAAGTAATTCTGCAATACGTTGATCAGAAAATCCCAATCTCTTCCAGTTGCGTAATTTAGCAGGTGATATTTCTGATAATTCGGTTTTCAAGATAAGCTGTTCTTCTTCAACTAAACTCCGGATTTGCCACAAAAACCAGGGATCAATTCCGGTCTGTTTAAAAAGCGACTCGTCTGTCCGGCCCTTCCTCATTGCGTCAGCAACGTACCAGATACGTGTACTGCCTACCGTTTGGAGTTGCTCCTCCAGAATCTCTTCTGCTGTTTTATGATCATCTGCATAATCCGGAGCATTGAGCCCGGTATGCCCTGTTTCCAATGAGCGTAAAGCTTTTTGAAAAGATTCCCTGAAGGTGCGTCCAATCGCCATTATTTCGCCAACTGACTGCATCTGCGTACCGAGACGGTCGTCAGTCATGGAAAATTTTTCAAAGGCAAACCTTGGGATTTTTGTCACCACGTAATCAATAGAAGGTTCAAAAGAGGCAGGTGTTTTTTTTGTGATATCGTTTGGAATTTCGTCAAGTGTATAACCAATTGCCAACTTGGTTGCAATTTTTGCAATGGGAAATCCGGTGGCTTTAGATGCAAGGGCGGAGCTACGTGAAACTCTGGGGTTCATTTCAATCACAAGTATTTGACCGTCAACCGGATTCACGGAAAATTGCACGTTTGATCCTCCCGTTTCAACACCTATTTCCCGCATAATTTTGATCGACATATCCCGCATATTTTGATATTCCCTGTCTGTGAGTGTCTGTGCAGGAGCAACAGTAATGCTGTCTCCGGTGTGTACTCCCATGGGATCAAGATTTTCAATCGAACAAATAATGACCACGTTATCTTGATGATCACGCATGACCTCCAGTTCAAACTCTTTCCAGCCGATGATTGACTGTTCAACCAATACTTCATTAGTCGGCGAAACTGCCAAACCGTGGGAAACGATACGGATTAATTCCTCATACGTATGTGCAATCCCTCCGCCGGCTCCTCCTAAAGTGAAGGACGGTCTGATGATGAACGGGAATGGATGGGTTTCTGTCAGAATTTTTACTTCTTCAAGCGAATGGACAATGGTACTGTCTGGCATGCCAATACCAATCTTGTTCATTGCCTTCCTGAACAACTCCCTGTTTTCCGCCTTATTTATTGCATCAATGGAAGCACCGATAAGTTCCACACCATATTTTTCCAATACTCCGTGTTCATGAAGTTTAATCGCCATATTGAGCGCAGTCTGTCTACCCATTGTGGGTAAAATTACATCTGGTTTCTCCTGCTTAATGATCGATTCGAGTGTGCTAACGGTAATGGGTTCAATATATGTTGCGTCCACAAGTCCGGGATCGGTCATGATGGTGGCAGGATTACTGTTGATTAGAACAACCCGGTAGCCCTCTTCCTTGAGAGCTTTGCAGGCCTGTGTTCCGCTGTAGTCAAATTCGCAGGCTTGTCCAATCACGATTGGACCAGATCCTATTAGCAAAACAGTTTTTATGTCTGTGCGCTTGGGCATAATATTGATACTATAGTTGCAGCTTATATCCAGCCTGAAAATTTGTAACTAAGTAATCCAAAATATTCATGTGAAATAGTCTGGATGCGATTAAAATTTGCCCAGTCAAAATACGCCACCAGGGGATGGACTCTTTTCGATATGACTGGTTTGCAGCGTATGCAAAAGCCTCAACGCCTAATTTTTTAAAGACAGAGACTAGACGAAATAAATGATAATCATGAGAGACAAGCAGGACAGTTTTTAATTCTAAACGGTTTAATATTTTGGAAGTCTCTATTCCATTTCTATAGGTGTCTGCGGAACGATTTTCAATGATGATGTTTTCCGCCGGGACTCCCATTCCCCGTAGAATAATGGCCATACCTTTGATGTTTACCGGAGGAAGATACGGTTTTGTCACCCCACCCGTAATAATAACAAGAGGTGCTACTCCTTCTAAATATAATTTGGCCGCCGCATGAGCTCTCAGGGCAGAACCCGGTGTCGGTGCTCCTGAACCGTGGACTCCCGCAGAAGCGACAACTATTGCGTCACTGTTGTGTTTTACGCTTTTTGGAGTCAAATATTTTAAAGGCAGATAAATCGTTTGAAAAAACAGCGTATTGCTCCCGAGTAACAGGATTGCCCAACAGGCTAACATAATGCGGAATGAAAGTTTGAAATGATGCCTGTGCCTGTACATCAAAAGCAACGCACTTGATAATAAAAATAAAAGCAGTATTGGTCCAAAAACAATGTCTTCAATTATAAACTTTAAAGGTCGTTCCATTATTATTTGCTGAGAAAGATCGGGGACGGTTTTTGATTTTAGTGTTTAATAAGTTGATGAATCACTTTTTGATCTGTAGTTCGAAAATTCGGCAAACTTGTGTGTTTTTGAATTTTTCACAGATTTGCAGCAGACACGATTATTCATGATTCCTCAGGGAGTTTTTTTGAAGATTTGTTGTCTGACATCATATTTAATTTTTCTGTTAATTTCAGAGATCCTTCATAAGATTTTTTTATGGTTTGGATGCCATTTTCAACCGCTCGTTCAAACTTTAGTTTTTTGAGACAGACTCTCAACTCCTGAAGTTCTGAAACAGTTGTAGGATCTTTTAATTTTAAACATTTCTGCGGCTCTTCTTCTTGAGCAAAGGCCCTTCCATTCTCCACAAATTCTCCACAAAAGACAACACTCACTGAACAGATCAATAAAAAATTTAAGAAACGCAGGACAGAAACCAAGGTGCTGTCTGCTATCCTAAAAAATATCTGCATAATCTTCGGCTTGAAAGTTGTAGTCATTTCTCTTATTTTTAGAGGTTAGAGTTTTGTCTTACCTTAAACGATTATTTGCAGTAATGCTGTTTTACAAGTGTTCTAGATTATGTTAAAACTATTCATTGCAGCTTTCTCTGTAGCCCTTTTGTACTGGCTCTGGAGCAAAAAAAATAAGATCTTTGCCAGTCGAAACAGCAAGATTGATCCATTTATCACGACAATAGAAGCAATTGAACTACAAACATTTTTAGCTTGGGACACACCGCGTTCATGTCTTGAAAGTGACGGAATACGTTACGGCAAGCAATTTAAGCTAAAATTTCCACCAGAACTACCACATGAGCCGGGATGCCGTTGTGAAGCCACGAAGCTATTTTATACATCTGATGATGTTTTTCAAGGTACTTCGCCGATTTTAACACACAAGTCGGCGTTGGGAGACATTAG
>Ga0114994_10004161_pt1 | contig 10531 bp, 10 predicted proteins | sample ArcticOcean_MG_C_9_FD_87043 | JGI IMG/M metagenome (GOLD analysis project Ga0114994, IMG submission 87043) | Marine microbial communities from western Arctic Ocean - ArcticOcean_MG_CB2_152 | ecosystem: Environmental > Aquatic > Marine > Oceanic | place: Arctic Ocean: Canada Basin | collected... | reverse complement strand
GCGCTCTCCCGCAAAGGTACAATCGCAACAAACGCAGGTGGATTAGCGGTATCTGTCGTTATGTCATGAATAGGTGGAACATCACCTGCAGCTGCTATTTGTGGTCCAATAATCCCAACAGGTACCAGGCCCAGGATCATCGATACAATGACCAGATTTCGATTTTTTCCAAGGTCAGACCGCATCGCAATGACCAGATAGACCAGTCCAATCAGAAAAACCAGCGCACCGCCTGCAACGGCAATCAGCAGACTGACTAACGAAGGTTGCAACGGCACTATTGAAAATTTGTACCCCAACGGGCCCGTAACAAGAATAATCAACAGAACTACGGCACTAACCAAAAGTGCCCGCGTTGATGTTTTCACCTCTTCCATAATTTCTGTCTCCAGTGCTTTCTGATTTACTTTATCAGGCTCTTAACATTGTATAAGAGCAAAGAAGTGGCATCTTCGCTGATAAGCATTAATGAGGCAACAATTGGGGAACTCCAGCAGCTAGAAGGGATAGGCCCCAAGAGGTCCTTCTATATTGTTTATTTCAGGCTTCGTTATTCTCATTCTGTTATCGATTTCGACAGTCCTTGTCACCTATCCGACAGATTTCCAGCATACCCTTAGGAGTACGATTCAGTTTATTGGTTATTGTGGACTGATGTTTTGGCTTATCTATGGCCCTGCGTTCTGTCTCAGGTTTTCATCGAAGATGGCGCGCTGGAGAAGCTTGATTCATCAAAGTTCCTGTACGATATATCTCTTACACTTGCTCCGTTTCTGCCACTCTACAACCTACAGGTTCACAACGACCGAAACTGGACGACCGAGATGTTCGCTTTTTGGTGTGCATTTGTCGTCACCCTTGGCGGTCTGGATCCAGTGAGAGGGAGATCCGCATTCATCGGCATCCTGTCTGAAATAGATCAGAGTCGCTTTCGCTTTGCGTATTTCACCCGCGGGCGAAGGGAAGGAACAAACGAGACCGCAAGAGCACTAGGCTGGATTTGTCTGGGAGAAGCAGCGATTCTTCTGGCGATAGCCGCTGCCCGGATCACACTACCTTAATGTGCCAGGGTTCATAGCGAACACCGAACATATTGCCTCGAGGATAGCGAATATCGACATAACCGAGATCGACCAATTTCCGAAATTCGTCAGTGTTAGCGAAAGCTTGAGTAAAGTTTTTCAGGCCAAAGCCGACCTTACCAACATCAAAATCACCCACACCATGATAAGAATGCCCGGGAGGCGCGAGACTTCGTGATGCTTTCGACAGGTTTCCTTTCGATTGAATCGTCTTCGCAAGAAACAGATGGGTCTGTTTAACGACGCCCCTGATTCCAGAAGTCAGCACGATACTTGTGCCAAGATCCTGCTGAAGCTTTTTATAAAGTCTCTCTGATTCACCCCTGTACAGGAAATGGCCGGTGCGTCCGACTTTCTTTCGATCCTTTGCTGGAATGGGTGCAGTCAATTCATCGATTACTTTCTTGCCCAAAAAACCATATCGCTGTGCATTCGCAGTAAATAACTCCTCAAGGAACGTCTTTTCTGCCGGCGTGAACTCACCAACGCTTCTGTAGCGCCGACCGTAGCCAAGCATTTCGTCAAAACTTACAACATTGAAGTTACCGTGACCCACCAGGTTTTGAACACGATCTATACGCTTGAAACTGGAAATAAGAATCGGGTACTGATCCTGCTCAAGATAGGCGTCCGCTGCATGAGACTGCTCAAAGTCGATCATCTTGGCGATGTACTCGCCAAGATCAGGGCTGCTCGTGGTCGCCAGTATTGGTTGATTTATTGCTGCGAGGTGCGGCTAATTCGGAAGAAAAGCATTGAGGTAATTCGCGGAATTTGGCGCCGGTGTCGACATTAACTCAATGGAATCTGCCATTCCCCGGATACTCGTATCCATATCCTCAAATGGGATGTTTTCAGGCACAAACGCAGCGCGATGAACAATCTGTCCGCTCATCGCTGCGACTGTTCCTATTGAAAAGATCTTTAGGAAATCTCTTCGTTCCACGCCTTCTAAACCTGACTCTACAACAGCGTTTCATAGCATCCAACGAGTACAATATTTTCTACTCAAGCAGTAGCTTAGCCCCTAAAATCATCAAACTAATTGAGCCAACCCGTTGTGAAATCAGCGCCCACCATCAATCACGACCGTTTGTCCAGTCATGAAACTACCGGCCCTAGACGCAAGAAAAACTGCCGCGCCGCCGATTTCCTCGGGCTCACCTATTCTCCTGAGACTGGCATTGGCCGTGGTCGCCTTCAAGGTCTCCGGGTTCTCCCACAATGCCTTCGCGAAATCGGTGCGAATCAATCCCGGCGCAATCGCATTGGCACGAATATTATGCGGCCCAAACTCTGTTGCAATATTCCTTGCAAGCGCCATATCAGCGGCTTTTGAGATACCGTAGGTTCCCAGCACTGCACTTCCGTTCAATCCGCCAACACTCGAGACAATCAGAATAACGCCATCTTCGCGCTCGACCATTTCCGGCAGTACTAATTGGCAAAGCCAGTGGTTGGACTTCACATTGGAATCAAGAATCTTTTCAAATGCGGTATCAGGGATGTCCATCATGGAACCGTAGTAGGGATTGACAGCCGCATTGCAGACCAGGATATCAATCTTGCCCAGTTGTTCCCGGGTGCTATCTACTAAATGTTGCATCTGTTCCTTGTAACCAATGTGGCATGGGATGGGGATGGCTTTACCGCCCTTCCCACCCAGCCCAGCATTAATTTCATCTGCAACGCTCTGGCATGCATCCTCTTTACGGCTCGAGATCACAACATCAGCGCCATTAAAGGCCATCTGCTGCGCAATTGCCCGCCCGATACCTTTTGTGGACCCGGTGACCACAGCGACCTTACCGGATAAATCAAACAAGTTTTCCATTAGAAGTCCGTAGCTTTTATCAGCCTGCAAACTACCTAGATGAGACGGGTGTGTCAATCCACGAATAGCTGACAAGGATAGCCGATTACAGCCGCATAAAATTAGACCAACAGACCACATATCTCGCTGACCATCGCGATAATGGTCAGCCTGGTTATGTCATTTTGGCCTAGCAAGAGGAAGACTAGCCTGGCTGAATCTCTCGGCCTCGGCTCACAACCATGAAGGGTTTTTCCAGCACTTCAAGGTTTATCAATGGATCCTCTTCATAGAGAACAAAATCCGCAGAGTAGCCAGGCCTGATTAGACCGGTTATTCCGCCAAGCCCAATCGCCTCTGCACAATCCGATGTAGCCGCTCGCAAAACCTCCTCTGCAGATAACCCGGCAAAATGCGCGAAAACCGGTAGCGCCCTCGGAAGGTCATGATGAAAAACATTCGGGATGCCCGCATCGGTTGACGCAATTAGGCGTATCCCCGCTTCCTTCATATTTCTGTAATTCTGCTGCACCATCTCCGTAAAGTCCTTCTGTGTAAATCTCTTCCAGCCGGCATTGATCGTTGGAGACACCCATACGCCATTGTTAGCCATGAGAGAAACAACAGCGGTATCGAAGGTTTTGCCCCAACCAGATTCCCCAACCCATGAACAATGTTCGACTGTTGTAACACCCGCTGATGCAGCCTGACGAATGCCATCTGTGCCGTGACAATGTGCTGCAACGTGAAAGCCGTACTGTTTCGCCAGAGCGACGACATTGGTCACTGTTTGATCCTCAAACTGGCTGTCTACCGGGCGTGACCCTGGCGTAATGTTGCCTCCGGTCACCATCATCTTGATCAGGTCTACGCCTTTTGCTCTCTGGCGTTCTAACACCGCAACGGCCTCATCATCACCATTCGCTTCCCCACCCCAGAAATGACAATGACCTCTGACGGATGTAATAGGCTGGCCGGCACAAACCAGTCTTGGCCCAAGGGTCTTACCCGCCGCAATTTCATCACGAACGTCAAGTTCGAGATATTCACCGCCACCCAGGTCTCTTGCTGTCGTAATCCCAGCCCTGACCATCATTGAAGCGCGCTTTCGAATATCTTCCGTGACTTTTTCCTTACCGGGAACAGTCTGCTGTAGCGGATCCTTTAACTCAGGATCCAGACACATATGCACATGCGCATCAATCAAACCCGGAATCGCAAACAGTCCATTCATATCCCGAACCTGGTCATCGGGGTCGGTCGATTCAGAGACGAAAATTCCATCAGAGACCACCAGCGCACCTTGTCGTTGGCTGCCCGATTCACCATCCCAAATATTCAGGTTTTCATATCGCACGTTAAAGATTCCTATTGTCGTTTCTCGTTGTAGACAACCAGCGACGACATCACAAAGTTGAACACGCTAGCTGCGCCAACCCCGGCAATCAAAGCCAATAGTCGATAGTCGTCGAAGTAAGCTGTACCGCTGGTCAGTATGTAATAGACCCCCCAATTAAGCGAGAACCCAACCAGGCTGGTCAAAACGAATTCAAACCATTGTCTGCCATGAGGCCGCCGTTTGCGCTCCCCAAAGGCCGCAACGCGATTCAGATACCAGTTAGCGCTGACAGCAGGCCAGAAAGAACATGCCCTGGCTAACTGATGGGGCATCCCCAGGAGCTGCAACAAATAATAAAACAGCAGATCTATAACCAAACCACCGGCCCCGACAGCGCCATATTTCAGTATCTCACCAAGCGCACCGAACCTGACGGTATACAGCCTTCGAAGATGTCGCAAAAATTTTATCTGTTGATTCAGATTAAGTTTGCTTTCTCCTAACTCCCTGTCAGAAAAATTAATCGGCACCTCACGGACACTGGTGAAGTTACCCCTTACCATGAGCTCAAGACCAATCTTGTAGCCAATTGGGTTAAGGCCGTCATAGTCTTCAACCCTATCCCGCCGAAAGGCAAAGAAGCCTGACATCGGATCCTGGCATTGCACCAGAGGCCTCGTGATAAGCGTCGCGATGTGGGATTTAAAAAACCGCCAGAGACTCCATCTTGTATCAAAACTACCGTGCTCGACATAACGGCTTCCAACCACGAACGCCGACTCATCTTCCAACAGCCTCCGGTACATTAAGGGAATCAAACCCGGCGGGTGTGACAAATCTGCATCCATCACCAGAATATGATCGCCATGCGCAGCCAGGGTCCCTTCGATTACGCTCATCGAAAGATCCCGCTCCCTGCCCTTGGGCTGCACCAGACGCACGGGGTAGTCAGCGACCAATTGATCTACAACCTTCTTGATTCCATCAGGCGAATTATCATCAACAATAATCACCTCATAGGAGATACCAGTCTCATTCAGCGAATCGAAAATCCCTGTAATAAGGGGGGGAATGTTTTCTGCTTCCAGATAGGTCGGTACTACAATGCTCAGCATTTGATCGCAATCCACTCACTATTTAACCTATTCACAGGGGTTACTATCGAACCCATTCACCCGATGCTAGCGTTAATGAAAGTAGCCAACTCGAAAACCGCTACCGATTAAGCCGGACGATTTCCTGCAGACCTTTGAGAATAAGGTCTGGCACCACTTCGTCGAACAACTTCTCCCGATTAAAGAGCTGGGCAAAACCTCCAGTCGCTACAACCAGGGGCGGTTCATCGGCAAACTCTTCTTCGGTAATTCTGCTAACCAGTTCTCTGACCATGCCTACATTGGACCAGTAAAGGCCTGATTGAATACTTTCAACAGTCGTCCTGCCCAGCGCATTTCGTGGCGGTAGAATTTCGACTGAAGGAAGTTGTGCTGTTCTTTCTTCCAACGCTTCCATGGATAACCTGACACCCGGAATGATGTTACCACCCAGAAATTCCTTGTTCCTGGTAATCGCGCATAGTGTCGTTGCGGTTCCGAAGTCAGCGACAATCAGGTTGCGCTTGGGAAACATCGTAACCGCTCCCACTGCGTCAGCGATACGATCTGCGCCGACTTCCTTTGGATCCCGGTACTGGATTTTCAATCCTGTCTTGATGCCAGGACGCAAGATCAAAGGATCCAAGCCAAAGTACTTCTGGCAACAGGCTCTAAGAGAATAAAGTAGATCTGGCACGACACAACAAATTGCCACTTTCGAAATCAGGTCCGGCTCCACGTTGTTCTCCCGTAGCACCGAACGGAAGAACACGCCAAGCTCGTCTGAAGAGCTATTGGTTTGAGAGGTTCGCCGAAACTGCACCTGAAGCTCATGATTATGAAAAATACCGCCAAAAACCTGACTGTTACCCACATCAAGACAAAGCAACATCAGCTGATCACCTCTACGTTATCTATCAAACGAACCGGGGCAACATCGTCCCCCATCACTACCGCGCCGAATCGCCGACCACCTTTAGTCACAATATAATCCACCTCAAACCCGGTGAGACCCAATTCCTTTTGAATTTCTTCATCGCTCAACAGGTTGTTACTCAGCAAGTTATTGAAAAGCGACGACTTGTCGCGATCGCAGCTCGAAAGGTTCAGGTTTCGGGAACTCATTGCCAGACCGTCTGCCTCCCTAACTATTGGGCACCCAATAATTTCAGTCTCGAGAAACAAGGCCTCTACCATTCCCTTTATAAGAGAGAGCTGTTGAAAATCTTTTTCTCCAAAGTACGCACTCTGGGGTTTCACGAGATTTAACAGCTTCATGACAACAGTCAACACGCCCGTGAAATGCCCCGGACGATTCGCGCCACAAAGCTCCTTGCTAAACTGCTTTTCGTTAACCTCATAGGCATAATCATCGGGATACAACGAATCATAGGTTGGCATGAACACAGCGGACACGCCCGCCGCCTGCAGCAACTGCTGATCAACACTGATTGAATCTGGATAGTTCATGAGATCATTGGGGTTATTAAACTGGGTTGGGTTCACGTAAATACTGGCCATAGTGAGGTCTGTTTCATTAAGACTGCGCTCAACCAGAGAAAGGTGTCCTTGGTGAAGTGCACCCATTGTTGGAACGAATCCAACCGAACCCGACACCTCTTTCCTGTAGCCTCGGACCTCTGCAATCGATTTCAACACCTTCACCCGTAGCTCTCCTCAACCGAAGGGAATGATCCCGCCATCACATCCCCATGATATCTCTGTACCGACGCACCAATTATTTCATGGACATCCGCATACCTTCGCAAAAATTTGGGCGAAAAGTCAGGATTGGTCCCTATAAGATCGTGGAGCACCAGCACTTGACCATTGGTGTCAGGGCCGGCGCCAATGCCAATGGTCGGAATACTCAACGATCGAGAGATACATTCGCCAAGGTTGTTGGGGACACATTCAAGAACAAGCGAAAAACAGCCCGCCGCTTCCAGCGCTCTCGCATCCGACGTGATCTTCTGCACACCCGCTTCGTCCTTCCCTTGCACCTTGTGACCACCAAGATTATGAATCGACTGTGGCGTCAACCCAAGATGTCCCATAACAGGAACCCCTGCTTCAATAATCTGCGTGATCACTGGAAGCTGGTGGCTAGCGCCTTCAATTTTTAACGCATGAGCGCCAGCTTGCATCAGGCGCTGAACTGAATCCATGGCTACTTCCAATCCTTTCGAACAGGAAAGAAATGGCATGTCAGCGACGATAAACTTATCAGGTGCACCCCTGCTAACCGCCGCAACATGCAATTCCATCATTTCGGTAGTGGCATGTATTGTCGAATCAAAACCATGCATTACCACGGCAAGCGAATCTCCGACAAGGAGGCAGTCCACATCCGTGCTATTTAGAATCCCGGCTGACCATGCGTCGTAGCAGGTGACCATGGAAAGGCGTGAACCGTTTTGTTTTTTTTGTTTGAATGTATTGACGTTAATCACGGCGTCTCCTGATTCGAGAAACGGCTAGCAGTCAATAAGAAATGAGACGCCATCGGCTGATGGCGAAAGACTAGTTTCATAGGTACCTGTCCCTTTTTGGATGGATCAAGTCCGAGCTTAAATGGCGGATTTAGAATTTCGTTTACCAGGTCCCCTATCGTTTCGATTCGAGGCCCGTTGATGCGAATAGTAGGTAAACATTTGGTTTGTGTCCACCCAACGCTGCGAAATTGACAGTGCCAGACAATTATGATTTTCTGGTTCGTTTATAGGAACCAAGTATGCTCAAACTACTGATATCTTTGGCCCTCCTGACGTCTTTCCCAATTCACGCCGACCAGTCTGTGAACTGGCTGCGCCAATACCTTGCCATCGACACCGTGAATCCTCCAGGTAATGAGTCCCGGGGAGTCGCCTTCCTGGCAAATATTCTTGAAGAGGCAGATATCCCGTTCGAAACGGCCGAATCTGCGCCCAACAGGGGCAACATCTGGGCACGTCTTAAGGGCGGTAATGAGCCTGCCCTGATTCTCCTGCACCACATTGACGTTGTCCCCGCCGATGCCAAATACTGGGATGTGCCACCGCTATCCGGCGAGATCAGGAACGACTACATCTATGGTCGTGGCGCTATTGATACCAAGGGTCTGGGCATCGCTCAACTCTCATCGTTTCTTGCGCTGAAAGACAGCGGTCAGAAACTGAACAGGGACGTCATCTTTATGGCGACTGCCGACGAAGAAGCTGGCGGGTTTTATGGTGCGGGCTGGTTACTGGAAAACCGCCCTGAGATTTTCGAAGGCGTGGGCTATCTGGTCAATGAAGGTGGTTCGGCCATGTTACTAGACGACATTCCGGCGTTTAACATCGAAGTTACCCAGAAGGTCCCTTTATGGTTACGACTCACCGCCACAGATATCCCTGGCCATGGCAGCGCACCGCGAGTGACGAGCTCGGTAAAAAGAATTCTCAGGGCCGGCGCCCGAATTGCGGATACCCAATTCGAACGAAGAGCCATACCAGCGGTCCAGGCTTACTTTGCTGCTCTCGCGCCATTCCAGGCTGGGGAGCGCCAGGTCATGATGTCCGATATCTCAAGAGCACTAGACAATGACGCATTCATGTTTACCCTTCAAATGGAGGAGCCATGGCGAGCAGCCTTGCTGAGCAACACCTGTTCACTGACAACACTGAAAGGCAGCAACAAGATCAACGTCGTACCACCGACAGCTGAACTTGAGCTGGACTGCAGGCTCCTGCCAGACCAGGATCCACAGCAGTTTCTCTCTGAGTTGGTCACTATCATCAACGACGACAACATCGAAATCACCCGGATCATGGGTTTCACGCCAGCCATCAGCAAGACTGACACTCCCCTTTATGATGCGATAGAGAATTCGGTAACCAAAACTATGGAAAACGCTGTCCTGATCCCAAGTGTTTCAACCGGTTTTACCGACAGCCACTTTTTTCGTGATGTCGACATTGTCAGCTATGGGTTTGCTCCTTTCCTTTATCTTCAGGGCGAGACAACCGGGGTACATGGCAACAATGAACGCATATCTATAGAGAATCTGACGCGTGGCACCAAAATTATGACGGATTTTTTGTTTGAGTTCGCCACAGACTAGTCTTCTGGTAAACTACCTGCCTTCTAACCTGAAGCGCAAGGGCCTGTAGCTCAGTTGGTTAGAGCACTGGACTCATAATCCATTGGTCGGAGGTTCGAGTCCTCCCGGGCCCACCAATCGTTTTGTTTCAGCCCGTCGGGCTGAAACAAATACGAGGCGCCGGCGACATTAAATTTATGTTACTCAACACGAATTTGATGCTGCGAGAGCCAGCCTGCACTTCTCGCGAAGCTCCAGACAGATAAAGCACCCAAAAAAAAGCCCGCTGTAAACGGGCTTTTTGATCTAATCCAGAAAAGTCTTTAAGTGATCCGACCGCGATGGATGCCTCAGTTTCCTAAGGGCCTTCGCCTCAATCTGCCTGATACGTTCGCGAGTCACATCGAACTGTTTACCCACTTCCTCAAGCGTGTGGTCAGTATTCATATCAATACCAAAACGCATACGAAGCACTTTGGCCTCCCTTGCGGTCAAGCCTGACAGTACACCCCGAGTCGCTTCCTGCAAGCCTTCCTCGGTTGCTGTATCAAGCGGCGAACCCACTGATGCACCTTCTCCAAGATTGGAGTCTGAATCGAGGAAATCTCCAAGATGTGAATCTTCGTCATCACCGATCGGTGTTTCCATAGAAATAGGTTCTTTTGCAATCTTCAGGACTCGGCGGACCTTATCTTCCGGCATTTCCATTCGTTCGCCCAGTTCTTCCGGCGTCGGTTCGCGGCCCATCTCCTGGAGCATCTGTCGACTTATACGCGACAGCTTGTTAATGGTTTCGATCATGTGTACCGGGATTCGAATAGTTCTGGCCTGGTCCGCAATGGATCGAGTGATCGCCTGGCGAATCCACCAGGTAGCATAAGTCGAGAACTTGTAACCACGTCGATATTCGAACTTATCAACCGCTTTCATCAAGCCAATGTTGCCTTCCTGGATCAGGTCCAGAAACTGCAGGCCCCGATTCGTGTATTTTTTGGCAATAGAAATGACCAATCGAAGATTTGCCTCAACCATATCCTTCTTGGCACGACGAGCTTTCGCTTCACCAATGGACATACGACGATTGATATCCTTGATTTCCATCACTTCAAGCCCTACTCCCTCTGAGGCCTGCTTGATGCG
>Ga0114994_10004158_pt1 | contig 10531 bp, 8 predicted proteins | sample ArcticOcean_MG_C_9_FD_87043 | JGI IMG/M metagenome (GOLD analysis project Ga0114994, IMG submission 87043) | Marine microbial communities from western Arctic Ocean - ArcticOcean_MG_CB2_152 | ecosystem: Environmental > Aquatic > Marine > Oceanic | place: Arctic Ocean: Canada Basin | collected... | reverse complement strand
TTTTGAACAAGTTCTCTATATCGGTAGTCAAAGCATCATCTTGGACTAACTCTCTGTTTTGAGCAGGCTTACCATCCTCATATCCATCACCAGCAGCATCTTCTCGGCATAAATACGCACCACAAACACGACATGAAATATAACCATCTGAAGGCGGCATGCCGAATTTACTCTTAATTGTATTAAACATATCATTATCATTTGTCACATTCACCTCATATAAATAGTGCTTACAGAGAATCTTCTCATTCGTGAATTTATTGTACAAAAAGTCATTTGACTCATTATGTGTATCTGAACTCCTCAGGAATAAATCTATGAACTTCTGAAGATAATTATTTCTTTCATGACGCTTGCTCATCGAGAATATCAGATCGTGTGATAAGGTGACCCTTCTTTCATCCGTCAATGCAATCTTTTCCGGCATAAATGAGTCGTCGTCTACCGTCTTTCTCGAAGAAATGAGACACTCTTTTTTATAACCTTTGATATTTGAAGTGATCTGTTTGTTGATTTTTTTCCTGTCTAAGAGAGGCATATCTGAATAAGATAAATCGTATTTGAATAATATCTTCGCTATATCAGTGTAATTGAATATCTTGCCTTGTATCGTATCGTCGCTCAAGAGAATATCAGTTAATTCATACAGACATTTATTGCGATAGTTATTTATATCAGATAAAGCCGCGTCACTTGCGACACTATGTAACAAGAACTTCGATTCTTCTCTTCTCTCATGATTGTCTTCAGATGAGACTATCAGAGATTCACTGACACGTTCTCTCTTCTCAATATTACTTTGCTTATTTGAATGATCATATAGATACTTCTCGAAGAGAGAAAAACTCGACAATGTTCCGGGATCTACTGAATATACATGCTTGTTAAGAGGCTCCTCAAGTAAACCTATGATCCTTAAGGGATTCGACGACAGAACTACCTCACCATCAGCCATTATCGGTTTCATATTCATCCTTTCATCATACGAATAGGTTCCCTCTGAAGAAGGACCAACACATGTATCATCTTGCAAACAATCCCTAAGGAATATTCCGGAATATTCATCCGTCATCAAACCATGACCAGTCATCGTCTCGATCGGCCTTGAATGACGTATAGAGTTATTCACATAATCTCTGTAACTACGAATATCACTTAGAGACTGACCTTCCTCAGCCAATTCAGTGGATAATATCGCATTCGTATGATATCCTTTCAAATCACCCTCAACTACAGGCACCAACCACTTCGGGAAACTGGTAGGCCCATCACTGGAGGACTCAGTATCATGTATCATCTCTAAGAATGTTTCTGTCATCTCCTGGGCACCAGCTATCCTCAAGGGCTGATCGTATATATTGTATGAACGAATCAGAGAAGATAATAAATCAACCTTTATAGCTAAATCTGAATAATTCTTTTCCCCTGATACCTCCGATTCTAACTCAACTTCATTGACTAAATCTAAATCTGTATCTGGAAGAGGTTCATGAGGTATGACACGAATCATATCCATAACTTCATAGTCATCCGTCTTCATTACTATCTCTGATCCCTCGAACTTGAAAGATAATGTCACATTATCTTCATCCTCCATAAGGATCACATTGTGAGGAGTATCTATCTCTATAATCCTCGCCAAGAAAGGATCTTGCCATTTCTTACTGTCCATCAGGACTATATAAGTATCACCAACACCAAATGAAGTTACCTCCATCTCCTCCATTAACGGTACTTCATTATGACCACCTACATCTTCATGATACGAAGAACTTATCGATATTGACTCATCAGAAGCAGAAGAAGCAGAAGAAGCAGAAGAAGCATCAGAAGCATCATCAAGAGCAAATTCATCCATATAAGGACCCTCTGAATCTGGAGCATTCATAGGGACATCGTTCTCCTCAGTGCTCATTTATTACTAGTAATATTTTATTGTGCGCATTAAATCGTGAATTGGGAAAGGAAGAAACATACTTAAACAAATCGAGAATATTCATATTATCCTGAAGATGGAACTACAAACATATATAAAGAACAACGAAGATTACCTTACTTGCATGCGCGACCAGGGTATACGAGTGAATTCATTTAAGCGCCTGAAGATCTTATCGTATCCCTATGTGAAAGATCGAAGTCCAACTAGTATGGACGAGACCTGGAAACTGTTTATCAGAGGAGCAATCGTTTCATCTGATAATAAAATCGTCTGTCTACCTCCATGTAAAGCATATGACCTTTTGACCCACGAAGGCCCAACTAGATCAACCGGTGATGAAACGATATCATACGAACACCTCATCGATGGAACAATGATCAATCTATTTCATTATAATGATGAATGGCTCATCTCTACCAGAAGCGAAATCGGTGGATACAATAAGTGGGATAATAAGAAATCATTTCGCGAAATGTTCGATGAATGCTCCAAACTTCATTATGAGAGTCTCGACAAGAATATGTCGTATTCATTCGTAATGAGACACACGGAAAATCGTAATGTTTCACCCATCAAGGAGAATGAGCTCTTCTTATGTGAAGTATATGATTATTCCGGTGATACTATCCGGAGGCTCGATCAATCTGAATATCCTGAGAATAACTACTCTGTAAACGAATCATATACAAACCAAGATGAATTTATGAAAAAGTATCAAGGTCCTTGTATTCATTTCGCAACAAAGGGATATACTATCAAAGTCGCATCGAAGCGATACAAGTGGATCAATCCATATTTCGAAGAAGTGAAAGCTCTCAAAATTAACATGAATAATCATCTCATGAATTATATTGAATTGCGAAGAAACGGACAACTCAAGAAATATTTACGATATTTCCCTGAACATCAACACATCTTCACTAATTACCAGGAGATTATACATTCAATCAGTAACGAATTGCATACGACATACAAAAATGTCTTCGTTCATAAAACAATGGAGAGAAAAGATATCCCTTTCCACCTGAAGCCTCTGATCTATGATATTCATGGCCTCTATCTCGAGACCAAGGAACCCACAACTTGGTCCATAGTCAAGGATTATATTCACACTGTTCCAACAAAGAAATTAGTCTTTGCCCTCAATCATATGAAGAAGAGGGGCTCAACTGAAAAGACTAAACTTGGGATTTAAATATCAAGTGAAGTAAATGGTGAGCAGAAGAAATCAGACAACTAGGAGAGCAAAAGCAAAGAGATCAGCAAAAGCAAAAGCAAAAGCCGGAGCAAAAGCAAGTAGAAGACGTACTAGACGCCTGCAGTGTAAAACATGTCGCTGTAAGCCATGTAAATGCGCACAAGATATCCACTGCTACCAGATAACATGTTCTACGAAAAAGAAGAAGAAGAAGAAAAAGAAGAAGAAGAAGAAATCACGTAAACAGAGTTATGGTGAGTGATTACGGCTAGATTATCATGAAAGACTATGTTTCTCAGACATGATCCTGTAATATGATCTGACTGTTCTCAATTATTTCGTCGTAGATTTCAGGTGACAAATCTTCTGTCAGAAACGCAGCCAATTCAGCTGCATCTGAAACTCCTATACAATTATGACCCGAAACGAATAAATCACCTTTCGATATCCATTCATTGTTCAGAATTAGGACGCAATCATGATAAATTGCCTCCAGAAACGTATACTGTGTTCCACCACCATCACCCTTTATAACTGACATATCTATCATATATTTCGCATCCTTTAATATGCTCTTATCGCCATGAACTGGCGATAAGTTCTTCGGGAACTTGCCTTTCCAGTACTCCGCTATATTCAGATCCTTCAGCTTGTGATGAACATATAATCTGTTCTCCGCACCGAATAAATAGATATGATTCGATTTATCTTCCATCAACTGATTCGCCTTTAAGAGAATATCCGTATGCTTATCGAAGTCAATTCTGGCAATGGAGACACACTTGTGACCCATACCGTCAATTTTCGGGATCTTATAAGAGAAGAACGGATGAGGCATGAATTGAGAACTCACTGAGAACTTATTCACTAAATATTCCTGAACTGATTCTCTTATCGTAATTACCCTGAAATGACGCAACAATATATCTTCATTATTCTCCGTTACTTGGCATAAAGGATTCAAATTCTTCGAGGCCTTACACTCCGTAGGATCATGAATTACAATCCGAGTCTCAGGCGAGAATAAATGTAAATGATGCCAATAATGCTTATCTACCGCCGTAATCACTATGTTGCTCATTTTGACAACCTCATCTATTGTCTTGTTCCTATAAGAACATTCATACCCATAATCTCTATCAAACGTTTCATTTCGCTTCGCTACCTTATAGATAGGAGCGGAATGCTTGTGAGATAAATGAGCCGTGAATGTAACCCAACCACCGTATACAGGATTCGCTAAATAGACAAGATTCACCTTGTCACCTGTTACCAAGTCCCCTGTTACCTTGTCCTCGGTTACCTGATAGTTATTGATGATATTCATTTATTTTAACCAGGAAAATATTTCATTATTCTAACCGAATATTTGATCCAGTCTTCTTTTTATCCAGCTTCACTGACGCCGTTATTTTCATAGTTTTCACATTTTCAGGATCCTTCTCTGATAGATTTATTGGTTTTCTCTGAACCTTTACCTTCTTTATTTCCTGAATAAAAGGATCCTCATCTTCTTCATCCAGTGTAGGACCATCTGGCACAGGTACATCCTCAGGTATTTCTTCAATAGTTATATCCTTCTTATCCTTCTTATCCTTCTTATCCGTTTCGTTCAATATCTTGAGTAGGGGGTCTTTACCCGATTCAACTACGACAGTTTTGCTAGCTTTTTTTGTCTTCTTCTTCTGCTTCTGCTTCTTCGCCTTCTGCTTCTTCTTCTTTTTCTGGCGACGTTTAGTTCTCATGTGTCTCGAATAATTCTCTAGGAGATTAGGCTCATTCACCTTTAACCGAATACCTACATCGGATAACTGTTTCCGACGCTCTGATCGTTTTTTTACTGATACCATTACTATGAATTATATATTAATCCAGTTACAAGCAGAACATGATGGTTTATTTGTATATATATATATATATATATGAGCGGACACTGGATTTTAGGCGGACGCGATGAACAAAACCAACAAAACCAAATGATGGATCACTCACAAATGACCGATATGGATCACTCACAAATGACCGATATGGATCACTCACAAATGACCGATCAAAGTGAATTCAAAGGAGCAAATCCTTGTACGGATACATTAACAGATATGGAATATCTTGAACATATGATACCTCATCATCAAGTCGCTATTGATATGAGTGATATGCTGATACCTCATTCAACTAATCCTACTATGCTTCACCTATGCCGAGATATCTCTAGGAAACAAGATTATGAAATATGGGAAATGAAAATGATTATGCAGAATATCAGCGCCACTATTTTCTCACAAGAGAGTTCTACGAAAGAAGATATACCAACGAAAATGGATCAGTGGGAACCTACGATGTCTAAGGCGAAGGCGGGACCGTGTAATCCTTTATTCTTCAAACCTAATGATCACTCAGCACATATGGCAGGAATGAAGGGGCAAATCACCGATCAGAGCTATTTAGAACATATGATACCCCATCATCAGGTCGCTATCGATATGAGCAAACGAGTCTTACTTCATACGAATCATCCCTATATTCTGGACTTCTGTCGTAAATTGATCATTGATCAGCAGGGTGAGATTTTTCACATGAATAGCTTGTTACATAATCAATACAACTATAGTAGTGAATTATTACATTGAATATAGTATCAGTGATGGCTATCGTATTTTCAGATATTACCACATATAAATCCTTCGATAATGATCATTTATATCACACTCGCGTTCGGAAGACGAAAGATCATGACGGTCCGAATCACTTTTCGATCTTATTTTCTCAATTGATTATTATGTGGCTCAATCGTGTAAGAGGAATCGATACCTCCAGTAATATACGGAAAGATGATCATATATCCAGTATTGTCGATAAAGATATTCTTAAAATATATTCTAGTAGAATTACCGAAGCATTGAACGACATTATCTGGCGTCTTGAAATGACAGATAAAAGAACATTATCTCTACCCTATAATAAATTTCGTCTTACAAAAACAGATGCAATGTGCAAAGATCTGAATGAATTGAAGGAAATACTTGATCGTATCCAAGAGGAACCTATCTATTAATGAAGACACCCATAAAAGGCCCAACAAATGCAAACAAACACCATAAACTACCCGAAGGGACAGCAGTAGGACCATTACACCTATGTGAACCTATTATCCCAGCCAACAAGAAGAAGGTAATTACCCCTATGAAATATATATGACCGTTTCGTTTCATCGCTAGGAACGGAGCTGATATGGCGAGGCAAAATATTATCCAAACCATGCTTGTACTTGGGGCCCACAACCATGATAATCCTATATCTGAACCGGGGCAAGGTTTCGAACACTGATTAGGTTCTTTTCCTTTATATATAATCGGGGCAGAGTATAAGAGATAACTCAGAGTTACAGCATATACCCAATACTCTAGTCGACCACCTGTCATGTAATATGCTGTCGCCAGAGCTACAAGTGGCTGCGAAATTACTAACCAAAACCCTACGTGTGTCGCTTGCTGATTTAGACCAGAACATTCTTGATCAATCCACATCAGATATTCAAGTAACTGCATCGATCCTACATATCCGAAGATACAGGCCACCCATCTGTCATTTACATTGTTACGGCGGTACAGGAAAGAACATATAATGACATTAAAAATGAATATTATCAAGGATATCTCAGAGTTCAGACACATGTCTATATCTATTATATCTATAATTTAAATCCCTGCTCGATCCACTCATGAACATACGGATTCTCTATAGAATCATCTGTTATCATTCTCGGGGCGATGCTCATCGTCTGTAACTCCTGTAATAACATCTTCATCGCATAGGGCATTTCTACCTTGACTATTTCATCTGTCTCTTCACCTGAAGCAATAAGACCAGTTGTTGAATTGATATTACAAGCATATTTATCTGACCGTTCCATCATTGATTCTCTCATGAATCCAGAAATACCATGAGCCAGAATACTATCGCGTTCCATCTCACCTATTCTCAGACCTCCATTATTTGATCTGCCGGCTGCGGGCTGTCTTATCAGAGCCTGCATAGGTCCTTCACCTCTACTGTGCATCTTATCAGCGACCATGATCTTCAGTCTCGTATAATACGTCGGACCGATGAAAATCGACGTTTTTATTTGATCACCTGTGATACCACTGTACATTACCTCATTTCCCCATTCATCATAATCGTATTTTTTCATTAATTCAGCATAATCATTGACATCATTATTCTGAAAGGCAGTCGAATCTCCTAGAAATCCCCCTAAGCAAGCACTCTTCCCCAGAACACACTCCAATAACTGATTGATAGTCATTCGACTGGGTATCGCATGGGGATTGATGATAATATCCGGAACAATACCATCCTTCGTGAAAGGCATCTCTTCTTGCTCCAAGACTAATCCACACATACCCTTCTGACCTGGTCTCGAAGCATATTTATCACCCACTGTCGGTATCTTATTTTTACGGACTCTGATTTTCGCAGATCTCAAATTATCCTTGTTCTTTGTAACAATCACTTTATCAATAATACCAGATGTAGAGAAATTTACAGTCTTCCCTGAGGCACGATTAACTCTCTTGCCATCTATATTGGTCTCTTCTTGTACTTTACCTATAATGACATCTGAATCTGTCACATATTCACCCTCCTTCACGATACCATTCTTGTCCAATTTGTCGAAATTAAGAGTCTTACTCTTTTTCACATCTGAATACGCATCAGGAGTTCCGAAGAATACTCTCTTCGATCCATCACTCTCCTCACTATCTGTGTAACCTCTGTAATATAACGAATTGAACATACCTCTCTCAATAGACGTCTTGTTCAACATAAGACCATCCTCCTGATTATATCCTGTATATGAACATATCGCTACAATACAATTCACACCATAGGGTAGTTTATCGACATCAGTGTATTTTTTGAAACGCGTCGTTACAATGGGTTTCTGAGGATAATTCAGAATATGAGAGAATGTATCGATTCTTGTATTATATGCCGAAGAATACAATGATACTGCCTGCTTGGTCTGCTGACATGAAAAGACATTTCTTGGATATTGACTGTGCTCGGGAAATGGAATATTCACCGTCAGAGCAGAGAACATCAATGATGGATGAATTTCACTATGAGTATAATTCATGTCGAGCGAATGAATACCTTTCGCAATGAAAAAACCCTCCGTCTCCAAGGGATCAACATATTCTATATGAGCAATATTATCCTCTAAATAAGCTAACCAATCTTCATGTTTATCCTTTATTTTCATGAATTCATCCTGATGATACATCTCGTCGTAAACAGACATCTCAGGATATAATTTGTACATATGACCACCTCGTATCAAATGATTCCATGAAGATAATGTCTCTATATTTCCTTCTATCAACTCATTCGACGTTAACTTGCCCATTTTCTTTAAGGCCAATATGGGACGCAAGAGGCGACCGGAATCACAGAATAAATAGATCTCATTAAGTGAAATATCCCAATAAATACTCGTGTGCAGATGTATGATACTATTCAATTTCAATAAACGCATCACCTTATATAAAAAGTCCGGCCGAGAATGAACACCGATCCATTTACCATTCAGAAACACCTTGCACATTTCGGACAGTTCTGATGAAATCATATCACCAATTTGGATCATGCCATTATCAATTAGAGCATCATTAATACCGACTTCAGACACATTGAATGAAACCTGCGTCGTTATCGACAGATGATTAATGATTCCAACATTACCACCATCTGGCGATTCACTCGGACACACGAAACCCCATTGAGAATTATGTAATTTACGAGGACCTATACTAGTCGATCCAGGCGGTAACGGATTCGATAAACGCCGTAAATGAGATAACGTCCCCAACATCGCATTTCTATTTAGATCTTGAACTATACCTTGACGACCCGATAAACCTGTTCCGAAAACAGAACCGAAGGATTTTACAATGACATCCATTGTCTTCGGATTGAACACTTTCGCAGAATTATCATCGTTGATTAAATTCTTGATATCATTACCATAATCCTTGAAATGAAACTTGAAATCAGTGTCGATTTTTAGAGAAACGTTCCGCTGAAAGATAGCCCACAACTCCCTATATAATTCCAGAAGAAGTGATCCAGATAAATCGATACGCTTCATTGAATAAGAATCTCTGTCTGTTTCTTTCACGATACCCATCCTCGTCATCAATAATTTCCTTACAGCATATCCCAGATAGAATGCCTTCTCATCGTTCTTTATGTAATTTGGAGCGAAATTATTCGCCAGAATATCTATCACATTTATTATCTCTTTACCCTTCGTGTGCGAAGCCAAGTATTTCATAGCCGTCTTCTGATTGTAAATTGGACCTGTGTCTTTCATAGCCGCAGATAATTCATTCATTAATCGTTTATTTAGATCCGGAGGATCGGTATTATAAATGATCAATGATAATATATCCTTGTCACTTTGAACACCAAGAGCTCGAAATAAAACAAAGAGTGGTATCATGTTATCTATACCCAAGATACGAACCGTTATCCTATAAACATATTTCTTTGATATCTCAGCTATGTCACTATTAATAGGATCATACGGCACAATAACTCTGTTTAGTGCAATTACATTTCTACGACTCGACTGAAAACCCTCCTTCGATACACTCATCAAAACCGCCTGAATAGGAACCTTCGGATCATTCTGTGAATTGATATATAGGATATTGTTGATCTTCTTTTCCTGAGATAAAAATACCTTCTCTTTACCCTTTATAATGAAATACCCCCCTGGGTCGAATGGACACTCACCTAATTCACTCAGACGAACCGAATCAAGATTATTCAGAATACATAATTTTGATTTCACCATAATCGGCATGAGACCTATGTTTACCTTGTGAAAGTTTTTCACATGCGTCTCGCCTGTCTCGTTATCCTTGAAAATTACACCGATGTTCGTATAGATACATGAACCATACGTGAATCCCTTCAGCCTTGCGATATTTGGATACATATAAGACGACGAACCCTCAATATACTCCGTCGGACAAGATACATATAAATTATCTATGATCTTTTTGTCTATCTGACCATCTTCTAGTAACGTCTCGCCATAAAATAGATTGATTTGATATCTATATTTACCTTTATCCGCATCTATCGGATCTTTATAAATGATCTGCGGATTTTCACGTTTCACTATATATTCCAAGCCATTCGTTTTTGAATAAATGAACTCGTTAAATGAATCTATCTGATGCTGCGATTTGTAATCAGGATTATCACGGAAATATGTATCTATAATGCTCCATACATCCAGAGGCTTGATATCCTTCAGGTCGAAACGTTCAGCACTCATTTGTTATTCAACACATAATATTTTTATATCCTGAACTGAACAT
>Ga0114994_10004152_pt1 | contig 10540 bp, 9 predicted proteins | sample ArcticOcean_MG_C_9_FD_87043 | JGI IMG/M metagenome (GOLD analysis project Ga0114994, IMG submission 87043) | Marine microbial communities from western Arctic Ocean - ArcticOcean_MG_CB2_152 | ecosystem: Environmental > Aquatic > Marine > Oceanic | place: Arctic Ocean: Canada Basin | collected... | reverse complement strand
CTTCCTCCTATGTACATTGCGTAAACTCCTGCTATTCTTCCTCTTATATAATCTGGTGACATTATTTGAATAATTGTATGAGATATTATCATGAATCCTGCTTGGCCCATTCCCATAAATATTGTTGCTGTTAAGGAAATAAATAAATTAGAAGATAAGGCTAAAAATACAGGAGCTATTCCACTTAATACTGCAAAAAAATAAAATACTCTTCCTTTTAATTTTTCATTTGCATTACCAGCAAGAAATAAGGAAGCAAATAAAGATCCTACTCCAACACACATCATTAAGAAACCAACAGCTAGCCCTTCAGCACCCAGTTTATTAACAGAAAAATATGGTAAAACAGATTCAAATGACATAGTAAGCATGCAATGTAGTGTTGTAAGTCCTATTATGACTAATAAAGCCTTATTTGAATGAACATATTTTAATCCTTCTCCTAATTCTATAAAAAATGACTTCGAACTCATTTTTCCTGTAGATTTATTCTTTATCATTAGTGCAAAAATAAAACTTAAAGCATAAAATCCAGTACATATAAAAAATGCAATATCAGTTCCATTTATAGAATTTTCATTATTACCTATGTATCTTAAAAAAGGCACAATTGCGAGCGGTCCGATTAATCTAGTAGCATGTACTGTAGACATGTTTAATGCAACTGCATTCAATAAATTTTTTTTAGGTACAATATTAGGAACTAAGGCCTGACCTGAAGGCATTTGAGCAGCTCTAGCTGAACCTTGAATCAATGCTAAAACTATAAGGTGCCAGGGTAATATAAAATCCAAAAAATATAATATGCCTAAACCTAAATTATGAATAAAGTTAATTAAAAACATAATTTGAAGTATTCGTCTTCTTTGAAATTTATCAGACAAGTATCCAACAAATGGAGTTACCAATACCATTGGTATCATAGCTGCAAACGTAACTAAGCCAACAAGCATACTGCTATCAGAAATTTGATAAACAACCCATCCTCTAATTACTATGAGTGCCCAATGAGATGAGCCTGCAAAAAGACTTGCCATCCACATTTTGAAAAAGTCAGGATATTTTAAAGATGCAAAATAATCAATACTATGATTATTTGATCTATTTTTAGATATTTTTTTCAATTATAAGGTATCTTAATAAACTATTCTGGCAACTTTACTAATATTTTTATAAACAAACAATATAAATACCAAAGTTATAAGTAAAACATTCTAAAATGCTTTCTAAAATAGGCATAATATAATTTTAGTTCGATTTATACTGAAGTATTAATTGTTATTTTTGGTGCGGCTGAAAGGAGTCGAACCTTCATGCATTGCTGCACATGCTCCTAAGGCATGCGTGTCTACCATTTCACCACAGCCGCTTTAGTTTCTATAACTAAAAAGTTATGAATGATCCATATCGCTGCCACAGCACATTGGAGATTTAATTTTTCCACAATTATCTGGACATTTGGCTATATGAACTGAGCTTCCATCATCTTTGTTTATTGTGTCATGAACTAATTCTTTTCCACAAGTTCCACATGTTAAGCCATTTACTTTCATTCCACATCCAACTGAACAAGTGTAAGTAGTCATAAAACCTCCATATAGTTTTTTAGTTATAATAATAACAATTTTATAATAATAAAGGACTTATTAATGGTAAATATTGGTGATTTTAAAATTTCTTTTGTTAACGATCTAATAGGCGTAAAAAGAGACCCTTCAATTGTGTACCCTAATGTCTCTAAAGAAGATTGGGGAAAATATAAATCTTTTGCACAAAACACCGATGGATCTATTCAATCTACTTGGAGAGGATATTTACTTGAATGTTATGATAAAAAAATTCTTATTGATACAGGAATGGGACCTGGTCCTTATGATCACGATAAATTAGGTGGTCAATTTATACAAAACCTAAATGCATTAGGAGTTAAACAATCAGAAATTGACTTTGTATTTATAACACATACACATGGAGATCATATTGGAAATAATATTATATGGGATTCTAATGAAGCAAAACTTAATTTTCCTAATGCTAAATATTTAGTATCAAAATATGATTATGATTACTATTCTGATACTAATAATAAAATTGATGCAATGTTTGAAAAACAAATTTTACCTTTGAATAAATTAGGAGCTCTTAGATTAATAGAAGGTAGGGAAGAGATTTTACCAAATATTTTTTCTCTACCTTCTAATGGACATACTCCAGGTCATCAATGCCTATTATTAGAAAATATTAATGGTGAAAACATAATTTTTACTGGAGATTTATTTCATAATGAAGCACAGATATTTGAAAATTATTGGTGCCCAGTATTTGATTGGAATAGTACTATGTCTACAATTTCCAGGTTAGGTATATTGAACTTAGCTATAGAAAATAATTGGATTATATGCACAGGACATTTATCTGATTCTAAAGCGATAGGTAAAATTGTTTCTAAAAATGATATTATAAGTTGGGAGCCTATACTGAAATAGTTGGTCTATATTCTTCCCATTTAAAAATATTTTGAAATTGCTTAGATATATTTAGAACATCTATTTCACTACCCATTTTACCAATAATTTGTAATCCTATAGGTAAGTTTTTGTTAGAATTTCCAATAGGAATATTAGATGCTGGATTTCCTGTCAAGTTGAAATAATAAGTAAGAGGTGTGAAATCCCATAATGGATCATTTACTTTTTTACTATTAATAAATTGAGGAGGATTATTAACTTCAAATGCAGTTGTTGCCATAGTAGGAGTAATTAAAAAATCATAATTTAAAAACAACTTATTTAAATAATCTCTGTAATATCCAATTTTGTTATAGCATTCAAAGACTCTATTTCCAGAAAGGGCTTTGCCATGTTCCCAATTTCTTTTTAAATAATCAGTAATTTTTTCAGAAAATTCTTTATTATCTAATAATTCAGGGTCGCTAGCATATCCTTTGACGCAAAAAAAATCAAAAAAAACATTATATATTTCCTCTATAGATTCTGGATAAAAATTAATTTCATCTATTTCAGATATATAATTTCTCTGATATTTTTTTACTGCATTTAAAACACTTTCAGCAACTTCATTATCTATATTAGCGTTACCTATAGATGGACTATATGCAATTTTGAATTTTTTAGTGTCATTAAGTTTTTTAATATTTAAACTTTTTTCATTAATAGAAATATATTCTCCTTTATTTGAAAAACCAGATAAAACATTTAGTAAAACAGCTGAATCTTCAACAAATCTTGTAATAGGACCTGATGTTGCATTACTAACGACGTTATACCTAACAGAACCATCAACTATCCTAGATATTCTTCCCTGAGTTGGTTTTATTCCAAACACACCACAAAATGAAGCTGGAATTCTTATTGAACCTCCTCCATCTCCTCCCTGACCAATTGAAGTTAATCCAGAACTAACTGAAACAGCCGAACCTCCACTTGAACCACCAGAAGTCATACTTTTATTCCAGGGATTAAAAGTAGAACCAAACACTCTATTATCAGAAGTTCCTGCCATACCATATTCAGGGGTATTTGTTTTACCAACAATTATTCCATCATGTTCCTTTATTTTTCTAACCACCATAGAATCATCTTTTGCTATTGCATCTCTTGGTAATGACCCAAATGTACATCTTACATCTTTCATTGGCTCAACATCTTTTATTGGTATTGGGATCCCTGTTAATAAACTTATTGGTTCTCCATTTAATATTTTCTTTTCTGCATCTTTAGCTTTTTTAATTGCAAACTCTTCTGTAATTGTTACGTAAGCGAACAAAATTTTATTGATTTCTTTTATATTTTCTAAAGTTTCATTTATTACATCTACTGGTGAAACTTCTTTTTTGATATATAATTCATGAAGTTTTGAGATTGATAAATATCCAAAGTTATTTTTTGTCATAATTGATTACATTTTTCTTTTTATAGATATATACTAATTTTTTAACTATATATTACTAAATTTTTATCAAGGAGATAATAATGTCATTCAAAGTTGTTATAACAGCCAAATCAGCAGGAAGAAGTGGGCCTCCACAATCTATGCTAGATGTTTTTGATAAAGCAGGTATCCAATGTGAAGTAATTCCTTGTAATAACGAAAATGATCTTATTAAGGCTGGTAAGGACGCAGATGTACTTTTAGTAGGTACTGTTCCTCATACAACTCGAAATGTTATGGAAAATTTACCAAATTTAAAAATGATTGGAAGGTCGGGAGTTGGTGTTGACTCAGTAGATTTAGAAGCAGCGTCAGAAATGGGTATTTGTGTGTGTAATACTCCTGGAATCAATACTTCCGAAGTTGCAGATCATGCTATGGCAATGCTTTTGTCCATAACTAGGCAAATACCTGAATTAAATAAATTCACTAAAGATGGAGCTTGGTCAGATGACCCACAAAAATTAGCACCTGCTAGAAACCGCCTTAGAAGAATAGCAGGAACAACTGTAGGGATATATGGTTTTGGAAATATTGGAAGAGCTTTTTCTAATAGAATTAAAGGATTTGGTCCAGAAAGAATTATTGCACATGATCCTTATATTCCACAATCTGTAGCTGATTTATATGGAGTTAAACTAGTTTCATTTGATGAATTAGTCACCGAAAGTGATATTATAACTGTTCATTCTCCAGCAACAGAAGAAAATAACGAAATTTTTAATTTAGAAGCTTTCTCTAAGATGAAAGAAAATGCAATCTTTGTTAATTGTGCAAGAGGACCTATAGTTAATGAATCTGATTTAGCACATGCATTAAATAACAACATTATTTACCATGCAGGGATTGATGTTACTCAAATTGAGCCATTAGATGCTGAATCACCATTACTCAAGACTGATAACTTATTTATAACCCCTCATTATGCTGGGGGATCAAATTTTACAGCACTTGAAGGTTCAATTAGATGGGCTCAAAATGCAGTAAATGTGCTTACAGGTCAAAAGCTTTGGGGTCTAGGTAATCCAGATGTAAAAAGAGTGATTACGATCATGAGAACCAAAGGGACAAACAAATGGGATAATATCCCTGATCCAGTAACTGATTTTGATTTTATGTAAAATACGTTTAAGTATTTATTGTATTTTTTTATTTTTTTAGTAGATTAGTTATGAACAAGTTTGAGATATTTTATATTAATGGAGATTTTATGAAAACTGATAAAGCTTTAATAGCACACCTATATAGAAGAGCTGGTTTTGGATCTACACCTGAAATGTTAGATGAATTATCTTTAAAAGATTATGATTCTATAGTTGATAATTTAGTAGATATTCAACTTATAAATGACCTTGATGATGAAGATATACTAACTAGATATTATCCCCAATTAATATCTGCAGATAATTTTGGTATGGATAATACTAAGTGGTTTTATAGAATGATAAATTCTAAAAAACCTCTTCAAGAGAAAATGACTTTATTTTGGCATCATGTTTTTGCTACAGGATGGACTAAAAGTGAGCAAGGGCCTACAATGATAGATCATATTGCCATGCTTAGAGATGATTGTTTATCTAACTTAAGAGTTCTACTTAAAGATATTTCAGCTGACCCAGCAATGATATTTTGGTTAGACAATTGTGAAAATCATGGAAAAAATATTAATGAAAACTTCGGAAGGGAATTATTGGAACTATTTTCTATGGGAATAGGTAACTATTCCGAAGAAGATATAAAGCATGCCTCAAGAGCTTTTACCGGCTGGACTTTTGAACAACCTATGCCTCTTTATCCATATGGACATTTTAAGTCACAATTTATTTTTGATGAAAAAGATCATGATTTTGGTGAAAAAGAGTTTTTAGGTAATAAAGGTAATTTTAATGGTGAAGATATTATTGAAATAATTGTCAAAACTGAAGCATGTGCAAAATTTATTTCAAGACATTTATATAATTTCTTTGTTGCAGATGAACCTCAAATACCTGCTTGGAGTATTGAGCCTCCAAAAGACCAAGAAGCAATGAATATTTTAGTAAATACTTTTTTAGATTCTGATGCTGACATGAAAGAAGTAATGAGAACAATGTTTAAATCTGATTTCTTTAAAAACTCTATGTTTAAACGTGTTAAATGTCCTGCAGAATTTATTGCTAGTACATTAAAAATAACTACAAAAATTGGTCCTAAAGATGATAGGCTTAGTGGTTTACATGGCTTAAGTACAGTTATGGGTCAGACTTTATTAGATCCTCCCTCTGTTGAAGGATGGCATACAGGAAAAGAATGGATTGACGGAGGTTCATTAACTGAAAGAATTAATTATGCTGTTGGGCTTATTTCTGATATGAATAACTCCGGTTCTAAAAATTTAGTAGATATGATTATAAATTCTAAAGTTGAACTATCTTCAGAACAATTAGTAAGTAAAATTTTAGAATGTTCAGGTGAATTAAATGTTAGTGAGCAAACGTTTAAACAACTTTTAGATATTGCATCTATAGGCCCAGTTGTTGGAAACAATCAAGATAATGATGTGATTAGAAAAAAAATAATTAGACTTTATACTCTTCTAGTATCATCACCAGAATTTCAATTAGCATAAGGAGAGAAAAATGGTAACACATAAAAAGTCTACTGGAAAAAAAGATCCTGTTTTAGTTGTAGTTCAACTTTCAGGAGGTAATGACTTTCTGAATACAGTAATTCCTTTTACAAATGGAATTTACTATGATGTTAGAAATTACGTAGGTCATAAAGAAGGTGAATCTTTACCTTTTACTGATGATTTGGCATTTCATCCAAAAGCTGAAGCTTTTAGAGAAATTTATAAAGAAGGCAAAATGGCTATTGTCCAAGGAATAGGATATGAAAATTCTTCAAGATCTCATTTTAGGGCTATGGATATATGGCATACATGTGAACCAAATACAGTTGCAACTGAAGGCTGGCTATCAAAAGTTATAAGAGAGTTAGACCCAAATAGTTCTAACCCCTTGACTGCAGTTAGTTTTGGAAAAGGTCTACCAAGAGCATTAGCTGCTCCTGGAGTTATATGTACTAGTATAGATAATTTAGATAATTATGGTCTGATGACTTCAATTGAAGATAATGCTCAAAGAATGGCTAATTTAGATGTTTTTTCTAGAATGTATACACCAGCTGATGAATGGATGGGAGAAAGACATGAATCAGGAGTCGTAATGAACTACCTTGCAAATACTGGATCTGGAGTTCTGCAGGGTGCAGATATGCTAAAAGATGTCCCTAGTAAATATAAATCTTCTGTTGAATATGCAGATAACTCTATAGCTAAAGCTCTAAGAGATGTAGTAAAGGTTCATACTGCAGGCTTAGGTACCAGAGTATTTTATACTCAACATGGGGGTTATGATCACCATGCGCAAGAAATGCCTGCTCATGATAGACTTATGGGCGAACTTTCTCAAGGTATTAAAGATTTTCTAACGGACTTAGATGAGCATGATGCTTCTGAAGAAATTGTAATATTAGTGTTTTCTGAATTTGGAAGAAGAATGAAAGATAATGGATCTGGTACAGATCATGGATCAGGAGGAGGAGCATTTATTATTGGTAATAGAGTTAATGGTGGCTTATATTCCGAATATCCTTCAATAGAACCTTCAGAATGGTTAAATGGTGAAGATATGAAGCACACATTTGATTATAGGGGTGTATACGGAACTTTACTTGAGCAGCACTTAGGTTTAGATCCTAATGAAATTGTTTTAGGTAATTTTGAACAATTAAATCCATTTAAGTAACAAAACTAAGGTGAAAAAATGACACAACAAAAAGATAAGATAAAGCAACCTCCATATGCAATATTAAGAGGCGGTTATAAATACAAAGAAACTCTTGGTATGCGTAGGGTAACAACATACTGTATTGATATGGTTGAAACTGAAAAAGTTTTATATGTACTAATCAGAACAGATGGAAATGGTGGACACATTAGAAGAATTAACTGGAAAGATGAAGATTTAGATATTTTTGGGAACTTTAGCTGGCCTGTTCAAATGATTCAAGATTCTGAAGGTATTTTATATGTTTCAGATGAAGCTGATGATTGTATTCACACACTTGTTGATGATGGTGAGAAAGGTTTTGTACCAATAGGTGAAGCTTCAGGTAAAGGAATCAATTTAAAATCTTCTACTCCAGTAAATAAAATTGGTGAAGGAAAATTGGATTCTCCATCAGGTATTGCATTTGACTTAGAAGAAAATTTACTCGTAGTAGATACTGGAAATAATAGAGTTCAAAAATTTACCAAACAAGGTAAATTTATTGAAACAATAATTTCTAACAATGAAGATAACTCTCTAAATATGCCGTGGGGAATTGCGGTAAATCATAAAGGAGAAATTATTATTTCAGATTGGAGAAATAATAGAATTTGTCTATATGACAGTAAAGGTAAATTTATAAAATCATTTGAAGAAATTGCTAAATCTTTAGAAGGAGATATGCTTCAATTAGATGGACCAGCAGGTTTAACTATTGATGATGATGGTGATATATACGTAGCTGATAGAAATAATAATAGAATTGTAGTTTATGATAGAGACGGAAAATACGTTACTCAGTTTACTGGAGATGCAACTTTATCAAAAATTGGAAAGACATATATTATGTCTAGTCCTAGAGTACTTAGATTAAGAGAAATGGCCAATAGAGAAATTTGGACTAAACTTAGAGCTCCTGTTTCAGTAAGAACATATAAAAATCTTATTTATATTCCTGACTTTGGTTGTCATAGATTACAAATCTATGAAAAAGAGAGTTACCCTCTTACTAAAGACGAAATATTTGAAGAACCAAATCACCCTACATTGTATAACGTTTAGGATTAAAAATTGCCTATAGTATTTGGATTTTCTAATCACAGAAAAAATTGCTTAGAAAGAGAATTGTCAAAATTTTCTAAAGAATCAAAACAATTAGGTGCTAAATCTCTCGGCGTTTTTGGTGATTATCCTTTAGGAAAAGTTACTCCTGATACACCTTTAGATCTAATTATTATTCAAGAAACAGAAAAAAAATTTATTAATAGAGATGAATTTTGGATTACTCATTTGAGACCTTCTGTACATACTAGATTTTTTGTATATACATCTGAAGAGTATAAAAAATTGAATACCCAAAGTCATACAATAAAAATAATAAAACAGTCTTTAGAAATAATATTTCAAGATGAAGATAAGGTAATTAGTTAAATGAATGATCAAAATATTAAAGAACATGAAAGATGGGTAAATCAATCTAAGTATGATTTCAATATTGCAAATAAGTTAAAAGATGAAGAATTTTCTTTATCTTGTTTTCTTTTTCAACAAGCAGCAGAAAAAATAATTGTTTCATATTTGATTTTAAGAGGAACTGATAAAGTTTGGGGCTCTTCAATTTCTGACTTAGCTGAAGATTGTATTGCACTTGATCCTACTTTTGATTTTTTAAAATCTTATGGTCCTATATTAGATAAATATTTATTTTCAACACGGTATCCATCATTTACAATCAGTGGATCTCCATTTGAAATTTTTGATAAACATGATTCAACTAAAGCTCATGAAATTTCAAAAGAAGTGATTGATTTTTGTAATGAAAAAATAAAGGATATCTAATGATTGATAAAACAGTTCTTCTTGATAAAGCTATTACGTTAAGTGAAGTTTATGGTAATAATTTAGAAACAGTAGTTTATACACAAGGTTGTGGTTTATCTGCTCGACTTAGATTAGAAAAATTAGGTTTTAATACAAACGGGAAAAAATTTGCTATATCTACATATAATTCATTAATTGAATCAAGAATTCAAAAAGAATCTGAATCTTGGAGAAATGATAATAGAGCAGGTTTAATTTGGTTAGATGACCTATATGAATTAGAAAAGAATAAAGATTTTATACTTCCTATAATTTATCAAGCAGATTTATTTTTAAGTAACGACATTTTAGATCCTAATATTCAAATAGAAGACCAATTTTTTGTTTCAGCGATTATGGGCAGAGCATATAAACATACTTTAGATGAAAAATATTTGAAGTTTATGATTAATCATGTAATTGATAGTCCATTGATGCGAGCAGATGGTATATATATACATTCTAAAATTGCTGAATTTCCATGGGGCAGAGGTAATGGTTTTGCAGCATATGGACTTATTGAAGCAATTTTACACACTCCCGATAATTTTTCAGGAAAAGATGATTTGATTTTAAAGAATAAGAAACATATTGATGCGCTTATTAAATTACAGACAAAGAATGGAGCATGGAGACAAGTCATTGATGATAAGGACTCATATGAAGAATTAACCGCAACATGTATGATTGGATATGCATTGATAAATTCAATTAAATCAAAAATTATATCTAAAAACTATTATGAAATTGTAGAAAATGCTTGGAATTTTGTAGATTCAAAAATAGAAGATACAGGTATTGTTCATGACTCATGTACCGGTACAGGTTCATTAAAAACAATTGAAGAATATCTTATTAGAAAAAGAGAAAATGGATTTGATAATCGCGGAGGTTCATTAGCTGCATGGTTTTTATCT
>Ga0114994_10004150_pt1 | contig 10542 bp, 5 predicted proteins | sample ArcticOcean_MG_C_9_FD_87043 | JGI IMG/M metagenome (GOLD analysis project Ga0114994, IMG submission 87043) | Marine microbial communities from western Arctic Ocean - ArcticOcean_MG_CB2_152 | ecosystem: Environmental > Aquatic > Marine > Oceanic | place: Arctic Ocean: Canada Basin | collected... | reverse complement strand
TTTCGTTTCAAGGATACCATTTGCTTCGTACATTGAGAAGCCTCTAGTCGATGCATCATCATCGTTTGGAAGAGTGATATCAAGAAGTTTAAATTCTCTTTGGCCAGTTCTAAATTTAATATTCGATGTGTTAGGTATGAAGAAAGAACCTTCAAGCTTACCAGCATCATCGGTTGTAAGTGTGCCTTTACCTTCAGGATGAACAATAGAAGCATTATATCTTGAACCATAAGCAGCAGGATCATCTGAAGCTCTTTTGAATGTTTCTGGTCTTACCCATTCAGAAACACTCACATTATTAAAATATGCAAAGACTTGAGTAGAAGGTTTTAATCCTTCAGCTTTAAAGTATACTTTACGTGATCTCATAAACGGTATAACTGCGACGTCTAATACTCTATCAGCCACAACTTCACGAATAGTTTCACCTTGAACAATTCTTGTTACAGATGTTGTATTAGTAGTAACGACTCGGTTACCAGACTGACTGCTACCTGAACTAGATGATGATCCTAATGTTCTACCTGCAAGGTTATTAACATCAGTTCCACCCCATTGCCATTCCCAGTTATTCCAAAGATTTTGCTGACGTGGATCAAGTCTAAATCCACCATCAATCATTCTTGGTGGAACTCTTTTTACTTCTCTCCAGTCATCAGACTGAGGTGATAACGTAATTCGACCAGTGTTAGTAATAACCGCAAATGGATTAACATTAATTGTACCAGAAAAGATAGGTTGATCAATCCAATTAACTTCAGTATATTTTAGATATACATTATCGCCTTTTTTAATAACGTTTGAAGAAATTGAAGAATCATAAAACAATCCAATTTGATCTTCGTTAAATGAAGGTCTTAGTAGTCCTTCTCTTGGATCAATTGATGCTGCATATTCTTCAGATGCTGTATTAGAAGATAATTGATCTCTAAAGTTATCAACTAAAAAACCTGCTTTAGTTCTATCAAGTCCTAGTGAATCAAATACTTCAAATGTTTTTAGATTTGTTTCTAATGCGCTTAATGTAGCAATTTCTTCAATTTGATCGATACGTGTTTCAAGTTTACCAATGTCTCTCATTGTAAACACTTTAGTTTCGATTAAATCTAAGTCAGCATCAGAATCATTGATTGTAAATGGGTTCAGTTTAACTCTATAAATTTCTAATGAGTTAATTGGAACTTCAGGAAACTTAGGGCTTAGTGAAGGTTGACCTTGAATAACTTTTAGTTTACCATCAACATCAATTGTTAATCTATCATGTCTTGGCAAATAATATTCAGCATCTAAATTAATTAGATCATTAGGTGATGGCAATTCGTTAAGTCTAGCAGTACCACCAGCATAGTTAGCACCATCATCTGTTAATCGAGGTCTAAAATCAAGAACATCTCTAAGATTAACTTTTGTTCCATCGGCTAAAGTGTGATTAGGAATTTTTCCATATTCAACTTGACCAGAGTATGAGTTAACTGCGAAGAAGTCGCCTGATGCACCATGTGTGAAATACTTAAATGTAGCAAATACATTACTTGCTGGAACAGTTGCACCCTTTTTAAGAATCAATCTAGCAGGAGCATAAAAGTTATCTCTTTGTCCATTGTCTACAATAAACCTAGATTTAATATCGATTCCAGTTGAATCACCGTCTTTTACAGAAACAAGTTCGAATAAATCTGATTTTGCTAGATTAAGAACTTTAATCGCTCCAGTACCAGCACCTTCAGAATCAAGAGTGCTTGTAATGAATGTACCATTAGTTGAAGTTGAAGGAACTGTATTAGGAACGTTTAGAGTTTTAGATCTAACTGTTCCTGCACTTTTATTCACTTTAACTAATGCTTCAAAGGTTGAACTTGTAGGACCATTTGAAACTGTAACAGCCTGTGATCCAATTCCAGAAGTTGATATTGAAGCCGATACGTCTCTACCATTTGAATCAACAGTAGTAATCCATTGTGAAGGATTAGCAAAAGTTTCACCTGTTGCTGTTAGTGTAAGAGAAGCATTACCTGAAAAGTCAAATGTTCCCGTTAAATATCTTTGAACTTCTAAAGATATATCAGTAACAAGTTTTGGTCTGCTTGTAGGAAGAGGAAATAATAAATTATTATTTTGCCCTTCATAAATTGGAGTCTGTCCACGAATTTGACCTACGTTAGCATAGTCATTTGTTGAACCACCAATTGATTTTACATTACGGAATGATTTACCACTATTCATTTTTACATCAAAAAGATAATACTTAAATTGAGCACCATCTTCTTGAATATATCTAGTTCTTGCTGTACCAATTGTAGTACCTAAATGATTCACTGAATCTTTTAAGTTACGAACTTGGTAAGCACTCATGTTTGGAAGTGTTTTAAGACTTCTTCGAATACTTGGTGTATTCGTAGAATCTGCAAGAAGTACATAGTTACCATATGATGCAGCAACAACTTCATTATTCGCTAGCTGCGACGTTTGAGCTTTAGGTATAGTAATAACTCTAGGTATATTACTCGATGCTCTATATCCATTTACATAAGAAACACCAGGTGATATATCTAAATCGATTTTAGTAGCATCAGAATCGTTTTCATCGATTTTAACTCTGAATTGTTTAGCTGTAAAGTCTCCATTGATCTCAGCTGTTCTTTGAGCCAGAGCATCAGCAATCTTTGCATATGAGTTAAAACCTGTAACACCTTCTGTAACTTTACCTTTTGTAATATTGGCAACAAATACAAAGTTTTGACCTTCAGTAATCTCTGTTTGATTTATAAGTTCCAATCTAATTCTATATCTGTCTGCGCCAGGAGCAGCTTTATTTGGGAGTGCACCTTGATTATCATAAAGAGCTTCAGCGTCTGCAGCTCTTACGATATCTTGTACAACTTTAAATCCAATAGTGGCCGTAGGGTTCTTATTATATTTGTCAAGAATTATTGATTGTCTATTAAAGCTTACAAAGTGACCTTGAACAAAGAAGCTTCCACTTTCAACCGATGCTCTACATCCTAAGCCAGCAGCTGGATTTGCAACAGTATTTGTTGTTTGAATAGTAAGTGTAGTAGATCCATCACTAATATCAGTTCCAGGCGAGAATTTAATTGGTGTTGTACCTGAACTTGCTCCTGAAGTTTTAGTATATCTTAAATATAAAGTAGCTGGCTCAGTAGCAGTTGCTGGAATAGCTTCCAAAACTTTTGCTTTTATTTTAGCAGGAACATTTCCATCTGAAAATTCGTTACCGACTAATGAAGTGAAGTTAGTTGGAAAAGCATTTACTGCAGTATTAAGTTTTACAAATTCGTAAGCAGCATTTACTGTAACGTTTCCGGGTTGGACGGCAGCACCTTCTTTGAAGACGTTACTACCAAATCTTTCCATCTCTTTTTGAATAATCGTTTGCATTTGCGTAAGTTCACGTGCCTGCAATGCTCTTCCTGAATTAAAGAGAACTCTATAATAGTTATCACTATCTTTAAAATCGTCTTTGTACGTGTCTGGAAAGACTTTTTGAGTAAAATCTATGGTCATTTATTTGCTACCTTAAAGTTGAATCACGACTTTGATGTCTTCGGTTTGTTCTATAGATCTTTCAATAGGCGATCTATTATCAATATATAGGACATCACCCGTAAACTTATTTACTGTCGCCGGCCGATATGCTAATGCATCAGCATCTACACCTGCCGCTTCAATAATCCCGTCACCGTTACCGTTTAGTTCTCCTAAAGCTTCACCTTCTTGGAATAATCCAAAACCAGTTGCTTCAGATTGATGGAAATATACTAAAGAAGAATCAATGTAATCTACATATGCTTTTGCACTTGATGATGTACCTTGAATCGTTCTGTCAATCGTAAATGCTGTTGATATTGTTGAGAGTTTTAAGAAAGGCATAGCATTTCCAGCGTCAGCAACAAAATCAGAATCATACGATGTTATTTGTTTTTTAGGATTCTTAATTAACATTGTTTGTCTGAAATCATTTCCAATTGGAAACTGTCCAGATTCAGTACCTGCTATTTTAGAGTTAAACATTAATGCAAAAGACTTTAAGTCTTTTCTTGCATCAGCGCCTAATCCAGAATCGACTGAAATAATTGCCCGAGCTGAAGCTCCAGCTCCACCCCCACCAGACATACTGATAGCGGCATTTCCATAACCTACACCTTGAGATAATCCAGTTCCTGAATCATTCATTTCAATTTTAATAACTGTTCCGCTAGAAACAAAAGCTGTTGCAGCTGCTGCTTTGCCAGTATTATTTCCTACAATTGTAACTGTAGGAGCTGAAGTATATCCAGTCCCTCCAGTTATCATTGAAATTCCTAGAATTTCTCCTGGTTTAGCAGCACTTTGAATATTAGCTTGTTGAACTTCAATAGCAGATAGTCCAGCTGCACCAGCCGAATCATCCACTTTTGCAACTGGTATGAAATTAGCTGAAGTAAACTGTGTACCTTGAAGAGCTCCAACAGTATATAAGTATTTCCAAACATATCCATCAGCTGTTTTAAATGTATTAAGTGCAGAACCACTAGGCTTTACTGTAGATGTTTGTGGCACTCCTGTAGCATTTTTACTTTGTTGAATACACATGTAGACTGAGTTTTCATCAGTCATAACATAATAAGCATTTGTTGGATAACCTACCTGAGAATCATCGTATGCAGAATACACACTACCAGAAGACCAGTTATATCTTGGTACAACAAAAGAAATTTGCTCAGCAGTTTTAAAAGCTTGAATTCCGTTTCGTGCTTTTCTTATTTCACGTGATGTGTTTATTGGAGTGGGTGGAGCATCGGCTGAATCCCATGCTTCAGATCTTCCAATAGCAATATAATATTGCTCAGCTGAATCTTTGACATCATTATACAAATTGTTAATGAGTTGTCTTTTTAGAGTGTCTGTAATAATTGATGTCATTTAAAATTTCCTATGCTATTACGGCGCCATAGTGGCCAGTTATATACCAATTTGATCCATCCCATATTAGGCTAGCTCCATCAAATTGACTGAGCGCGATTGTAGTGCCTTGAGCAAAATTATCAGGAGTTATTGTAGCTAAACCTGCTCCTTTGTTAGTAAACACTTTCGTTTCTCCAACAACAGTTCCATCATTAAGACCAACACCCATTGCTGTTCCTGAATTACATATTATATATCCTGCAGTTTCAGATGCATCTGCAGCACTCGTTTGAGTGTTAGATAATACAGATATTTTATTAACTTTAACAGAACCTTTTGCTTGGCCTCTAATGTCTATAGTAACGTTAGTGTCTGATCCTGTTGCAATAATAGATGGGTTAGATCCTGTTGCAGCATTAGTGAGTTTTACATCATTAACTGCAGAAGCTGTTGAAACAATCTCTAATAATCCAGCTCCGTTTACATCAGAAATTGTACCTGATAGAATAGGATTATTAACAGTTGCTGAATCTAATGTCTTGTTTTTTAAGACTGCTGCTGTAGTATTAAACACTATAGCATCTGAGTCAGCTAATATTGGAATATTAATATTCCTATCAGCAACAATAGCTCCAGGTTTGACTACATACTGAAATGTATTAGCAACATTATTAATTTGTGGGGTTATTAAAACTGGTGATGTTATTGTTTTATTAATAAGAGTTTGAGTAGCAGAATCTAAAATAACTGATCCGCTAGCATTAGGTAAACTAATATTTCTATCAGCAGTAGGATTAATAGCCTTTAACGTCGTTTCATTATTGTCTGCAATTGTACCTTCGAACACAAGTCCATCAGCAGCAACAGCAATCTGTCCGCTTAAATTATTAGAGTCTCCGCCAAGTTTCTGGTATAGCTCTACAAAATTATTGTTTATTTTAGTACCAGCACCACGAAGAGTATCACCCGTTCCGTCGTTTGCTGCTGAGCCTAATCCTATATTATTACGTGCCATCATGTATCCTTTAGAAATCTAGTTCTATTTATAACTATTTTTAATTAATTGAGTCATTATAATCTTCAAATCTTTCAAAATCCATAGTTTCTACAGCATTACTCAATCTAATAACTCCAGGAACTCTTCCTGAATCTTCGTCAAATGTTGGTGAGTTAACATCTAACACACCATCTGCACCTGGAGCAATAGTTCCATATGATGCAATCAATTCGGCGATAGGCATAGTTGCATACTTACTAATATTAACTAGTCTTGTATGTGATTGAAAATTATCTGAATCTATACCGTCTGCCACTCTGCCTGTAATCTCATGAGATGCTGTTCCAAATATATATGTTGCTGAATTTTCCACTGTGACTTTACTAACTTCACTTGAATCCAAAAGAACAACATTCGGCATTGTTCCAATACCAAATAGATTTTCTGAAGGAGTTAATTCCAACACAACTTCACCACCAATAAAGAATCCAGCTGGATGTACAAATTGTCGATATAATTCTTTCCATCTAACAATAGGAATTGAAGACCTAATCAATATTGAAAAGATTTGATACAGCTGTGCATTCTGAAGAAAGTGAAGAGATTCTGCACCAATCTTTGATTCAGCTTGATTTAAAATAAACATATTTACTTTAGGAAAATCAATTTGAACAGTCTCATTAAAGAAAGCTCTAAAGAAACCTTCGGCTGAATATCTTGAACCTTTAACTCTATAGAAGTTAGCAAACATACGAAGAGCTTCACGAGGATTTAAGAAATAATCTTTTGATGCTCCTCCAGCAATCTCTTTAAATATTTGATCTAACTGACTAGCTGTTGCAGCTTCAATATCTCTAATGCTATAAAGATCTTTGATAATATCAACAGATTCTGTTCCATCAGTAAATTCATAATACCCTTCTAAAAATGCAATTAAGTTAGGATAATCTCTCTGAAAATATTCAGGCAAAACTTCTTTAACTAAATTATCATGAAGACTTAAGTCTCTTCTATTAAATGATTGAAGAGTTTCCATTATAACGCCACATTAATTGTTTGTCTATCAACTAAACCTGAAGCAAACGATGCATCATCATCAAGAGATATTACAAAATTTCTTAATGGTTTGATTACGTTTTCGTTTGATGGTGTAGCTGATATCTTAATAAAAGTTTGACCAGAAGTAATTGATGAAGGACTGAATCCAATCAATTCAATTTTTCCTGTTTGCGGAACGTATTGACCAACATTATCAATTAGAACATTATTAAGAGTATCTGTAACTTGTAATTTAGTTGAACTTAATTTATTCTTAATCAAAGCTACTTTACCGTTGAGTGTAAATGTTGATGATGTTATAACTCTATTTATGTCATCTGCTGGAGCTAACGCAATAGGGAAATTAATCTCATACGATATTGAGTTATTAAGAGTTGGTTCAAATCTTTGTTGGACTTTAATAGTAGCATTTGAAGAAATGATAGCATCTGATATTCCATCAATTTTTGTTAATAGAGCAGATTTTCTAAATGTCTTTCCAAATAATCCAAGATTATCAGCAAAGAAAGTTTTGACTTCCGCAGAGGCAGCCGATTCAGTCGATTGTAATGTTACACTTGTTAAATTAGGATCAAACGAAAATTCAACGATAACTTCTACAAAAGTATCTACCGGTTCTACGAAAATCGTTCCTATTGAAAGTACAGACAAATAATCTGTAATGTTACTTACTATGTTATTCTTTGTTGTTGTCTTTTCAGCGTCTGTCGTACCTGTAGCAAATTTTAATCCTACATAAACATTACCATAGTTTGCTGGGACATTATCTTCTCCACCCCAAGCAATTGCATCTGCAATATTCGAAAAGTTTTTAAGTATAATAGCTTTATAATCTTCAGCTGTAACTAATCTTTGTTGTGAAGCATATGCGATAGGAGCATTTTGTCTAATACTTTCGACTGTTTGTCTTACTGCTCCACCTGCTGCAGGAGCAGTAGTAACAACAGTGAGATCATAATCAGAGGCACCAATTGAAATTTGAGAAGATGGTGTAAATACTTTTCCGCCGTTCGCTTCTATTCCAACAGTTGATAGATACTGAATTTGTATAACGCTGCCAGTTGCAGGAGAGATACCAAAGGAAACACCATCACCAAAGTTCAATTCATAGAACCCGTTCGGAGTTTCTGTAATTTGATAAAACTGAGATGTTGCACTAACTCTAACAGCTCCTGAAAGAGGTGTGTATGAAGCAAAGCTTTCAGTAGATGGATTAGCAAATACTTTAACAGTAGCTGTTGCAGTATCAATTGTTTTATCTGGTATGATATACAACTGGCGTTCTGTTTGTTCACCAACATAAAAAGTCTTAGTTTTCAATACACCTTCATAGACTAAAATACTATTTGAACCTAGCGAATTGAGAAATACATATTTTCCAGTTCCATCATCAGTTGCACTTAATGCTTCAAGAGTTCTAAACGTATATGTTACATTATTTACAGAAGAAGTAAAAGATGTAAGAGCGGGAAGTGTATAATTTACTGACCTACTAGCAACTCCAGATAAATTTAAAGATATATTAAGAGTAGCATGTGAAGCACTAATAGATCTAGGTTCATACCCTAAAGATATTGCATGAGACACAACTGAACTTCTTAATTGAGCAGTATTTAAATAAGATTCATTAAGAGCAAAGTTTGCAACTAACGCGTTGTAATGAGTATTATAAGCTAACACATCAAGTATATTATTTAAGCCAGAAGCTTCAAAATCGTAATCTGCAAATTCTGTTTTACCAGATAGAAACGTTTTTAAATTATCTTTAATTTGTGTAAAGTCAAGCTGTGTTGACTGGATATTAGTTGCCATTTTATCTCAACCTCGATAGTGTTGTTTCTACTTCTACGACTTCATTTAAATTCTTTATTCTAAAAATTACTTTTACTCTGATTTCATTAAAGTCGATATTATCATTAACTATTACTTCTAAAACTTGTGCTCTTTCTTCATAATTATGTATAGCATTTATTACATCTTCTCTTAATACTGAAGATGTCTCGTCATTAGCAAGCTCAAATAATATATCATTTAGATTTCCGCCAAAGTAGGGTTTAAACGGTTTCTCATAATGATTAGTTAATAACAGATTTTTTACTGCTTGTTTAACAGAAGCAACATTAGTCTTTTTATATACATCACCATTTGGTTTAGTTTTAAATGACAAATCAATATCTGAATAATCGCGCGATCTTGAGCCAACTAGAGTTCTCGACTCTAAAAAAGCATCTTCTGCGGATAATGCACGAGTGGCGACCATAAAATTCTATCCTTTTCTCTTATTTATAAGGTTATTTCAATGAATTCTTTGTTTGATTGAACTTTGTTATTGTAACGTGTTTCAATCGATTGAGTATATTCACCGGTATAATCTTCAGTAACAGATGGCATAATAATGATTATCTGAACATTCATCGCGCCGCTTGGATCAAATGTATCATAATCAAGAATAAGTTTCTCATAATATAAATTATCTTTAAAATATATTGCAAGATCAAATGATTTTTCTAAATCAGTCTTTCCTTTTAAATCAACTAACTCGTAAACAACTGCTTGGCCTTTAGTTTGTAAATCATTTATACTTCCAGGCGTTAGTGTTTCACTTGGACCTTTTCTATATAATCCTTCAACAACTACTAATCTATGATCTTTGAATTTTCCAGCATCACCAGATATTAAGTTAATTGCTTCAGCTTGTAAATACAATTGACGAGCAATTGCTTTCTTTTCTGCTAAAGTTTCAATATGTTTAAGAGTAATCTTATCTCCTTTACCTCCTAAGAATCTAGCTAATGATATGCCTCTTCCTAATTTAGTCTTTGAATCAATAGTTGATTTAAAGTTAGGATTGAAAACTGGATCAGGAGTAATAATCTTAGGTAAAGGTTTTGGAACAATTTTCTTAGATGCATCAACTGGATTTAATTGTCCAATAAATTTGTTACCAATAATCTTAGTAGGAGATTTTGATTCTGTTCTTCCAATAGTCTTAGGTGAAGTTTCTGAGAATGAGCCGCTTAATTTGCCAGATCCAACTTGAGAACCAGTGAATGTTGGATTTGATAAAGTAGCATCATCTCTTAATTTACTTCTAATTTCTCTAAGTGAAAGAGGCTTATTAGTAATACCATCATTCTTTTCAGAATCACTTACTGAATTAAGAAGTCCAGCGCCAGGATCTACTTTTACTTTAGGATAACCAAAAGCACCTTTGTTTAGATAACCTGTAAGATTTACTTGAGTTGGCAATGCAGTAGCTTTTGGATCAACTGCTGTTGGAGTACCAACCACTTTCGTACCAGCTGAACCACCCGGTCCTAATGGAGCACTACCAGCTCTTCCAGCTTCAGTAGCATTATCAGCATTACCAGTAAGTGAACCTACAAATTCTTTACATGTAACTCTTTCAGTTACAATAGCAGTATTAGTTGAGATAGTATCTGTTGCTGTAATTGAATGTCCGGTGTACATATTATAATTGTACATAACAATATTCTGACCGCCTATCGTTCCAGTATCACCAAACACTGACATTGATTGCGCAGCAAGATTCATATCAGGAGCTGAACCTAATAATCTTG
>Ga0114994_10004149_pt1 | contig 10542 bp, 5 predicted proteins | sample ArcticOcean_MG_C_9_FD_87043 | JGI IMG/M metagenome (GOLD analysis project Ga0114994, IMG submission 87043) | Marine microbial communities from western Arctic Ocean - ArcticOcean_MG_CB2_152 | ecosystem: Environmental > Aquatic > Marine > Oceanic | place: Arctic Ocean: Canada Basin | collected... | reverse complement strand
TACAAACTAGCAGCTACGACGGCGTGCTGGACCGCACGGCCGCCCCGCAGGCGTCGCCCGGCAAAAAAGCTCGTCGCGAGCCCATCACCTCAACACGGCGTCGCCAACCGTCTAGCAGGCATCGATGCGTCCTCGGGCCACCCTTGAAGGGACCGCCGGTCTCTGGCACGCCAAACACCGGTAGCAAGTCCGTGAGGCGCCCGCCCGTGCGAAACGCTATTTCGCGGCGTCGCGCGCCGCACTAACCACGGCGACTTATGTGTCGCCCAGGCCCATCGCAGCGCCATGATATGTACCCAAGCGGCTCTCGACGCCCTGGCGCCGCCTCGCGATGAGAGTTTCTCCATAGATTCCTCGCCATTAGCCGTCGTCGCAAGAACTTCGTTTGCGACCGCCACGGCGCCCCGCCGACCTAAATAACTAGCCTCGGGGCGAGGTCAAAGGTCGGTCCGAAGGCCCACGACGCCGCATCGCCGGGTGTCGCCCAACTGGCGAGCACGCTGCGTTTTAAGTCGTCACTAAACAAGACTAAAACAAAGGCCGTTTTTAATTAAAACCCGCGGGCGAACTGGTCGGGTTGCACTCGACAGAGTGTAACTCTAATCGAAGCTCAATTAGACACCGCGCGCTGGAGCCTGGACCGCCGAAGCTTCCACGACCACGCCCCCTACTGAACCTAACCACCAACCGCATGTACATCACGTGTGCATCATCGTCACGGTTCGCCGGCGATTTGAATCAATTCTATTCAGAAACTCGACAAGTGTTATTGCGCGCAAACTTGGGGCACGCGTGTTGCTAGGGGGCCGCACACACACAACGCTGCAAGGCTGTCCTAAGTCGGTGATAGGGCGACTGGCACTGGCCGCATAAACAGTCACTACATATGCTATCCGTGCCGGACACTACTTTAACACTTGTGTGTGTCTACTGGCATTTAATCGCACTTCACGATCATACTATCGAGAGAGAATATAGTGGCCGGGCGGCAATTTAACGAAAAGAGCTTCTGCCCAGGAGGTGTATCACTCGCTTCAACGTCATCCGCATCGCCTAGCCCCTACTGGCATCGCGGTGGATCGAGCTGCCGCTCGTTCCTCCTAGTCACTGGGATCATGGTCTAACTCTTCAACTGGCGTATTTGGAGATAGCGCAGCGCGCCAAATGCCAGTGCCCCTCACAGTTTCAAAATGTTGCGGGTCATATGTGTATCCGAGAGTCTGATTGGGACATTCAGCAAATTTTTCCCGCCATTCGGCCGGCGCGTGGCTGTACGCTCATTGCGTCAAATAAAAAAATCAACCGTGACGTCACAGTTGCACTTAAAGCCTGAAAGCCTGAGCCAAAGTGCTTGACCCCCCTATAAATATCGATGTCTCCACGCACTAATAGGCTTCGCAGGGTATTTCATTCTAATTAGAGCTAAGGGAAGATAAACCAAAATGGCACTCCAAAGAATTAAACCGTGTCCGGCTCAGCCGACCTGTGATGATGATGTAGAATGATGATGTTGTCTCAAGTTCAAATTAAACTTCGTTACTCATACTTGAAGTATGTCTTCCCACCTTTGTAGAGCTTGTTAAAACAAAGGGGGGAGAAGAGACAACTAGGATCTGACGGTTTTTGAGGCTCGTGGACGAATGTCGCGCCACTGGCGGTTCGTGCCGCGTCGCACAATGCTTTTGGCACCCCACCGAGCACGCTCGCCTTGGCACATCCGGCCCACGCCACTGGTACTTGAGGCCCTCGGGGGGCCAAATTACCAGCGTAAGGGCAAATTTCGTAGTTTGGACTTGACTACGTTGTGATCAACCTGAAGTACTGCACTTAGTATACTGTAGCCTGAGCGAGGGTGCATATTATAAACAATAATAGGGCAGACGGCGTATGGTTACGCGTCGGTTTCAGCAAGTACGTTGAGATGGCCATCAATCTCCTCCTCGGTGAGGGCATGGCAGCTTGAGTTGCCCGAAAGGAGCATCGCCTCAATTTCAGATGCCTTAAAGTCCGCGTTGAGAACAGATTGGAGAGCGGCGATGGCACACTGCACTGTCTTGTCTGTGTCATACGTAGCAAACTCGTCGACCTTCTTCTCGAGAAAATTAGTTGCCTCGGACTCCTTTGCTCCTGCGGCTGTCGCAAAGTAGGGGAAATGGTGGCCCGCGGGATCGACCTTGAAGAGCTGGGGTCCATTCTCTTCGTCGACGGCCGCAATGATGCAGATTGCTGCTAACGCTCGTAGTGAAGCCTTTTGTGTGTACACCTGACATATGTCTCCCACACGCTTAGCGACGGACGCTACGGGCATGGCATACCCGTACTGAAACTTGAACTCGGCAGCCTCGTAGCGTAGCCTTGTCGCTTGCGTCCGGCAATCGGCTGGCATGCCTGTCATGAGCACCGCTACGTTTTCCGTCACTTGGTACAAATTTGTCACCGACGTTGCATCGATCAAACTGTCTGGCACTTTCTTCTGTGTCACGAGCACGCAGCTGTCCACGCCGCGGACGGCCACCGAAGTTAGCCCCGACGTGGTCTGAGCGCATTTGATGGCGTACTCCACCTGATAAAGTTTGCCAGCGGGCGAGAAGATTGTGATATGGTGGTCTGCGTGGGAAGCGGGTATGAGTAACGGCGAATTGGCGGCGCGCACCATAGTTTGAATCGCGGCTCATTTCACAGCAGAAGCGCGACTTGCGCGATGACTCCAAATAGCTATTGCTGGCAAAAAAACAGCTATGTCGTCGCTCCAGCACAAGTTTAGGGATCCTACACAGTCGTACAGGACTAGCACGGTATCGGAGATCCCCCGGGAGGCTGTTATTTTACTATAGGGCTGGAATGCCTCGGCGGATTTATTGGCCCACCTGCGGGAAGTTGGAGGGTGCCACTCTCGCATAAAATAGATAAATATGGTGTCTTCAAGTTTAGGCCCCGGTTGAAGTTTAGGCGGATAGTATAAAGACGTGCTGTAAAAGTGTACGCGACGCGCAAGGAACACATATGTCACGGTAGCGAAATTGAGGTCCGCAGCCCTCTAAGTCGCCAGCGGCTGCGTCACGTCGCGGCACACCCGGTCACTGCGTCCCCGGGTACGAGGGAGCATTGCGGCCGACTATACCCAGCCTTGAGCCGTGGGGAGGTCTAGCCGGCAGTTTTGGACCGTGCGAGCAGCACTGCGCCGACCGAAAAAGCCCCAAATGAGGCCAATGAGGAAACTTCACCACCGCGTGCATATATAGCGCGCGGCGCGAGCGTGCTGCACCACGCGATGACTGAAGGTTGTTCTGACGCGGTCGTGTTTGTCGAGCTCAGATCACGACAACTCTGCGCGCCCGTGTGTGACACTGACTTCGACGCTGCAGTCCATATGGCAATCGTGTAAATTGGCACCACGCAGCCTCCCGGTTCGCTCCGCTCCGCCAAGGGAGGCTGCGCCAAAGTGGCTGTCCCCCTTTACTGACATCCCAAGCTCACATCCCATAGAAGGAGAGGGGGCGCGCTGCACTAAGTGGGGTCTACGGTGCAGTTAGTAAAATGAAGTAGCAGCACAATCATGGTAGGACCACCACCTAGACGCATCCTCCGCGCTGGGCACCGTGACCGTGCGCTCAGGTCTACGCGGCGCCCGACGTCCCACACGGGGCATCCCTCTACTCGCGTCTATACGCGATCCTAAAGCCCGCGGTGTTACCTACCTAGGCTGGCCACGGAGCACTAGAGCGGAGCCGCACGCGGGCAATTATCCGTCGACTCCCTGAGCCCAGCACCGACTGGCGCGAGCTAATGCTACCCGACGCTTCCAGTCCATCTTGGAACCTGGTCTCTGACGCGTGCTAGTTAAGATGTCAACAGCGGTGCTTACTTGGCTGGAGATTGCGGGCATCAAAGATGGCGAGAGCATAGCTTTAATGGCGCTGACTAATAAAATTGCGAAGCAAATGGATCCTCAGTCTCTAGATGCTGCAAGTTGAGACTACCGCATCTGAAACTCCTAACCTGAAATCCTGAAATCACAGGCATCGCTGCAGCAAGTAAAGACTCGGCCCGTGTCACTGGATCAACTACTGGTAAATAGACAAGGTCGAAATTTCATTTTGGAACTTTTCAGCTCCCTTAAATCGCAAGGTTACGGTCGATCGGACTTCCTCAGCTTCTGCCTTCGAGAGATCATAGCCATCGGGTACATCAGTGAGTTGCTTAAGGTTTGCCCTGGCGACCATACCCTCATTTTTAGCCCGGCTTGGCTACTTAGGTTCGCAATCTAATTCTGTGCGAGGACTTGCACGTTTTTGATGCAGCACTGGTTTATATCAGTACATGTGCCAAAAATGCGATGCAACTTGCAGCACCCTATGCGTTGGATGAGCGGGCCATACCCGCCTCGGTTCTAGTCATAGACAACCTATTACAACCATGCAGTATGTGCATTGAAGCTTCGTGTTACGCCTTGCACTTTTTCAAGATGCAGGAGGAGGGTGACGTCAGGGATGACCTTCTCTGGCTCCGTGCTGGGCAGAATATTAGGCCGAGTACCAGAATTCCAGAAAGGGTCGTGATTAGCAGCTGTGGGGTACGGTTGAGGAGCAATTTGCGTGAGGCAGCGTTTCGTTTCTTGAGCGATGATTCACCTTCAGTCTTGGATAAGCTTCCTGGCAGTTTCAGTCATTGCCCTACATTCCTCAACCTGCCCCTCGTTGCAGATCGCCTCTTTGCAATAGCGTCCTTGCCGTGTTGCACTCCTAAAATTTAGTGCACTGCCAATCACATGTATTGTGTGGATTGCTATAGGTTTGATCCTCAACTTGCACACGGGGAGATTCTTCCAGTCATATCCTTTATGATCGCAGTTGCGGCGACTAGTTCGACAGATTATCGAAGGGATGAGCCTCAGGACGACCCATCAGCCATCACTGCGGAGGTGGCTTGCACAGCAGCATCAATCCTTGCATGCGGTCGACGTTGCCTAGAGGAACGTCTGGTAACCCACCCTAATGAACTCGAAGCTGGTGGCTCCGTCTCACGTGGGGATGCCCTTCTTTCTCAATCTCGGCGTTTTCCAGCAGCGCGGCATGGAGTACTTGTTTGGCTAAAACAATGCCTCGTGGACCCTGGGTGGCTCTCGACGAGGCTATCGAGATTTACTCCAACCCTCATTTGTATACTGAAGGTGTATGCTACTTACCCACGGTCACAACGAGATGTCTTTGAAGTTTTGAAATTGGTCGTTGAGGCTCCGCGGAGAGCAATTTCTGCTGATTCTGGTGCGAAATGTGATCAGAGTGCTCGAAGCCCAAATGTCCAAGAAAAGTATGAACTTACTGATGCCCGTAAAGCTGCTCTATTTGCACTTGTTGACCTCGCTATTGCCTGGCATGGTGCCCCCGAGGTCCTCTACTTTGTTGAGAATAGCAAGAGCATTGATGCGTCCCAACTAAGGCATGTTGTTGTGCGACTTTCCCGCAGGACATTACCACCATACTCGTCTCGATTCGGCCATGCCGTCGCAACTTTGCTCTCTTGCTTCAAGGCAAAGCAGATATGGTACTCAGAAACTTACTCTCACGAAGACCGGCAGCTAATTCGGATGCTATCGAGTCAAATTACAACTACTCTCGGGGGGCGCACAATTCATTACTAGTCCGCCCCAGCCTACATTTTCGCTAAGGTTTGAGCGTGCTCGCCATGCCCAGCGCGCGGCGCGGGGCAGCCGCCAGGCGCGCGTGGAGGTCCTATGAACTCGTCCGCGCCATGCCTAAAGCGCGCGCGTCGAAAGGAAGCCGTCGCGGCGGGCTGCAAGTGCCCTAGGGCTGCTGCTCTGCGCGAGGCCCTAAATCGGCGCGCGGCTGCGCATAGATCTCCAAATTGCTGGTAGAGAAGCGCCCGACCCAAGCGCACAGTGACGCACCTCCAGGAGTCCACCAGTTGTCCGTCGCGACGTATCAACCCGCCGCCGGTCGGGAGAGCATATTCGGTGGATGTCTATGGCGGGCCGCTTGGGCTTCTCTCGACAAAAGTCGACCGGTAGGACGTTCTTATGCATTCTACTAGACGGCGGAATGCCACGTCGCGCAAGTGGAACGGATTTGAAGCCGCCGCCGCCGACCGCGGGGAGTCGAACTTGTCCGAGAGCGGCGCCTAGGGCGCTAAGCGTACTATTCTAGGCGCCAATTGAATATCAGGGCGGGCGGGGGGTTGGGGGGCAGTCTCTGGTATGAAAGAAAACCCGCAACACCCCCGTCGCGGACCGCTGGCCCCCAAAGACTACAGCCCTCTGGGGGCTCCTAAACCCGCACCCCCACAGTCAACGAGCTTCAACGTACCCCCATGGCAACCTCAAGTTGAAAGTAAAGGTAGTGTCGGGTACAGCTAGCTGTACCCGACAAAAGGGCTAGTGGGCAAGGCACTAGCCTCTAGTGACATGACTCTAGTAGGGCTATATAACAACCCCCTATCCTCAGAACAACACTCTCTATGTGACCGTAGAGTGATTCTACGTGAGGTGGAATGGCGATTAAGTATTTTAAAAAGTACAGTACTTTTAGTCGTGGATAAAAACCCGCATCTTGTTCCAATGTTCCAGTGTTCCAGGTTGAAAATTGTTGGTGTTCCCATGGAAAATTTCGTGACTTTTCGCGGACCAACGATTTTTCAACTGGAACACTGGAACACTGGAACGTTGGAACAGTGGAACATTGGAACATTGGACCATTCCGGGAATTTTCTTGGAACTTCTCTCGTTAGAATAGAATAACAACGTATATTGTATCGAATTTAAAGTTAATAAATAATCAGACCCTGCTCCCAAAGTAGTCGTGGACAAAACCCGCACGTTTTCTACTGGACAAAAAGGTCCGCTGATCGTAGCAAGCAGTCAATGTTTTTATTTATCTGCCATCAGAATCAGATTCTGTCCTATTCAACCATTTTTCCATATAACGTTCATACCAAGGAGCATACTGCGGCCAAAAGAAGGAAATTGCATAATCAAACATATTTGTCATAGTAGAATTGAACCTGACTCGGGATGGACCTAAAACAACTTATCTCCAATGATCCCCCCCGCGGGTCGAGCACTGGTGACAGTGTAGGTAAATAACCCGTGCATACCCGGCCCGCTGGAAGGGCCGTGGCAATGGCGTGATGATTCACTGCCAGTGGCTAAGTAAAATTAAATTTACTCTATTAATTGCCCGCCCGATGGGTCTAGGTGGTAGGGCTTGGAACCAGCCTCTGCTAGCCAGAGATTAGATAGCGCCCCCCACGTCGCCAGTCGTCTGGGGCCGCCCCGGCGCGTTAATAACCACTTGAAAGGCTGTCTAAGGCACAGGGGGGACTCGGAATTTCCCTTGGACACCTAGCAGAGTCGGCATGGCATGTTCGAACGGCAGCCTTTTTTTCTTCTCCGCACATTCATTTTAACTAGCGGACGGTAGGTAGCCCGGAAAGACTTGATTAAGTCCGCAGCTGGATTGGCTCTGAAGCCTGCACTGGCAGCACCCCGGGCCGGCAGCAATAACGGCCAGATATGGGAACAGAGTAAGTAGTGTGAACAGAAAATGTATAACGGGCGCAGAGCGCAAGGTGCAGTCAGTTACTCTGCACTCAGCGGCTGCCCAAACCGCAGAAGCGCAACTAGTAACACCTACCTGCCAGTGCCCTTGACGCCCAAGCTCGGCTCGCCACGCCGTCATCTAATATCCGACATCTACGCTCGTCGCACCACGTGAAATTTCGGTAGATCGCGAGCGTTTGTGTCACGGGGTGTGGCTCGTGGTATGACTCGACGATCTGGTTGAATTAGCGGACTGCCGGTGCCGCAGTACCGAAAGAACGCGTGTTTATTCTCTGATTCCGCATGGCGAGCTTAGCTAACGCCACGCAGGCTTCGTGGGCTTTAGGGGGGGTATGGTTGTTAAACCGTCTCCCTGCGCCTTGAGCCAGTGAAGGGGGTGTAACCGTCGCCACTCAAGAAGCAGCCTGATGCACTGGCATGGGGATGGTCGAAATTCAAGTTATTAATATTTAAAATAAGTTTGGAATGATACCTTGTACAGCTAGTAGCCACAGGCTTCAAAAAGTGAACTCGAAGCATGTTTAGCAGGTCTGTACCATCGCGCAACGGCGTTTGCATGGACAACAAAGTGATATACAGGCTAGTCGATACGGCTGTCGTGATCCTTCGTCATGCCGCTCCCGTTGCGTGCGTTAGAAGCGTACTCGCAACGACCAAAAGATTATGCGCCGGGTTTGCCGTGCTCGATTGGATCGCGCTGAGATAGTTTCATTGACCCAACGCTCGGTCTTCATTCGCAGATGAGGTCGAGAAACCATCTAGTAACATCTTACGTCCTCGGGCACGCAGCTAGCCACTGACAGACAGTAGCAGTGCAGTCAGTGGCCCCGCAGATTAACGTGAGGAAACAAGGTTTTACAAATTAAAACGAAGTTTATTTAACGAGTCGATTCCAACCCACGACACCAGCGGTGATGGACGCCGTGATTTGACATATTTGACGACCAGATAATGATAAATAAAACCCGCAGATATAACCCGCCACTTTACCGCTTTACGTGCGCTAGCGGCTTATCGACCACAGGGCTCGCTGCGGCCGTGGGCGCATTCATTGCTTAGCCACGACATGTCCGTTAGGCCGTTTTTGAGGATTGTCGCGTGTCAGGCTATTTTGCCAACCTGAACAAGCCCTGCACCAGGATGCTATTTGTTTCGCGCCTTCGCAGCACGGCACCGCCCTTTTTTGCGCTATTGCGCCGGTTATTCGCTAGCGCGTCGAGATTCAAGGGCTTGCTCTCGAGGAACGTTCATACTGCTGCTGGCTGATGCTAACCTGGGGTGGTGGCCTGGAAAAACAAAAAACGACAATCTGCTTTCAAACCGATGCAAACGCGCACTAGTCATTAAGGATGGGAGCATTTTGAAAAAGGACGGTAGCACAGGAAGCCTATAGTAATGGCTCGGGGCCTGGTTCTACTGCGATGCAAAGAGCATGCTTCACTAGCCACTTTCGGTATTGCGGTATTTCTGTTCCGGTTATGTAGAAACCATGTCGGTCTAGCTGTATGTATGATTTAAAGATTTAGGGTGGACGGTCGCGTGGCGATGTCTTCTCTTGCTTATCTTATATATAGCCAAACGTGAAATTTCTTTTAAGACAGGGACTGTCTTGCCTATGGCCGATGGTGGTTCACGGGACGGAATTATCCGCGGGGTCTGCGCATCTTGACTTTGGAAATCCTAATTTTGTAAAGTATGCTTGCCACCCGAGCTAGATAATCTTGGCTCGACAACAACAAGCTGTTCTAACCACCAAGTTTCATTAATAACGTGTGCGTCCTCTGTCTCAGAGTAAGTATATTCCAGCAGTTCCGCCGACAGTTCGCCGCATTGTCCACAGCGCAGTGCTTTTGCCTCTCTCTCGTCATATTTTGAACACGTTTTTACTGTTTAGCGGCAAAGGGGCAAAGCAGAAGCATTAACTCTCGTATGGCACCCGCGTTAGTGCAATTTAAGGATTTGTATCCTTCCGGCCGAACCCGATCCGCGTTGGACCGGTTTTAAATCAACAACAAAAGAAACGGGCAATTTTGCCATCGCTAGCGACACTTTTTTGCTCGGCCACACTTAGGCATTTGTTAGCATACCACACTCACTGTGTCGGTCGCGCTGATGTCTTTGGCACGATGGTCATAAAGGCCAGTGCGCCGCAAAAAGTGTAGACTGTCGAATAAAACTTAAAAATGTATTAATCGAGCACACTAACCAAAATCGCCAAAGACGCCGCCTCGCTATTACCAAATCGGCCAGATGTCACTGCGTCCAGGCGGGGTCTAGAAAGGCTTTGGGCCTATCCGCAACGCTAAAGTCCGTGCAGCCCGCGAGATTAAGGAATCATGATAGCGCCTTACTTGGTATTCTAGGGCCTAGAGGAATCGTTAGGCACGGGACGGGGCAAAGGGAACTGAATAAACTAACTAGACTAAATTAAACACGTGGTCTTTCTTCTCCACAGGTTTTTTCCGTCGTCGTGAACTTTCTACAAAAAACGGGAGTGTGGGCAGCGGGGCTGCGGAGCTGTATTATAAGTGCCATAGTGTGCATGCAGTGCACACTACATGTTAGTGAACGAAAAACTAGCTCGAAACTCGTGGAACCTCCCCATGGAAACCCGAAGGATAAGCCACTAGGAATCCACACAGCGTGCTAGCGCAAGAAAGCACCCACCAAGGGTGGAGCTCTCCAGGGTCGCGTTGTGTGGACATGTTAGGCATGGGTGGACTCGTAGCGGAGGTGTCTTCGCTGCTGTTCCGTCACTGGCATGATTGAGGCCCAGCGAGGCGAGGATATGCAGTCCCGCCCAGGATGTGTGGCGGTGTATCTCCAGGTCTCCCCAGGACGCCTGAGGCGCCACACAGACGACGCAAAAGAGGAAATTCACCTGCGGCAAGGCCCCGGCCCTGGGTCGTCACGGCTGGTTGTCGTCATTGGTGTGTCTTCGTCACGATTGAGGGTTCTTCACACTT
>Ga0114994_10004146_pt1 | contig 10544 bp, 6 predicted proteins | sample ArcticOcean_MG_C_9_FD_87043 | JGI IMG/M metagenome (GOLD analysis project Ga0114994, IMG submission 87043) | Marine microbial communities from western Arctic Ocean - ArcticOcean_MG_CB2_152 | ecosystem: Environmental > Aquatic > Marine > Oceanic | place: Arctic Ocean: Canada Basin | collected... | reverse complement strand
GACGCGCTCCGCCTGCATTTCCTGGACGAGGGTAACACTATACAAAATTACCGCGACAGCTCGTCGTCGAGGGACCGGTCCAGAGTCCGGAAGGTCCGCATGGAGTTCGCTCCCGGCGAGGACTCCAGCGCGTCGAGCGCCTTGCCGCCGGCGAACGTTCCCACGGACTCGTCGAAGGACACCGCCGACTGGTCGTCGAAGTCCAGGGGCTCGAGGCCCGTTTTGCCACGCCGCGCGCCCCGCAGGGTCCCCGGGCTCCGGGCGCGCGCGACCGCCGTCGCGTCGGCGAACTGGCGCGCGCTGGCCGCGTCGCGGCGCGCGCGCACTTCCTCCGCCTCGAGCTCGCGTGTTCGACGCTCCGCGAAGGCCCCGCGCAGCGCCGGCGCGCGCGCCCGGCGCAGGATCATGGAAGACGATACAACGGGCGGCTGCGGCGCCCAGGCCTTGCCATGATCCCACCGGTCAAAGGCCCACGGCCGGCCGCGGTCCACCTGGCCCTGTTTTCTTAAGTCCCTTTTTTCCTCCCGCTGCAGATACTCGTGCTCCACCAAGATCTGCGCCCGCTCATCCGGGGAAACGGTCGCGAGAGACCTTGCTATAGTTTCTCCATCGCTCTTCAAGAGCCGCTTCCCCCCGATGGCCGGCGGGGCCCGGTGCGTTACTAGAGGCAGGCAGAAGGGGTTCCTTCGGCCGATCTCGAAGCCGAACTGGATGGGCGGGTCCAATAATTCTAAGTCCCTCATATCATCTCTTAACAGTAACAAGTAGTTCTCGCCCCGGTGTAGAAAGGCCCGCTCGCCCACGGAGACCCTCCAAGAACGGACGGCCGCCACGATGGTTAGAGTGAGGCTCCGCAACGCAATTAGAGTACGTAGACCTTCCACTTTAGACCACGGCCGCCTTTCTCTCTCCGCGACCTTCATCGCCGTAATCGTTTCGAGCAACGCGGACCGCCTTACGACCAACGCCACGAGCTCCCGCTCCGTATGGTCCGTCGACTCTACGCACGTGTAGTAGACCCGGGGCTTGACACTACCGTACTCCACTTTTTTGGGGGGCTTGATCTTCTTGCGCACGATCCGGTCCACATATTGCACATCCGCGTAGGGCTGCAGCAGGCCGCCGCCGGCGAGGGGCATCGTGCGGCTGCCCCAGCTGCGCCAGCGCTGCTGAACACGGCGCTGGGGGAGACAGGATGCAGGACGGCGTTGGAAACCCGAATTATTGCCACGGGCGCGCGCCGCGCGTTTTTGATATCGGCGAAGCGCGGAGTCTTCCCCGGCCCCCGCGGCGCGCCCACTAGTACTAGCACCGTAACAAAAAGAAAACGTTGATGTCGATCGATACGATACGTTACACTCAACCAGCGCGCGGCCCGGGCTTACAACGAAACCAGCCGGGCAACACCAGCGTAGTTGCGACGTCTATTTTTTCTTGAGCATCTTCTTGAAGCCGTCCGCGTCGGCCGCGGGGCTCTTGCGGGTCCTCGCCGACGCCCTCGCCGCGGGGCCCTTGTCCTTGGTGCCCTTGCCGCCGCGGGCCCGGCCGCGGCCCTCGCCCCGCCCCCGGTCGCGCCCGCCGCCGCCGCCGTAACGGTCACTACCGCCGCGCCCGCGGCCCCGGCCGCCGCGGAGGGCCGCCCCGCCGACGGCGTTCCGGCCCGTCCCGATGAGGCGCCGCTGCTCCGCGGCGAGCACGTCCCGCGCGGCGTCGGCGGCCTTGCGCAGCCGCGCACCCAACGGCGCGCGCGTGATCGTCGCGGCCAGCGCCGCCCGCAAGCGCAACCTTAAAACTAGTAACCGGCCCAGGGTGTCGTCGTCCATGGCGTACCGCAGCCAGCCGTCGATGAGCAACGTCGAGCCCGAGCGCGCCACGTCCGAGTGGCACAATAAAGCCAACGTCAGCGGCGCGCAGGGCTGCAAGGTCGCCAGCTTCAGGCCCGTCCGGAACGCCGCGTCCGACTCCAGCAGCGCCCCGAAACAGAGTAATTGGGGCGTACTACCTTCATGCGGATTGCACGAGGCAAAGGGCGACTCGCGGTCCCCGGCCAAAGAGCGGTTGTGCACTCTACAATTAGCGCCCTGCCGCGTGGCGTAGGAGCCCTTGCCCGGGTCCCGCGCCGCCACGTTCGGATGTAAAGCGACGCACGCCACGGCGTCCAAGGCGCCGTCGTCGCAGGGCGCGCTGTTCACGCCGGACTTGGGCACCTCCCTTTCTAATTGCCCCGCCGCGTTCTCGACCATCATTAATGTAGAATACCCCAGCGAGCTGCGCCGGCAGTAGGTGCTCTTCTGGGCGCCTGCTGATGCGAAGCCGGCCGCGGCATTGCGCAAAGCGGCGACGTCGGACCGCGACTGCCCGCCCATTTCTCTCCTCGCGTTGTTGCGCTCGGAGCCGTCATTGCCCGCCTTGGAGACGAACGGGTCCTTCCCATCCATGCAACAAATTGCTCTAAAGGCGTCTGCCGACCTCGCGCCGCACAACAAGCGCCCGTAGCACGCCGCTAAGGCCGGTCGAGGGTCCAGCGGGAGGTGCGCCAACGCCGCACCTAAAGGTGTCGCCAGCTCGTCGTCCGCGTAGAGAGCGCCCATGACGATCAAGGACCGCACGGCGTGCTCGACGGACTTTTCGCGCGGCGCGTTCAGAGCTCTTCCTAAAAAGTCTCGCGCGGTCCAGGAGGCTTCTTCGATGTCCGTCGACGGAATCACTCGGAGGGCAGTAGCATGCAAGCAAAGCCCTTCCAGGTTCAACCGTAGTAACTCGGACGGCCGCGACACTTCCATGACGTCGTGCCGCCTCCGCGTGTACAGGCGAAAGCACACGCCGGGCCGCGTCCGGCCCGCCCGGCCCCGCCTCTGGTTCGCCGAGGCTTGCGACACGTAGCCGGACCGCAAGACGGAGGCGCCCAAATGCTCGTCGTACTTCACAATCTTTTCCAACCCGGCATCTAGGACGAAGGACACGTCGGGGATCGTCACTGATGTTTCTGCGACATTTGTCGCTAACACAACTTTCCACTGCTTAGGATCGCTCGGCTCTCGAAACGCTTCCCTTTGTTTGCTGGATTCTATAGAACCATGGAGCGGCACGACCCATAGAGAAGCCGCGACTTCGCTACTCTCCAGGCGCTCCTGGCAGCGCTCGATGTCCGCCCAGCCACTTACAAAAACTAAGATAGCTCCTTTATCGTAGGACGAGTACAAGATGTACTCCACGAGGGCACACACCAAGTCCGGGTCGAGCGACTGGTCGTCCACGGCGCGCTGGTACTGTCTCACTAACGCGTCGCCTTCCGCATCCTGGTGGACCTGGCCGCCCGTCGTGAGGCCGGACGAGACCCGGCGGCCGTCGTCGTCGTCATACGTAGGAGGTGCCTTAAACTCTACCTCTTGACTGACGTCTTCATCCAAATCTCGCGTGCGCAGCATCTCCGCCAGGACCGCGGCGTCGTCGTCGCCGGTCATGGCGTCCTTTTCTTGGGAAAAGTCCCCGAAGCACTCCGCCGCGTGGTCGCCGAGCTCTTCCACGGAACCGAACCCGGCCCGGCCGCACGTGGCGCACTTGAGGCCCGCATCGAGGACTTTGGACGCCGCCACGACTTCATCCTTGAAGCCCTGGTCGTCCGTTTTCAGGGCCTCGGCCCGGGAATTGACGTCGCCGGCTAACGTAACGTATTTGGTCTGTTTCAACACATCTTCTAGGAAGAAAGTGGTCACGGGGAAGTTCGTGCCGCCCATGGAGCACGAGGGGCACCCGCCGAAGTAGTCCGAGAGCTTGGAGAGGCCCAAAGTGGCGGACATGAGCACTAGCTTGAGAGGCGGCGGGGCCGTTGCCGGCGAGGCGTCGTAGGCCTCCCGGCGTCGCGCCACCAACTCTCTCAGAGCCACTAACAAAAACTCCGTGTCCCGGTCCTCCTCGTGGACTTCATCTAGGAGAAAATGCGTGTAGGAGACGAGGTCGGGGTCCGACCCCAATTTTCGCAATAGAACGCCCGGCGTCGCGAACAGCAGGCGCGTCCGACTTGAGAAGGAACTTTCGAACCGCACTTGGTACCCAATGGTCTGGCCGCACTGCTCGCCTCGCTCGGACGCGACGCGCTCCGCGACGGCGATCGCGGATAAGCGCCGCGGCTGACTGCACGCGATATTGGCCTTCCCATCGGACGCGTCGAATAAAAACTGGGGCACCTGCGTCGACTTGCCGCAGCCCGTTTCGCCCGCAACGAGTACGATGTCGTGCCGCGCGACGAGATCCACCACTTTCCGCCGCGCGTCCCAGGCCGGGAGTTTTTGTCTACACTTGATCATGGCTGCCGGGGCCGTGGCGCACTCGGGCTCCTTCGCCGCGTAGTCTATTACTTGAGCTTTGGACTTGTCTCTGTTCTTCACGTTTTTAAGAGTGCTTCGAACAGTGCCCGGTTCCGGCGAGGGCTTGGCGTCGGCCACTCGCCCTTCCCTCGCATCTCTTAGTTCCTCGTTTGAAGGAGGATGCGCTTTGAAATGTTCATCCAGAGCCGTGCGGGCGTCCGTCGCCAGATCTAATTTCGGAGCGTCCTCCTTCAAGGGGACGACCCGCACGGGCTTGGACACGACCAAAAAGCGGTTCGCCGCCTTCCCCTGACTCTTGGACTTCAAACCGAGCTTCGGGGCGTGGCTGTGCACGAACCGCCGTTCTTCACTACTTAACGTGGGCGGGAACTGCAACTCGATCTCGTCGCTCGTGCAGAACTGGTCCAGCTGCTTCTCGATCTTGATGCGCCAGGTCTCGCGGCCCGGCGTGAAGCCGCTCATGGCGTCGCTGCCTGTTTTACGGCTGCGGCTGCACGAGGCTCTGCTGCTCCGCCTTGCGTCTCTTGCACCACTGCCCGGTCCTGCAAGGTGCCTGGTGCACGTGCGGTGCTCGCCGAGGCTACGCTGGCGGCGCCGGCTTTTGTTGAGTCGCTATCGAGCGGGTTTTCGAGGCGGGTTTTGCTAACTCAAATTTTATAGCTCCAGCCTGCAACGCCTGGCGGTACTGGACGGAAGAAGTTAATCACCGAGGTAGCGCGCGCGTGACGGAGTCGACGTGGTCATCTACAGCATGATTTTGAGACGTGGCGAGTTGATTACTCTCTTGGCTTTTTTGGTGCTCTGGTTACTCTTGGAAATTGCGCAATGGTGGCGTAATGCATATATTGATAAGGATGAAATAGTGTGGATTGTGTTTTCCTACCTCGCGGCGTTCCTTTTCGTCCTGTGGACGTTCTCGGTCCTCGTGCGCATCAGCCGAAGAGACACAGCGCTTCGACATCAAGAAGACCGGGGACAGCATGCAGATCCAATACAGGGAGGACGGTAGCTTGTATTGCATCATGTACTATATGAAGCATGCTGCGAGCTTCGACGTGGGCGAACCTTTCCGCTTAGGTTATTGTGGGGGTTCTCCGAACAGAGCGACGTTAAACTGGCAGGAAAACGGCGACCAGGCCATCACGCTGCCCTACTTCTCGGTCCCCTACTTCTCAAACAACATGTGTATGACCGCGAAAGGCACATACATCATAGGCGATCATTGCCGCGGCAACGTCGGGGTCGACCGCTTTCAGCAGTGGAACCTACGCGGCCACGCCATCTGAGGCACGCCATCTGAGGAACCCCCCCCCACGCATAACTACTATATTCTAGTAACCGGCCTCTCAAGTTAACTACAGAGCCACCTCGCGGTAGTCCGTGTCCGACAGAGACCGCCGTCGCGGGGACATGGGGTTCTCCGTCGGCTCGACCCACCGCGGCGGCCGCGCCGGCGCCAGGCGGCAGAAGCGCCTATAAAGAATAGGGTCCGCCCGCTCCAGGGCCTGCGGCCGCTCCGCGTAGCACAGAATGCAGGCCTGGGCGCTCGCGGCGAGGGGCTCCAGAGCGACGCCCGCGACAAACCATCCCGTGAGAAACGAGCCGCACACGCTCAGGACGGGCGGCGCCGCGTCGTAGGCGCTGCCCGCGTAGGCGCCGTTGACGGAGCGCAATGCGGCGCAGACGAGGGCCGTGGCGGCGCCCACGAACGCTGTCCCCGCGCGGCACCCGCGCACAACCGCGTCGCCGTCCAGCAGCTCCGTCAGCTCCTGGTGGACCACGACGGAATCGACGTCGCGCGCCGCCGCGCCGAACGCCTTGCCCTTCAACAACGCGCGTCCGAGGCAGGCCTCGCGCCGCCGCTTCCGCGTCGCGGGCGTCAACCCGTCCACGGCCAGTCCCCTCATCATTTCGAAGGGCGGGCAGAGGAGGGCGGCCTTCGCGAGGGTGCCTAGGGACGTGGTGCAGGCGCAGCGGAGGAGCGGGCGCAGCGTGTCGCCCTCGCCGGCCAGTCGCCGCTCGAGGTCCTGCGCGGGAGCGACGGGTGAGCGCGCCTCGATGGCGTGGACGATACTGCGTGGAGGATGAGAAAGTTCGACGCCGCGGCGGCACCGCAGCCACGACCGCGCGGACGGCCAGGCGCCCCGCGTGCGCCGTCCAGTAGGCGTGGGCTAGAGTCAGGCCCAGGAAGAGGTAGTTCTTCCGCGCGAGGCGCAGGAGGCCCGCGATGAGAATCAAGTGCGACGCTTGCGCAACGGCCGCGACCATCGAAACGCGCGGCCAGGGCACGATCCAGGACAGCGAGACCATGGCTAGCACGTAGGATGTATCGTTCAAGGCCCGCTTTCTTGCCACGTATAGTGCGATCGAGAGATATGCAAAGAGGCCGCAGAGGAGGGCCCACGTGACGGAGCGCGTCCGGTAACTTCGCAGGCCGCACAGCAAAGCTAGGGAGAAGACGACGAGGATGGCGGGCACGTGTATTCTATTCAGCGCCGTGCCGACGGCGTCGTCATTTGTTGACGTGAGCGTCGTACCTAGAGCAATGAACGCGAGCGCCACGCAGGCGCCGGCGTACGCGGCCGGTGCCGTGAAGGCATCGAAGGCTTTCAGCAGCGCCAGCGTGGTAACAAACAAAGCGAGCATGAACTGCAGGACCAGGAGAAGAGCGTAGCCTCGGTCGCGGGCCGTTTTTGGGACGCGCGGCAACGGGCCCCGCGGACTCGGGGGCATGTTGTTCCCCGAAGTGACGCGCACGAGCGCCCGCTGCGGCGAGACGAGGCCCTGCTCCTCGAGGTCGTCCGGCGCCGTGTCCACCTGGAGCGACGCGAGGCGCGCGACGTCGCCGGCCTCACGCACAAAGTCGACGTCGTTGGTGTTCGCAGCGAAGAGGCTCTCCTCGGCTTGGTCCGGGGTCTCGGGCGCTGCCATGCCCGCCGGTGCGTCCTGCCGGAATGCCTGCCGGTGCGCTCTGCGGCGGCGGCTTGGATGGGGCTACCTTGACCGGGCTGCCTCAACGTGCGATCGCCTTTTGGGTGCGGTGCTGGGGCTGTTCGTGTGCGTGCGGTGCTGCTCCTGTGTCGGACTCTTAAAGGCTCGCAACACTCATGCGTTTTTGCAAGCTTAGCTCTTTTGATTCAAATCGGGGCGCCACCCGCACGATTCACTCACGCGCCACACGAACACCCCGCCGCTAGTCCAAGCGCCGTAACAAGCCTCGCGTGCAGCGGGGCAACTTCACTTACTAGTCCCCTTAGTCAAGTCCAAGAAGGAGGACGTAACAGCCGAAGGGGTGGTGTCCCGTGTCATATATGATGCTCACATGTTACAGGTCTAAATGAACGCGTCCTCCTCGTCGGCGTCGTCGGCGTCCTCGCCGAGCGACGTGGGCTCGGTCAACTCGGGCGCCGCGTCGAACAGCGCTGCGAGCTCCGCGTTCTCCGCCGCGAGGTCCCGCGCCGTCGCGCCCTGCTTCGTCCGCAGCGCCCGGTTCGCGCCGCCGGCCAGCAGCGCCGCGACGACCGGCGCGTTCGCCGCGGCGGCGGCCAGGTGCAGCGGCGTCTTGTCCGTCCGCGCGCAGGCCGCGTCGACCGGCGCGCCGGCGGCGAGCAGGACCTCGACGCCGGCCACGCCCTTTTTCACGGCGAAGTGGAGCGCCGTCGTGCGGTCGACCGCGCCGAGCGCGACGTCGGCGCCCGCCTTGACGAGCGCCTCGAGCGCGGGCGCGCTGCCCGCCCAGGCCGCCAAATGGAGCGCCGTCCGTGCGTGCTCGTCGCGCGCGTTGATCGCCTTCATGTGGTCGCCGCCGACGAGGAGGGCCGTGATCGCCGCGGCGTCGCCGGACCGCGCCGCGGCGTGCAACGGCGTCGTGGTGCCCTTGGGCGCCGAATCATTCGAGTGCCACTTACTTGCGCTCTTTTTCTTGAAGCGCTTCTTCGGCGCCATCGTGGTGTGGTGCGACTTGGGCGGGGCCGCCGTCGCTGCCTTCGCGCTCCGTCGCGCCGCCTTCTTTGAAGCCGACTTCGACAGCGTGCTCACGTGCGTCGACAGCGTAAGAACGCAGTCCTAAGCCTTCCTACGTTGTCGTTGAGCCGCTGAGTATCGAGAGCTGTATCGAGCTGCGATCGAGATGTCGATCGAGGATGTTGTAAAACCCGTCACTTTACGGGTTTCGCAGCAAATCAAAGCTCGATCATTTGAGCCTCGAGGGTGGGCAGAGGCTGCCCCGCGGCCAGAACACGTGCACGACTTTTGCCACGCCCCCACTTTTTGCAGACTCGGCTCGCCCGGCGGCGCGGCTCGCGTCGCACAGGGCTGCCTGGGAGGATAACAAGGCTGCCATTGGACGTCGAGCTCCGGAGGAAAGAAGCGAGCTCTGGACCCGGATGTGGCCCACCTGACATGCTCGCCTTCTTCGGCTTCGGCGGCACCGACCGGGAGGAACGCACCGAGGCGCCGCCCAAAGCGCCCTCGATGCTCGAGAGCCTCCTGGGCGCGCCCGCGACGCCGTCCACCGAACGCGACACGCTCGCGGCCCTGCACCACCGGTTCCGCGCGGACCTGGAGAGCGCGCCGTTGGATGATCTAAGACGCGCAGCGAACGAGGCCGCGGCCCTCAGCGCCAACGACGACTCGGCCGGCGGGTGGCGCCTGGACGCCGCGGCGCGGCTCGCCACGGCGCCGGAGGCGCTTCGGAAAGCGCGGGACGACGCGGACGGCGGCTGGGTGCCCTTCTCGCCGGTGCAACAGCGCTGGCGGCCGTACACCGACGCCTCGCCGACGCCTCCGCGCGCGGCGGTGGACGGCAAGCGCTGGGGCGAGTTAAGGGTCTTTCCGTCCGACGACGCGCAGGCGCCCAGTCGCTGGCGGGTCAGCAATGCGGACGCGGACGGCTTCGATGAAATCGACCAAGTCGTACGCGAGGGCGCCTTGCGGAATTGTGTCGTGGGCTTCCTGGACGGGTCCTACGTGAGCGTGGGCGTGGCGCGGCACGACCGCGGCTCGGACGTCTTGAATGCGATCGCGGCGCGACTGGGTATTGGACCCCGAGCGTCCGGTGCGTTAGCTTTGTACGCGGGCCGGGCCGACGCGGCCCGGGGCCGCTCGCGCTTGGAGCGGCGCGTGCCGCCCCACGCGGCCATGCTGCCTTTATGTGATGACCAGCGCGTTGCTCTGGTGTTGGCGGTACGGCTCTTCACGGCCCCCTTGCACGATGCGGCGCTCCGAGCGTTACGAGGTGTTGATGCGTCGCGCGAGGACCAGGCCGTCGGACGCTTGGTATTAGCGCAGACGACGGCCCAGGTCATGCGGCGCGGCTACGCGCGGCTGCCGCGCCTGGTCGCGCGGGCGCCGTCGCGCGCGTCGTCGTCCTCTTCGTTCGCTTTATCGCCGCTCTCGCAGAACCTCTCCGATTCCGACAGCGACAGCGACGACGACGGCGTGGACGGCTGGGGCTCCGTCGCGGCCGCCGGTAAATTGGCCGCGCCGACGCGCTTGCGGCTCGGCGCGTTGCGGTTGTGGTCCCGCGCGCGCGACCTCACCTCTAGAAATGGCGGCGACGAGGTCGAGGCCTGCCACATGTTGGTCCGGGACCAGGGCTTGGCGCCGTTCTGCCCCCAGCCGCATCCTTCACGAAGCGAACTATTGGAGGAGGTCACGCAACTTTTGATGAGCAGGTTGGACTACGGCGACTCGGACGACGCCACGGCTCATTCGGAGCTCGAACTCGACGGCGCGAACACGCCCCAGGACACGCCCGAAGCGTCGTACGTCGAACTAATGGCGAGATCGCCCTTCCACGGCGCGACGTTGTTCGGCGGCGTGGACGACGCGCGCCTAGCTATAAGCCGACGAGGCTGTGTGGTCCTCACGGGCGACGGCGCATTGCGAGAACTTGACGTGCCACTCGAAGCTTGTCGAAGGTGGCGCGTGCGAGGCCCCTCATTACATGTGGATCGGGAAGCGCCCATACAAAAGTGGCCGCTCGAGCAGGCGCGCGTCGCGCGTGACCCGGCCGCACCTTGTGATGAGTCCTGGTTCTCGCCTTCACAAAAGCGTCCATCGATCAAATCGCCGAAGCCGCCCCCCGTCTCTTCCTATATATGTGAAGTGGACGCGGGCCAGGGCGCCCCCGGCGGCGCCTCAGAAGCGTGTTCCCTGCTGGATGATTACGCTTTATGTGACTTGGCCGAGAGCCCGCCGCAGTTCGGGTGGGAG
>Ga0114994_10004137_pt1 | contig 10553 bp, 11 predicted proteins | sample ArcticOcean_MG_C_9_FD_87043 | JGI IMG/M metagenome (GOLD analysis project Ga0114994, IMG submission 87043) | Marine microbial communities from western Arctic Ocean - ArcticOcean_MG_CB2_152 | ecosystem: Environmental > Aquatic > Marine > Oceanic | place: Arctic Ocean: Canada Basin | collected... | reverse complement strand
GGTGTTGGTTTGAGCACAGACCAGGAAGTGAAAGCAGCGCTGCAACTAGTGGCGCAAGAACTAGCGACAAACGGCGTACTGCCGTGAGACAAGTCGAGCAGCTGTGGGACATGATAAAAGACACCCCATCTGTTCCCACTGTCGGTCATGTACTCGTACAGCTGGTCATGCTCGTGGAACAGTTGGAAGCCAAGATTACTGAACTTGAGGAAGAAACGTAATGGATTATAGGACGGCGTCAGCAGTAGACAAGTCGGTTATTCTCGCAGCGATTGAGGCGGGGACTGTAGACTCGCCTGCCCTTATCCGGCCTCTCGATGTGGACGACAACGGTGCCCCTGTAGGCCGTGATGTGCTGATTTATTCTTCCGCCAGCCCTGAAGGGGTGCTGGTCGGCATCTGTACTTGGGTTGAGTTGGCTCAGATACTTGCACAGGCTACCACGTCGGAGTCTGTTGTTTCTGGGGCGGGGGCAGGAGCGATGTCTGGTGATGTGCCTGATACTGTCCGTCAGCAGGAAGCTGAAGTTGACGCTGAGCTGCGCCTTAAAGAAGTGAGGCTGGCTGGGCAATTGGAAAAAATCCGGCAGCAACGAGCCGCTGGTAGCGGGCGGCCTCAACCGTGAGCCATTCAAAGCGGGTTTACCAGAGAAGGGAACTGCTGCTTAACAAGCCGACGAATGTTGTTCTTGGTATCGACGAAAGCAACGTCATTTCCAGTGGGACCGATAACGCAATCGTCTCCTCAAAAGCTTCGTCAATAAACACGTTCGCTGGGATCGGTAACCCCCCAGAACGCTCTACGATTGTGGGGGGTTTCAGCAGCGCCATCAATGGAGCGATGGGGTCCATGATAGCCGGGGCAACATCCTGCACTATCGATGCACCTGACATCACACACCAGGGAAGTTACTCTGCCATTTTCGGAGGCTATTTAAACAACATCGACGCCGAAAGGGCAGGGTTTAATGTGATTGCTGGAGGGTCGGGTAACGAGATTACGGGCCTGACATCCATGGCTGGTATTATCGGAGGGGTCGCCAACACAATTGCACAATCCCCTGAGACGGTTATAGCCGGAGGGCAGTACAACTTAGCCCAGACGGGTTCAGGCGGAAGTTTCTTCGGCGGAGGGTTGGACAACACGATGACGAATGCTGACCGCTGCGCCATCATCGGAGGATACAGCAATACGATTCTGAACATGAACGATGCCGTCATGATCGGTTGTGCAGGCAAGTCCGCCACGGCAGCGTTTACAACCCATGTGGAAAAGCTTGCCATACTGAGTATTCCGACATCCCCCTTTGGGTTACCTGTAGGCACAGTGTGGCGTTACGGGTCGGCTTTATACATCATATGAGCACGCGTGAGGGGGTCGAGCAGGAACTTGAATGGCGGAGGTGTAAAGCCAACCCGGTCTATTTTATGGAACGGTACTGGCACATTTCGATCCCTGGCGGATCGCCCCTGTTTGAACTCCGCTCCCCCCAGCTGGAAGCGTTGGGTGTGTGGGAGGGCGGGGATAACACTATCTCGTTGAAGGCACGGCAGATCGGCTGGTCGACTTTGGCTGCCGCTTACGCTTTCTGGAAAGTGTTTTTTCATTCCGATGAGACTGTCGTCATGCTTTCCCGAACCGAAAATTTTGCCAAAAAACTTCTCCAAATGAGCAAGTACGGTTTCAACCGGCTACCCGAATGGATGCAGGACCGTGGCCCCGGCTGCGAGAAACAGAACCTTCTTGAACTCAACTTCGTGAACGGTTCATCTATCGAGTCGATGGCTTCCCGTGAGAACGCTGCTCGTGGTATCACAGCCTCTCTCATTATTGCTGACGAATGGGCGTTCTTCAACGACCCTGCCGAAGCCTGGACGGCTATCTACCCTGCGACCGAAGTAGGCGGACAGATTATCGGCATTTCTACCGCCAACGGTTTCGGCAACTGGTTCCACAAATTTTATGAATCAGCGAAAGCAGGCACCAACAACTTTGTTGCCATGTTCTTCGCTTGGGACGCTGTGCCTGGCCGTGACGGCGAATGGTACAAGAAACGCACCAAGGACATGGAGCCTTGGCAGTTGTCGCAGGAATATCCGACAACCGACGAAGAAGCTTTCATTGCTTCCGGTAACCCTGTCTACGACACCGACATGCTGAAACAGCGGATCGAAGTGCTGAAACCAGAGTTCGAGGGGCGACTGGCAATAGACCAGGAAGGCGGGTTCCAACTCATCCAATCGGATGCACCGAACCTGCGGACATGGGAACGGCCACAGGCCGACATGAGTTACGCTATAGGCGCTGACATCGCAGCAGGAGGCCCTCAGGGCGACTACAGTACAGCGTGCGTGATTAAGGTGAACACCGGCAGGGTTGTCGCAATGTTTAGAGACAGGGTAGTCCCCGAAGATTTCGCTGAACTCCTGGACAGTCTGGGCAGGTTCTACAACAAGGCTTTGCTCGCCCCTGAACGCAACACGCATGGCCTTGTCGTGGTCCGACGCCTCATGTATGAACTGAACTATCCGAACCTGTATCTCCACACGAGAGATAACATCAACCAGACAACCACACGCAACGCAGGCTGGCACACGAACGGCACATCGAAACCTGTCATGGTTGACGAGCTCGGTGCGGCCTTGCGCAGAGGGGAAGTCATTTTGCATGACGACGACACTCTCATCGAGTTGATGGCGTACTCTCGGAAGATCACGAGCAACGGTCACGAAACGTATGAGGGGAAACCTCACGACGATCTTGTGATCGCTTTGGCTATCGCTAACATGATGCGACCGCATGTACATGTTGTCAAGAAAAAGATGGAAGAAGAAGGGGACGGGCTCACTATGGAATTTTTTGAAACTCTCGCTGAGCGCGCCAAAGCACACAAGAAGAACAGTTCTTCTAAACCTTATACCGCTGGCTACAAGCCACCTAAAGTGAATCCGGGGTTCATCGTTCATGCCTAACCTTATTTGCGCCGACTGCGGCGTCGCTGAAAGTCAGGACGGCCGGGACATCTGTTTCGGCTGCAAGATAGGTTCTTTGACTTTCGGGTCTGTACCTATGTCGTCCTCGACTGAACACGAGATCGTTGCAGCTAACAAGGGGCGAGATATTGTGCGTGCCGAACCGATGCCTGACCGGCGAGACTCGGCACAGAAACCAGTATTGACCATTTCGGAAGACACTAAGAGAATGATTCACGCTACTCATGGACGTTAACGCTCCCATCCCATCAGTCTCGTCAGGCAAAGTGCCTATCGGGAGGCAACAGAAACTTGCCGATTACCGTGCCGAGATCGGCTCGGCTAAAGAAGACATGGAAGAAGGTGACGGCTATCATGAGAACTGGCGACGGTTCATCGGCATGTATGAACGGAACCTCAACACTTCCAACGACCCTGCCGTAGACAGCATAGATGTCCCTATCGGTTTCGCTAACGTCAACATTCTGCGTTCAGCGTTGACCGTGAACCATCCGAAGTTCACTGTGAACCCTCGCAACAAGGCATCCTACATGCCTGCCACGCTGTCTGAGGAGATCATAAATTACGAGTGGTATCACAACGACCATCAGGACGAAGTCCGTATGGCTGTTGACGATTTCCTTATCACCGGTAACGGTTGGATGAAAGTCGGATACCATCTGGAAACCAGCGGGCGTCGCAGCGAAGTGACGGCCCTGTCTCAACAGTCCGAAGGCGGCATAGATTACGGGGCGTTCGCTGAAGGATTCAGCGACGACTTCGACGGTGTGGTCGACCGGGCACAGTTGACGTTGAACTCCCGGCCCGCTATGGGAGGCAACCTTCCCCCTCGTTCAGAAATGGCACGCCAGCTGCGCGAAGTTGGGGCCATCATCTTGAAAGATGAGTGTGTGGTGGAACGGGTCAGCGTGTTCGACATGCTGATAGACCCTACGGCCACGTCGATGCGTAACGCCCAGTGGATCGCTCAACGGGTGCCTGTGCGTTCAGATGTGGCGGCAGACAACAAAGGTTGGCCTGCTCGTGTGAGAGGGCAGCTTTCTCCGGGCCAGAAATCTTTGGCTGAGGACCCTGACACTGGCATCCTTGATGACGGTTCACCTAATTCGAGCATCATCAACGGCCGCCCTGGCGGCGACAAGATCGAATGGGTTATCGTCTGGGAGTTCTACGATCTCCAAGATGGCACCATGTGCATCTTCGATGACGATTTGGCTGACGATTTTTTGGTGAAACCGCAGCCGATACCTTTCGCTTTCGGTCACCCGTTCGTCCACATCGGCAACTATTCTGTCCCAGACAAGTTTTATCACATCGGTGAGCTTGAACGGATCGAAACTCTGCAAATGGAGATCAACAAGACCCATTCGGCGTTGGTGAATGACCGTAAAGGTTTCCAACGCAAGTGGATGGTTGCGGAAGATTTCTTGAACGACGAAGGCCCGAACAGTCTCGCATCTGTTCTCCGTTCAGAAGACGACAACCTTATAGCTTCCATCCCTGCGTTGAAACAGGGTCAGCGCATGGACGACATTATCGCCCGTGTCCCCTCCCCCCAGCTCGACCCTGCCTTGTACAGTGTGGGGTCGGTGTTGCAGAACCTCATGAACGAGGTGAGCGGCATTTCGGAATATCAGCGTGGTTCAGGCTCAGGTGGCGGAACAGCCACCGAAGCGGCAATCATCAACGACGGCACTCTTGCTCGGATGAAAGAGAAGCAGGGCAAGGTCGAAAAGTTTATGCGTGACACTGCCCGTCGTGTTGTCCAGTTGAAGCAGCAGTACCAGAAGTCTGAGAAGGCTTTGCGTATCTCGTTGGGTGACAACCCTCAGGCTGTGCAGAAGTTGGGCGATGCGGGTGTGGACCTGGAAGCGGCCACGGGTGTCGCTAACCCTTCGGAATTGTTCACTACCTACACTTCTGAGGATATCAGAGGCGAGTATGATCTGATTGTCGAGGCGGGTTCGTCTACGGCGTTCAACGAGTCGCAGCGTCGCCGTTCCATTCAGGAGATGCTGGCTACTATCGGCCCGTTCCTCCAGTTGGGCAAGATTGATGTGGATGCCCTTCTCACTTATGTGCTCCAGTTCGGTTTCGGTATCCCTAACGCTATGGATTTCTTGAAGAAGGAAGAACCTGCGCAGCAGCAGCCTGGTGGGACGCCTTACAGCGGCCCTGGCGGCCCTCCTCCCCAGCAAGGGCTACCCCCTGGCGGTGCGGGCGTAGCTTCGGTGCCAGGAGGCATCCTTCCCCCTTCAGGTGGCGTCCCAGAGTCGGCTTCCGCCCCACCTCAGAACTTACCGACTTCTAGCTATTGACAGTCGGTAGTGCTATAATGTATCCGGGGAGAAATGCTCCCTACTTCGATTTACCCAAAGGACGTGGACCCCTGTGGAATCAGGACTAGCTACAGCCGAAGGCTCGAACCCTTCCGAAATTAACATGGACCAGATGGTCTCCGTCAAAATTGATGGGGTAACTTCACAGATCACAATTCGTGACGCAGTGAACGGTTACGCCACCAAACAAAAGATGACTGAGGCCACTACCCGAGCAAGCGAACTCCAGAAGCAAGTAGATGCCTTTGACACGTTCAAAGCGCAACTACAGCGGGACCCTCAGGGGACAATCACTGGGCTAGCTGAGCGCTTCAATGTTACCTCCCCCGGAGCCTCTGACGAGGACTACTCCGATGACAGTGTCGATCCGGCACTGGCGGAAGTCAGAAATCAATTGGCTGAACAGCAACGAAAATTCGATGCTCTTCAATCCCAACTGGCAACCAATGCTCAAACTCAAGAGATTGAAGCGACCATGGACCGGCTACAAGCCATCCACGGTGACGCTTTCAAGAAGGAAGACGTTCTCAGTTACGCATTGTCTCGAAACATAGACGATGTGGAAACGGCTTTCAAAGCGTGGCGGTTCGACGAAGGGCCTTCAAACTCTTCGTCCGACGCTCCGCTCGACGAAGTCGTCCAGGCTTTGGGGCATGTTGCCCCTGGCGCACCTAAAGCTACACCGACCCCTGCGAGAGGAACCGTTCAGGCACCTACGTCTGCACGGGAATCCATCGAACGGGCGTATGCGGCTTCTGGTGTGAATCTGGATGAGTTCCTAGCTTCCGCTTTCTGACAAGAGCCTCATATTTAGGAGAATTTCATGCCTGTAGGTAACCCTAGTTTCGGAGAGATCGCTTCAACGACTCTCAACGAGCATGCAGCTTTGCTCGCTAACAACATCTTTGACAATCAACCGTACATGTACTGGCTGCAGCAAGGTGAACGGGTGAAAGATTTCAACGGTGGTAACACTATTGTTGAGCCTATCATCCACGGTAAGAACACGACTGTCGCCACGTACGCTGGTTACGACACCCTCGCCGTCACAGCTCAGACCGGTCTCACCGCCGCAAGCTTTGACGTGAAGCAGGCTTTCGCAACCATCGCTATTGACGGTTTCAGTCAAATGCAGAACGCTGGCCCGCAGGAAGTCATTGACCTCCTCGAAGCCAAGATGATGCAAACGCAGGAATCTATCACAGATTTCTTTGACGAAATGTTGATCAACTCTGACGGCACTGGCAACAGTGGCAAAGACTGGTTGGGCCTGCTGGCTCTAATCGGCAACGGCACTGTTGGCCCGGCTACTGTCGGCGGCATCGACTCTTCGGACGCTTTGAACTCTTGGTGGCGTTCGCCCCTCAACAACGCAGCGTCGTCTGCCCTCCTGCTTTCGGACATGGCTACCATGACCAATGACTGCTCGAACGGTACCGACCGGCCGGACTTGATCCTCACTTCGCAGAAGCAGTACGAAGCATACGAAGCGTTGCTGACCCCTCAGCAAATGTTCCGTGATGAGTCGATTGCTAACGCAGGTTTCCGCAACCTTCTCTACAAGGACGTTCCTGTCGTTTATGACGCATACGTTCCTGACGACAAGATGCTGTTCCTCAACTCGAAGTACCTGAAGCTTCGTCCGAACCGGAAGACCTGGTTCACTACGACCCCATTTGTCCGTCCTCATAACCAGGATGCCGTTTACGCTCAGGTTCTGATGGGTGGACAGCAAACTGTCAACTCCCGTCGCCGCCAGGGCATGATCTACGGCATCGCCTAAGGAGTTTAACTAATGGCAGCTCTCACGCTGAAAACAGCTGACGCAGCCGGTAACCCATCCACCATCCACGGTCGGCACTCTGAACGTGTCGGAATGCGCCCTATCAAGGACTACGTCAAGTTGTCGTATAGCGCTTTCCTTATTGACTTGGATGTGGCCTACACTACCGGCGGTTTCGTCATAGACCCCGGCGTTCTTGGTTTCTCCAAGATTGTCGATATGCAGGTGTTGGGCGGCAAAGACCCTTACGGGGTCCTTGATGTTGTCCATCCTGGCGGTATCACCTACGAATTGGTGACTACCGATCCTACGGCTCCGAAACTTAAGTTGGAACTGTTGGCTGCTGAGGCAGCTGCGGCTTCGACCCAGACGGCGAAGTCTGTATGGATCATACTCGGAGGAATCCGATGAAGCAGGGGGTCCCTGCCTGGCAGGGGCCTCCAGGATCTATCCCAGCTGAGGGACCTCGACCCGGTGTGGTCGGGGTTCCCTTGGCAGGGGCAGGCGTTCCTGTCATGGACCCAATTTCAGAAACAGATAGTGGTTGTCGTGGGAAACTGAGCGACGGCGCTAGATGCAGGAAGGGCACATCTGCCCTCTGCAAGGAACACCAGCACCTTTAAAGGATTGAGATGACAGTAGTGATTCCGGGTGGTGCAACCACCTACGACAAGGTACGTGACTGGGCTTTAGCCACAGGCGGATGGGGCAGTCTTTGTCCTGTCCCGAATGAGATCATGGATGCACTCCTGCTGGACTGTCTTCAAACGATCCACACCCAAATCTGGGATCATTCAAAGTATCAGACTACCTGGTCGTTTCAGATCGGCGCTGACGACTACTTCGTTGACGCCGGGAGTTCTGTCCCGGCAATCACTACTGCCATCTTCAACCCCATGTTTGCTGTAGTCAACAAGATTCAGCGACGCAGAGACCACAAAGAACTTTACCGAGCAGAATCTTTCCCGAAGGTGCCACGCAACGGTGTGGTTGTCGCTTCGGAATCGGAACCTGACAAGCTGGAATGGTTCACTTGGGGCGACGAGTTCGTTGTCTCTCCCCCATCGACCACTGTCGAAGATTATGATGCGTTCGGTTACCGTATCCTGAACCGGTCGATCTTCACGTATTCTGCGCCCACGACGACGTGGCAGCTCGTAGACCTCCCTGACGCTTACATCGAATCGTATCAGAAGTGTGTGCTGGGTTTCCTCCTCACAGCCACTAACGACCATGCCGGTGCGGAACAGTGGCTCCGTGCAGCTAGCGACGAGATCTCTGCGTTGAAAAGTTTCAACGGCGGCAGTATCGTAAACCGTCCAACAACGGACGGTGACCTGTTACGCATGGGCGGGACGCCTTGGCGTAAACGTCAAGAGATCATAGCCTACATGCCTCGGATCGTTATTACCTGATGGCGATCTACAGTTCCACTATCAAAGGCCGTGCTGCTCGCCGTCAGACAGAAGCCGTTGTCCAAGTGGATTTCACTGGAGGGCTGCGCCTAGGTTCAGACGGTTCTATTCTGGAATCGAACGAGGTGAGGCAGGTTGACAACATCGACTTCATGCCCACCGGGGGGTTCCAGCGCCGCAAGGCAGTGATGCCTTTGACTACGTTGACGAGCGAGCTCGACCCCCTGTCTGATGTGATTGTGCATGAGCGGGATTCCGGTACGGAACTGTGGTTCCATGATGTCGCTGGGGAGGTGCGTCGCACCATTTTGGATGGGACGGGTAACGCTACTGCTCATGCGGCTACGTTCCCTGGCACCGGCCCTCTGGTCGGCACCCAGGTGGGTGACAATCTGGTCATGAAGCAGTCAGGGGCCACTGCCTGGAGTCAATGGTCTGGTTCCGCTGCCACGACTTTGCGGCAGTTGCTCCGCACTGACAACTATCAGGGTTCGGAACTGCCTAATTTTGGTGAGTTCTGGTTGACAGGCACACCTGACGGTGTGGGTGTTGTGTCGTGGAACAGTCGCTTGTGGGTTTGGGGAGCGTACCTGGATCTGGAAAACGGGTCTTACGTGTGGAACGGTTCGTCTCAGGCGGTGTGGACGCCCGCTGCGGGAACCACAGTAACCGCTGACCTTTCGTCCGCCTACTTCTCGTTCAGCTACGGCACCCGACCAGAAGAAGGTCCACAAGATTTTTATAAAGACTGGTCTCTCAAGTTTGAAGCCACAGGAGGCCCTGCCGCTATCCTGACAATGGTCCCAGTGGTGGACCGCATGTACGTGTTCGACCACGACTCCATCCACGTCATCACACCAAACTTCGCTGACCCTGTAGAACTGTTCTATCAGGTGACAGACTACCGTTCCCGTGTCGGTGCCGTAGGGAAACGGGCAGCCATCGCTGCTGGGTCTTCCTGCTGGTTCTTCGACTCCGAGCTCGGTCTCATGGAGATCAACGCCGAAGGGCAGTTGGTGAGCCACAGCGGCAAACTAGGCAAAGATTTCACCAAGACTTTAAAAACCGACCTGACCGGTGTGGCCCTTGGCTCATGGAAAGGACGGGTATGGGTGAGTGTCCCTTCCGCTGTTGGGGATGGGACGAACGACACGACGTACGTGTACGATCTGATGACCCAGTCTTGGACCAAGTATTCGTACGGCGTAGACTATTTCGTGCCGTACACCGACAACCCTGGTGCCCCTGACGCTGGCCGTTTAGGCGACCAGCTTATCGGTTTCTGCGGATTAAACATTGTCCTCCTCGACCATGCCGGTGCCGAACAACACACGCACGATTTCTTCGCCCACAACGTTTCTTCCGTCATCCCTGCTTCTGTGACTACCGCATGGTTCGATGCCGATTCCCCAGAGACAGAGAAAGACTGGGTCGGCATGGAACAGATATGGCGGGCCATGCCAGGCCAACAGGCCACCATCACAGCTTACGAAGGGTGGAACCAGGCGAACCTGGCGAAGACATGGGTTGACGCTCACACGCTCGCTTCTGGGGCCAGTTGGGGTGTGGGTGTGACTCCTGAATGGGCGGGGTCTGCCCCGTTCACTTGGAGTAGTTATGCCCCTTCGGCTACTGCTTCGGCGGTCGTTTATCCTGCGTATACGGAAAACAATTCTTTGGATGCGGGTTTGGTTGCGAGCGTGTATCGGACTGGGTTGGAGCAGACGGGTTCGTTGTTTGGTGATGAGTCTGCTTTGTTTGAGAATGAGGCTTTGGCTAATCCTGTGAGGTTTGACAGGGTTTGTTCTTCTCGTTCGTTGAGTGTGAAGTTGGATATGACTACTAATGCTGAATGGTTTGCTTTCGACAGGTTGACCATGTTTTTTGAACGTCGACCGATAAGGACTTAAAATGGGACAGCATCAGGGAACAGGCGACCTGACCGTAATACGAATGGTAGATGGGACAGAGCTCGTCGCCAATTGGACCGACGAAGAATTACTTGTGTTGTCAGAGGTGGCGG
>Ga0114994_10004134_pt1 | contig 10555 bp, 6 predicted proteins | sample ArcticOcean_MG_C_9_FD_87043 | JGI IMG/M metagenome (GOLD analysis project Ga0114994, IMG submission 87043) | Marine microbial communities from western Arctic Ocean - ArcticOcean_MG_CB2_152 | ecosystem: Environmental > Aquatic > Marine > Oceanic | place: Arctic Ocean: Canada Basin | collected... | reverse complement strand
ACAAATAGGCCCGCATTTACATCACTGAGTTTATCAGATTTGTCTTTGAAAGAGTGGGCATTAGCCAACATGGGAAAAGGGGTAAAGCAATTAAGAATCCATGCCAATTCACAAACTTCGGGGACTTTTGACTGACGATAAAAAGTATTTTTTTCAGTATCGAATCCACAGGCAATCCAGGCAGCAGCTACTGACCTCACATTTTCTTTTCTAAGTTCAGAATCTTTGATGGTGGTGAGTGAGTGCAAATCAGCAATAAAAAAATAGGAGTCGTTGCGTTGTTCCTTACTGAGTGCAATCGCAGGAAGTATGGCACCCAATAAATTACCTAAATGTGGTTTTCCAGAACTTTGGATCCCAGTTAATATTCTGGCCATTTTTCTTTTTTATTACAAACCTATAATTCCTAGTTGAGAAATCAATTATTAACGAGCGAAATTGTGAATTTTCACGTAATATTGCGAGTATATTTTCATGAGGTACCTTCCTGTTTTTTTTATACTCTCTTCTTTCTTTGGCTACGGACAGTCAAGTCTCAAATTTTTTGAGACCTCTCATCGTTTCGGTGACTTGATTGAAAATGAAGAAGTTACTCATACTTTTATTTTTTTTAATGAGGGTAAAGAGCGTGTTTCGATCACCTCAGTTAAAGCTTCATGCGATTGTGTGGTAACGGATTGGAATGCTAGAAAAATAGCGCCCAAGGCGTTAGATTCAATCACCGTATCCTTTAAGTCCTCTAAGAGATCTGGAGCTTTCCATAAGCTCATTCATGTGGTGAGTAATGATGGAACCAGTACCGCCTTACAAATAACAGGTTATGTTATTAATAGTACCAAAAACATGATGGCGGAATTCCCTGCCCATTATGGAAATCTTTTTTTGACCTATAAGCTCCTTAATATGGGTCCTATATGGCATCACAAAACCGTTCAAAAACAATTTAAGATATTTAATAACTCAGACACTCCGATGACCTTCTTGACAGATGCCTCTTTGGTCCCAGATTTCATTCGATTGGAGATAATACCCAATACTTTGCCTCCCAAGTCCATGGGGACCCTCGTTTTAGATTACGATCCTATTCAAAGAGGAGCCTTAGGTTTTATGAGAGATGGATTGGTAATAAAAACTACAGATATCGAGATGCCCTTAAAGCGGATAAGTGTGGTAGCGACTATCGAAGAATATTTTGAAACTCGCCCATCTCGGATGGTAGATTCAATCGACTATCCGATACTAGGCTTGACCGATCAACATATAGATTTTGGTAAATTTTCAGAGAATCATCCCAAATCTCATACATTAAAGATATACAACAGAGGGATGGATCTATTAAATATAAGGTCGATAAAGTCTAACTGCGCATGTATTGATTGGGATCTAAAAAATGAAAACATAGAAGGGGGAGACAGTACAGTTTTGATGATTAAATTGGATCCTAACAATAGAAAAGGACGTCAATTTAAAAATTTAACGTTATTTACCAATGATCCTTTCAATACGACACAAGTCATCTCCGTGAAGGCTGAGATCCCCTGAAGTTACTTATTCGTTGGGATAGCTGTTGTTGGATCGATCAATATCTGCCATTCTTTTACTTGGATCAATTTCAATCAATTTTATATCTGATAAATTAATGTTTATGCTCAGATCATAAGTGGGATGGGTCCAATGCCAGTCTTTCATTACTCGACGCGCCATGGCATTTTCTGATTTCTTAAGACCTCTCATGATGCCTAATGGGATATAATAAGACTTTTTGGTTCCGTTTTTTAAAGTAACGACCAGATCAATGGGCATGGGCATGGGATCGATTCTTTTGAGTTGAATATGCGTAGATGCTCCAACCGAATGAACCTCTTGAATGCCATAGTCAATCGTTTTGACCGAGTGGACCCAATAGTCATAGTACCAATCTAACTCCATAGATGAAGTTTTTTCAGCTACCTTGATGAAATCATGCATGTTGGGATGTTTAAATTTCCATTGATCAAAATAAGTTAATAGAATTTCTTCAAGACATGCATTACCTACCAGATAACCTAATTGTGATAAGCTTACCGCACCCTTTGAATAGGCCGCTCTCTTGTAGGCAAAATTAGTTTCAAAATAATCGGCATGGGTGGACATAGGTTCTTCCTTGCCGCTAGAGACCAAACTAAAATAATTGGTATAATTTCCAGCATTCGATCGGCTATTGTCGGCTCCCATTAGATGTGCCATGGTAAGGCTGCTGGCATAACTGGTGTAACCTTCATCCATCCAATGATAATAGCTTTCGTTGGTAGCCAATACGCCTTGATACCAACTGTGTAAAGCCTCATGAACCGTTACACCGATCAGACTTTGCAATTTTCGCTCGCCCGTGATGAGCGTAGACATGGGATATTCCATACCGCCATCTCCTCCTTGTATAACATAGAAATCAGTATATGGATACTCCCCAAAATGTTCATTCATATATTGAAAGGCAGCAATGAGTAATTTCGGTAAATTTTCCCAATGTTTTGTGGCCAGGCCTGGCTGATAAAAAAAATGTAATTTGGGGCAATTAGGCACTTGAGCTATTTGATGAATATAATCAGGATCTGCTGCCCACATGAAGTCGTGCGCTTTTTCGTTGACAAAATGCCAGCTCAGTGTTTTTCGTTTATGTTTTTTGACCATCACTGGATCGTCTTGATAACCATATCCTATTTCATTATTGTTTTCTAAAATCCCGGAGGCCGCGATGACATAGTTTTTATCTATGGTAATAGTGACATCGAACTGACCCCAAGGTGCATAAAACTCTCTGGCCACATAAGGATCAGCATGCCATCCTCGAGTATCATACGCAGCGATTTTGGGATACCATTGTGCCATTGAATAAGAAATTCCTTCTTTATTATCTCTACCCGATCTTCGAATTTGAACGGGAATTTGGGATTTGAAGTTCATATTTAGTTCAGTAGTGGAGCCCGGTAAGATGGGATGGGCCAGTTGAACTTCAAGTACAGTATATTCTATATTGAATGATAGCTCAGTGCCATCTTGTGAAAGGTTTTCTATGACATGATATCCAATTTCATCGTTCTTCAATTTTGAAATCCGATCCATTACTCGATTATCGGGGTCTTCGATGGATCTACTCCGCACATCCATCATGCCACCGGGCTGAAATGCATTAAAATAAAGGTGATAGTAAACTTTATGAAGTGTATCTGGACTGTTATTGCTATACCGTAGGGTTTGATGTCCAGAGAACTGATGGTGTTCCACATCGACATCTATTTCCATTTTGTAATCTACTGCTTGCTGCCAATAAGTTTCCTGCGATAGGCAGACAAAAGGCAAAATTAATATTAGGAGAAATAAACTATTGTTCATCCCCTAAAGATAGAAACAAAAGAAGTTGAATTAAATGCTTCTAAGCATCTATTTTAGCGTATTTCGCATTTTTCTCGATAAATTCCCTTCTCGGAGCTACTTCATCTCCCATTAACATGGAGAACAATCGGTCAGCTTCAGATGCAGATTCGATAGTTACCTGCTTTAAACTTCTGTTTTTAGGGTCCATGGTGGTCGTCCAAAGTTGTTCTGGATTCATTTCTCCTAAACCTTTGTACCGTTGGAAACTCACATTTTCCTCCTTGCCATTGCCTGCAACTTCCTTAACGACACGATCGCGATCATCATCAGACCAAGCGTATTTTTCTGTTTTTCCCTTTTTAACTAAATAAAGGGGAGGCAAAGCGATGTAGAGATAACCTTTTTCTATCAGATCGTTCATGTACCTAAAGAAGAAAGTTAAAATTAATGTTCTAATATGACTACCATCAATATCCGCATCTGTCATAATGATGACTTTGTGATATCTCAGTTTTTCCATATTAAGTGCCTTCTCATTCTCTGGCGTACCGAATGAAACTCCCAAGGCAGTAATCATATTTTTTATTTCCTCATTATCGTATATACGGTGTTCCTGTGCCTTTTCAACATTAAGAATTTTACCTCTTAAGGGAAGAATTGCCTGAAACATCCTGTCTCGACCTTGTTTGGCCGATCCACCAGCGGAGTCTCCTTCAACGAGATAAATTTCACAGGCCTGAGGGTCTTTATTTGAACAATCTGCTAGTTTTCCCGGCAATCCTGATCCACCTAAAACATTTTTTCGTTGCACCATTTCACGTGCTTTTCTGGCTGCGTGACGGGCTTGAGCCGCTAAAACGACTTTCTGAACAATTTGTCGAGCCTCTTTTGGATTTTCTTCCAAATAGTTATTGAGCATCTCACTAACGCAAGTATCTACAGCTCCACTGACTTCAGAGTTTCCTAATTTTGTCTTGGTTTGACCTTCAAATTGGGGTTCGGCTACCTTTACAGATATTACAGCAGTAAGCCCCTCTCTAAAGTCATCACCAGTGATTTCGACTTTTACTTTATCAAGGATACCTGATTTATCGGCATAGGATTTCAAGGTTCTGGTTAGGGCACGTCTAAATCCTGCGATATGGGTACCTCCTTCAATCGTATTGATATTATTCACGTAAGAGATGACATGCTCGGTGTAAGAGGTGTTATAACTCAATGCCACTTGTACAGGAATGGCACCTTTTTCACCATCCATATAAATCGGATGAGGGATTAAAGTTTCTCTTGACACATCTAAATACTCAACAAATTCTTTTAAACCACCCGTGGATAAAAAAGTTTCTCCTTTGGTTGATCCATCATCTTCTTGCTCTCTATGATCTTTTAAAGTGATGGTAATTCCGGCATTTAAAAAAGAAAGTTCTCGGCATCTCGTGGCGACGGTCTCATAATTATATTCAGTAGCCGTGAATATTTCTTTATCAGGATGGAATTCAATAACTGTACCTGTAATGTCAGTAGTACCTACTTCCTTCACGGAATATTTAGGTATCCCTTTGTTGTATTCTTGCTGATAAATGATTCCATCCCTATGGACGGTAGCTATCAATTTGCTTGAAAGGGCATTTACACAAGAGACACCCACCCCATGAAGACCACCTGACACTTTGTATGTGTCTTTATCAAACTTACCTCCCGCGTGAAGTACGGTCATAACCACTTCAAGTGCAGACCTTTTTTCTTTCTCGTGCAGATCTGTTGGGATACCTCTACCGTTATCGGTGACGGTAATAGAATGATCGGTATTAATTTCAACATTAATATCCGAACAGTGTCCAGCTAAAGCCTCATCGATGGAGTTATCGACCACTTCCCAGATAAGATGGTGAAGTCCTTTAACTCCAATATCACCTATGTACATCGCCGGTCGTTTTCTTACGGCCTCGAGTCCTTCCAGAACCTGAATATTATTGGCTGAGTATTCTGATTTATTGGGTGCTTTATTTTCTGACATAAGTATATTTTCTACAAACAAAAGTAATTAAAAATAGTCTTATTATCATGAGAAAATTTTGATTATCGGAATAAAGATTTGTATCTAAAAAAAAATCTCCGTATTGGACGGGCTGTACGTAGAGAAACAGGCTTATGTAGCTGATTAATCGTAGGTGTTCGAAGCTAACATAACTAAGGTACAGGCTTCTAAAACCTCTATACCTTCGTTTTGGGCACGATCCATGAACTTAGGGTTTTCAGTTCCAGGATTAAAAATAATTCTTTTAGGCTTCATAGAAAGGATATAATCTTCATAAGCCGATTGATTTTTTGGGTTGAGGTAAAGGGTCACGGTATCAATGTCATCATATTTTTTCAGGGCATTGAGGTCTTCTATTTTCTTGCCAGCAATTAGTCCTGATTTTATCCCAACGGGGATGAATGATTTGCCAGCATTATGGAGTTTGAGTGCAGCAATATTTCCATATCTTGATGGATTTGGAGATGCTCCTAAAATCAGCGTGTGTTTTTGTGTTTTCATTTTATGTTTTTAGTCGAAAAACCGATCATGATACCCAAGTTAAAAGAGAGCAAAGATGGGGCAAGTTTTGCGTCGCTAAAATAATCATCATATTTGACGTTATCAGCATATAGAGGTACCCAGTCTGTCAGTTCTGCACTTACTCCAGCGAACGCATCTAAGACAAAACCTTTTCCGTCTGAATTTTTCATCCATTTATATCCTATATAGATACCATATCCGAGTGCTATTTCATTGCATTGGATCAATAGGGGTTGAAAAGGTAGCGCCGTTTGATCTAGCCCATTTAATTGATGCTTGTGTAGCATGAAAGAAATTTGATGGCCAAAATAAGCCATACCCAAGTCACTGTCTTTTTGATAGAATTTTTGCTTAATTATGAGATTATGACCATATTCATACAGCTTATAGTCATCGATATCTGTAAATTTTTTGAAGATTGGATTACGATAATAGCTGTAAATAATTTCATAACCCAGACGTTCTTGAAAATACAACTCTAGACCCATAGATATTTGATTAAATAGGGGATTGAGGAGTCCCGAGGTGAGAACCAATCCCCTGTATTCTTGGTTACGTTTATTAAAGTATCTATTTAAATTGGGTTTATATAAAAAACCAGGATTTTGCCGTTCTAAGATTTGGTTGTCGATTTGGGCGTGATCTGTTAGCGAGTTGGTTTCTAGTGAATTCCCATAGAAGGGAGTGTACTTGCCTTCCACATTGCCTTTTTTATCATAGATCATCCATTCGCCAATTTTCTTATCGTCTTCTAAGGTGCCGGTAGTATGTAAAGCACCATCAGGATAAAACCCTTTGTAGGTGCCTAATCCATTTTCAAAAATGGCTTTACCGATCATTTTCTCATCAGCATCAAAGTAAATCCAATCACCCCATTTTTTTCCATTTACAAGGGGTCCTTGAGATTGAATATTGCCTGTAGTGCTGAAAGATTTCATATTACCTAAGTCATTTGAAAAATCTCCTGAACTTTTGAGGATGCCATTTTCATCAAAAAAATCCCAATGGCCTTGTTTTTCACCTAGGGTATAATTTCCCTCAGCTGTTTTTACACCCTTTTCATTCTGATAAATCCAGGTGCCATCTTTCGTATTTTCTTTATAAAACCCAGAGCTTGAAACTTGACCATTGACAAAAAAGTGAGTCCATTGACCCGAGCGGACATTACTTGTTTTTGTTCCTTGCTGTTTTATATTCCCATTGGGATAAAAGTAACGGTACGCTACAACGGTATCATTCTGAATCAGTTTTGTGTTTTCCAATGCTCCATCTTGATCATATTCTTTCCAAAGACCTACTTTTTTACTATTTAATAATTCCCCTGATGATTTTATTTTCTGTTCGCTAAAATAGTCTATGTAGATACCACTCTTCAGCCCATTTTTGAAGATGACTTCTCTTTGCTTGATCCCTGAATCGTCATAATATTGCCAAAGCCCATGTTGCTTATTGTTCAAAAAATAGCCAACGGATTTTTCATAATTATTTTCGTGAAAATAGGTCCAGAGGCTATCGGCTTCGTTTAAATGATAAAATCCTTCAATCTTTTTATTTCCATTTGGATAATAAGCGAGGTAAGGTCCTTCCAAGGTTGAGTCATTAACGGAGATGCTGAAAACACTTTCAATATTTTGTTTTTGTTCGTCAAAATAGTTTTGTCGAAGTAATAATTGTGCCTCACAGATGGGAAACCAAAGGAGGGTAAAAATCATGAGATAATAATTTTTACTCACGATTAAAATGATAAATTTTTAGTCAAATATTTTTTCATAAAAAAAGGATACGAGAACGCATTGCAAAGTAAATTTGAATATTAATTCAAAGCGCATCAAAGTTAACCAAATGTCCAAAACTTCATCTTCCCCGAGCCATCAAATGGCAAAAAATCATCAGGATCATTTTGAATCTCCAGATTATTACCAACTTGACGACCTATTGAGCGAAGAACATTTGATGATTCGCGCTTCCATCAGGGACTTTGTTAAAAAAGAAATTACACCCTTTATCGAAGATTGGGCAGAGCGAAATCATTTTCCAAACGAGATTGTGTCAAAGTTTGGAATGATTGGAGCTTTCGGTCCTACGGTCCCGGCACGCTATGGAGGGGGTGGATTGGATTACATCTCTTATGGGCTTATCATGCAAGAGATAGAACGGGGCGACTCGGGGATGCGGTCCACCGCATCTGTGCAAGGTTCATTGGTGATGTATCCTATTTATACTTATGGTTCTGAGGAGCAGAAGCAGAAATTTTTACCTAAACTGGCTTCAGGTGAAATGTTGGGTTGTTTTGGTCTTACAGAACCTAATCATGGATCAAATCCGTCAGGGATGGAGACGAAATTTGAAGATAAAGGAGACCATTATTTGTTGAATGGTGCCAAAATGTGGATTTCTAATGCACCCCATGCTGATATTGCCGTTGTTTGGGCAAAAGATGAAATGGGTAGAATCCATGGTTTGATTGTAGAACGGGGAATGGAAGGATTTACCACACCAGAGACCCATGGGAAATGGTCTTTGCGGGCATCTTGCACAGGAGAACTTGTTTTTAGTGACGTCAAGGTTCCTAAAGAAAATTTATTGCTGGGGAAAAATGGTTTAGGAGCACCTATGCAATGTCTAGACAGTGCTCGTTATGGGATTGCTTGGGGAGCGATTGGAGCGGCTATGGATTGTTATGATGCAGCCCGCAGATATTCATTAGAGCGTATTCAATTTGGGAAACCGATAGGATCATTCCAGTTAATTCAGAAAAAATTAGCAGAAATGTTAACAGAGATCACGAAAGCACAATTGCTTAACTGGAAACTAGGGCTATTAATGGAGCAAGGTAAAGCGACTACACCACAAATATCAATGGCCAAAAGAAACAGTGTCGAGGTAGCCCTGAGCGTGGCCAGAGAAGCTCGACAAATACATGGGGGTATGGGTATTACAGGCGAATTTCCCATGATGCGACATATGATGAACCTTGAATCTGTGGTTACTTATGAGGGAACACATGATATTCATTTATTGATTCTTGGTGCAGACATAACAGGTATCAACGCTTTTTCCTGAAACCTCCTGAAGAGTTTAATCGATAGTATTAAGCAGTGCAGGTTCGAGGGGTAAGCATAGTTATGGTCTTGAAACAAAGGGTGATCATCCAATGTAGCTATGGCCCAATTATTTGCTTGGATTTTTTATTACCGCTCACTTACCCCGCACAACGCTTGATCTTCAGCAGTTATTGATGGCCAGATTTAAATCGACTCTAAAAAAAAGATTAAAGATGTTTGTTATCCAATATATAATCGATGTCTATTCCATTGAAAAGCTATAATATTTTTAATATTTTAGGTTTTCACTAATCATATTTTTCCTCTTTTATATATTTATTGAAAATTTATCAATAGTCTAAAAAGCTAAATTCAGGCAGTTTTAGTCTTGAAAGGGGTGATAAGGAGTCATAATACTTCCAATTATGATTTTTTACGGGGTCTGCCGATAATGACATTTTAAAAATAACCATATTTTTTAAAATTAATGTAAATTTTACCCAAATAGGGTAAAAAAATAGCCTATCTCTTCTATTTCATCGAAAACAATACAACATTCGCCATGTAAATAACCTAACTCGATAGAAATTATAAATCTAAAACACAACAAAGTATGAAAAACGAATCAACAATTTTAACTTTTTTTGACGCATTACAAGATGGTGGAGGTATTGACGCAGCTACTGCTGCTGCCATTGAGGCAAACCTTCTTACTGCCAATAACATATGGATGATGTTAGCCACTGCTCTGGTATTTATTATGCACTTAGGATTTGCAGGAGTAGAGGCAGGATTTGGCCAAGCCAAAAATACGGTCAACATCTTATTTAAAAATACTTTAACTCCTATTATTGGTCTTCTATCGTATGCGAGTCTTGGTTTTTTCTTAATGTATCCAGGATTTGCAGAGGGAAGCTCTGGCTGGTTTGCCTTTGATTCCGCAGGTTGGTCGATGTTTTGGGGGGCTCCTGAAGATGCGGATGTTTCAGCAGGTTACGCGGGTGCCGGTTATACTTATTGGACAGACTTTCTATTTCAAGGAATGTTTGCAGCAACAGCTGCCACGATTGTTTCAGGTGCGGTAGCTGAAAGAATCAAATTGTCATCTTATTTAATATTTACCGTAATTTTTGTGGGTATTGTATATCCTCTCATCGGAAGTTGGAAATGGGGCGGAGGCGCTCTTGATATGATGGGCTTTTATGATTTTGCAGGTTCAACGCTGGTTCACTCTGTAGGTGGATGGGGCGCTTTGGCGGGTGTCATTGTATTGGGACCTAGATTAGGAAAATACGTAGATGGTAAAGTAATCGACAAACCAGGTTCTAGTGTGCCTTTGGCGGTTATTGGCGTCTTTTTGCTATGGTTAGGATGGTTTGGATTCAATGGTGGATCTGTACTTTCAGCTGATCCAGCACTGACTTCTTTTGTTTTGGTTACTACTTGCCTTGCCGCTTGTGCTGGAGGGATAGGTGGTTTTGTGACTAGTTATTTTGTCTTCAAAAGAATGGACTTAGGTATGGTCCTCAATGGAATTCTTGCAGGTTTAGTGGGGATTACTGCTGGTGCAGATGTAATCAACCCCGGGTCATCCATT
>Ga0114994_10004133_pt1 | contig 10558 bp, 9 predicted proteins | sample ArcticOcean_MG_C_9_FD_87043 | JGI IMG/M metagenome (GOLD analysis project Ga0114994, IMG submission 87043) | Marine microbial communities from western Arctic Ocean - ArcticOcean_MG_CB2_152 | ecosystem: Environmental > Aquatic > Marine > Oceanic | place: Arctic Ocean: Canada Basin | collected... | reverse complement strand
TATCATCGAGGACGAGCACTGTGTTGTTATAATCACACCTACATATTCAGGGTGCCCCGCAACTGATGTTATTTCAGAAGACTGCTTAGCTGTAGCAAAAGCTATAGATCCTAGAGCAGAAGTAAGAATTGCTATGAGTCCGGCATGGACTACAGACTGGATTTCAGATAAAACTAGAGTTAAAATGGCCGCACACGGAATAGCACCCCCGGTGGGCCAAAGCCACGACAGAGCATTCCTAACCGGAGACAATCGCATCATCCCTTGCCCGACGTGCAAGAGCACAGAAACGAAACTAATAAGCGCCTTCGGGTCCACGGCTTGTAAAGCATCATTTACCTGTGTTAGTTGTCTCGAACCCTTCGAACATTTCAAGTGTATCTAACATGAAAAACACCCATCCTATTGTACAGATGATGCTTGCAGAAGATAAAATGACTGCTTGGATGAAGATTGAGGTCATTGAAAGCTCAGTAGGCTCTTGCAAACTTCAAATGAAAACTCGTTCAGAGATGGCTAATGGTTTCAACATCGTTCACGGAGGCATCACTTTCTCTCTTGCAGACAGTGCTATAGCATTTGCCGCTAATTCTCACGGCCGACACTCCGTAAGCCTCAACACAACGATTCGCCATCTTTTGCCTGTCTCAGTTGGTGATGTGTTAACTGCCGATGCAAATGTCACTAGCCTCAACCATAAAATAGTTCATGTTGATGCTATCATTATAAACCAAAACGACCAAGTCGTTGCAGATGTTCAGGCTACTGGCTACCGGAAGAGTCAGGAGTGGTAAGGTTAGCGTAAACCCCTCCCATTGCTAGCAATTGCTCGTGATTTCCCGACTCAACTATTTCTCCTGCTTCAACCACGAAAATTTCGTCGGCATCTCTAATAGTACTTAACCTGTGGGCAATTATCAGAGATGTTCTCCCCTTTGTAATTGAAGCTGTTGCGGCTTGTATTAACCTCTCTGATTCTGAATCAATTGAAGAGGTTGCTTCATCTAGAATCAAGATGTTAGGGGAAGCTACGTATGCCCTCATGAATGCAATCAGTTGCCTTTGCCCCACACTTAACATCGCCCCCCTCTCCCTCACTTGTAAATCTAATCCCTCTTCGTGCTTTTCTATAAAATCCTTTGCTCCCACAGCTACTGCTGCCTTCCACACATCTTCGTCTGAGAGCCCTTCGTCATGTAATGTAACGTTAGCTTTAAGAGTGTCTGACATTAAGAACACATCCTGCTGGACTACTCCTACATTAGATCTCAACTGAGACAATGGAATGTCCCTAATATCAACTCCATCTATTTTAATGGAACCCTTTTGGAATTCATAAAACCTAGACAAAAGATTTATAATAGTACTCTTCCCTGCTCCTGTTGGACCTACAAATCCTATTGTGGCTCCCGGTTTAATTTTAAATGACACCCCTTTCAATACCCAATCTTCATCATCACTATATGAGAACCACACATTATCAAATTCTATGTCTCCTGAGAACTCCACACTAGAGTTTTTTCCTTGATCAGCTATCCTTTCATCTTTATCTAGAAGCTTAAAAACTCTATCTGCATTTACGATCCCCATCTGAAGCACATTAAATCTATCTGCAAGTTGACGTATGGGTCTGTACAACATAAAAACATAAAGAATGAATTGTAGTACTAATCCTAATGTAAGATCTCCTTTAACTACACCTGATATTCCTAACCACAGTAAAAGAGCCACACTAATTGCACTTAACATTTCTACCACAGGAAAGAAAATGCTGAAAGCTTTTATTGAGCTAACATTTGCATTCTGATGTGATTCGTTTAATTCCGCGAATTTTAATGACTCAAAGTGCTCTCTACAATACGACTGAACTATATGCATTCCTGTGACGTGTTCCTGAACAAACTCGTTCATCTTTGAAACTTGGTTTCTTACATCGGTAAATGATGTCTTTATGTGCTTTTGAAAAATTCGTGTAGCAAAGAGAAGTACAGGGATAGGAGTGATCACAATAAGAGTAAGCGAAGGATTAATGTATATCATTGCTCCTAACACAACTATTAGCGTAAGAACATCTCCAGCTGCATTAAGCAAACCGTTAGAAAATACATTAGCGATTCCGTCTATATCGCTTACAATCCGAGTGACTAACTTACCCACTGGCGTCCTATCGAAAAACCGAAGTCTGAACGCGATAACGTGTTTGAAAAGTTTTGATCTAAGGTCTAAAGAGACACTTTGAGCCACCCAATTTGCTAGATAAGTAACTTGGTACCTTAGTAGTGCTTCAATCAACAGTATCAAAACGATTGCAGAGAATACTTTGATTAATCCTTCTATATCATTGTTCGCTATTTCCACATCGATAGCATGCTGTATCAGCGCTGGTCTAATCCAAACTAAAGAAGAAAGAAACAAGATAAGTAACCCCGTGATAATAAAACGCGTACGATATGGCTTTACTTGAGCCAGGATAGTAGTTAGAGTTTTATGATTCAGGAACATTCGTGGAAGATACACTTAGTGAGTGACTGACTAAGGGGAAAGTCAACTAATAGGTTGATAAATTCGATAATCAATTGATCATGAAGAAGGAATTAAACGTCGCGAGGGAGGAAAACCTCTGCTGGATAATCAACACGAGCCAGATACAAACCACAGGCCGGAGCAGATTTACCTGCTCTAGATCTATCACAAGATGCTATCACCTCGATGAATTCATCTTGAGACATCTTACCCTTACCCACTTCTATCAGAGTCCCAACTATAGCCCTAACCATGTTTCTCAAGAACCTATTTGCCTCGACATCTATTCTTATCCCTACAGAACCTGAACGCCAGCTGTCTGGAACCATGGATATATCAACTTTTCTAACGTCGCATATAGTCGTCTTCACGTCAGATCCAGTTTTACAGAACGACGCAAAATCTCCATTAAATATAAGGTTAGATGCCGCAAGCTGCATAGAAGATATATCCAAATCACCATAGACTCTTGCAGATCTGCCATGAAGAAATGGATCTTTTTCTGTGTGAATCCAATACGTGTAAGAGCGCTCTAATGCATCAAATCTTGCATGGGCATTTTCTGACACCTCTTTTATTGAAAATATAGCGATGTCAAAATCTAAAACACCATTGAGTTTGAATGCTAACTGGTCAAGAGATTCGAATCGTTTTCCTGAAGAATCTGGCAAAATAGCGTGGGCAACGAAATATGAAGCGTGCACACCAGCATCAGTTCTGCCGCATCCAACAATGGCACATTTATCACCACATAAACGTTCTAAAGCTTCTTCGACTACTTGCTGTACAGTGATGGCCACAGGCTGTCGCTGCCAACCGTGATAATTCGTGCCGTCGTATGCTAATTCGATAAAAACGCGCATTACACTTGAATTAATTTAATCCCAAGAAGCGATTTTATCGCTCTTGTATTCTCCAGCCTCAAGTTTTTCTTTAACGTTTGAGAAAGTTTTAATTGTATAGTCTACATCTTCAAGTGTATGAACAGCAGTAGGGATTAAACGTAACATTATTGTTTCCTTCGGAACTACTGGATATACAACTATAGAGCAGAAAATTCCATGATTCTCGCGAAGATCTACCGTTAGATTTGTCGCCTCGCCTAGTCCGCCCTTTAAAAAAACTGGAGTCACACAAGAGTTAGTCACACCGAGGTCGAAGCCTGCATCTTTAAGCCCATCCTGCAAAGATGTAGCAATATTCCATAATTTATCTTTATGCTCTGATGAATCGCGAAGCATCTGAAGTCGCTTGCGTGCTCCTACAACTATAGGCATAGGAAGTGATTTAGCAAAAGTTTGAGATCTCATGTTATAACGAAGAAACTCAATTACATCTTCATCACCAGAAACAAATGCCCCAATTGTAGCCATAGCTTTAGCAAAGGTTCCAAAGTAGACGTCTATTTCATCGTGGACACCTTGGGCATCGCCAGCACCTCTACCCTGTTCCCCTACAGTACCGAAACCGTGAGCATCGTCTACGAATAATCTAAAACCAAACTCCTCTTTGAATTCGCAAATCTCAGCTAACTTACCTTGATCACCAGCCATACCGAATACCCCTTCGGTTACAACTAAAATGCCACCACCACTGATCTCTGTAAGAACTTTAGCTCTGTCTAGTTGTTTTTTAAAACTCACCATATCGTTATGCTTGAATACATAACGTTTACCCTGATGTAAACGCACTCCATCTACCATGCATGCATGCGAATCACTATCGTAAACGATAACATCATGTCTATTTACTAGGGCCTCAATTGCCGATTGACATCCCTGATAACCGAAGTTGAGAAGGAAGGTGTCTTCTTTCTGCATAAAATCAGATAATTCAGTTTCGAGGGCCTCGTGTTCTGAGGTTTGGCCTGACATCATTCGAGCTCCCATAGGATATCCCATACCCCAATCCGCAGCGGCATCGGCATCTACTTTCCTCACTTCAGGGTGATTTGACAGGCCCAAATAATTATTAATAGACCACACTAACACCTCTTTCCCTCTGAAAGTCATGTGATTAGATATCTCTCCTTCTAATTTAGGGAAGGTGAAGTAACCATGACTTTCTTTAGCATGCTGACCTAATGGTCCGCGATCATTACGAATACGATGAAAAATATCCATTAAATGGGTTTTAGTTAAGTGCACAAAACTACAAATAGAGTCTTAACTTTGCGCTTAATGAAGAGAACCTATTTTCACATTTCTTTTTTAGTTGTTACCATTTTTGCAGTCATCGTCAGCGGTTGCTCAGATTACAGCAAAGTACTAAAGAGCACAGACACCGACTTAAAATGGGAGTTTGCTCAAACAGCACTAGACTCTGGAGATTGCTTTAAAGCTCTACCTCTTCTGGAAGAACTTATAGGAGTAACTAGAGGCACACAAATGGCCCAACAGGTTCATTATAAATATGCTTCTGCACATTACTGCGTAAATGATTTTTATCTAGCGCGTTATTACTTCCACAATTACGCTAAGACTTTTCCTAATAGTGACTTAGTTGAGGAGGTACAGTTTAAAGCAGCTATTTGCAGTTTTAATCTTTCTCCTAATTGGTCTTTAGACCAAACAGAAACCCGCTCGGCCATCCAGGAGCTACAACTTTTTATGGATAGATACCCAGCCTCATCATTAAGGGACTCTTCGGAAACAATGATAAACTCACTTAGATCGAAGCTTGAGCGCAAGTCATTTGAAGCCGCTGTGATATATCATACAACTGGACAATTCCACAGCGCAACCATCGCGATGAAGAATGCTCTAGCAGATTTTCCTGACTCACCATTCCGTGAACAGCTGCAATTCTTAATCTTGGATAGTTATTACCAATACGCCGTTCAAAGTACTAACCGAAGGAAATTAGAACGTTTTAACGATGCTACCCAAGCTTTTCATATCTTTGCATCCCGATTTCCAGATAGTTCGTCTTTAGCTGATGCTCAACATATATACGGACAATGTGTGAAAGCCGTGGAAACACTAGAATTACAGGAGACAAACAACTAGCTCGACGCGAATTAATTTAGCAAACAGATGAATTTCAAAAACGTAAAAGCCGAACGAAACACGATCACTCGTGACACAAAGGACCTTGAAAAAGTAGGTACAGGTAATATTTTCGAAACTATTGTAGTGCTTTCTCGCCGCAGCAACCAACTTTCTCAAGATCTAAAGGACGAACTTAACGAGAAGATGGAAGAGTTCGTGATTCCTAATGATACACTTGAGGAAGTGTTTGAAAATCGTGAGCAGATTGAAATCTCTAAGTTCTACGAGCGCCTCGCTAAGCCACAAAGTATTGCTATCAAGGAGCTAGAAGAGGATATGATTTACTATCGTCATCCAGAAAAAGAACTTGACCTTGAGCTTTCAGCAGATGAGTCTAACGAGTCAGACAGTGAATCAGACAGTGAATCAGACAGTAAATCATCTAGTGATGATGTTAAAGCTGAAGAAGTTGCAAAAGAAAATGCAACAGCTACTACAGAAAAATCTGCTTCGTAATTCCTGCAAAAAAGCAAGGATTCACAATTTATTATTATGACCGGAGGACCGGATACTCAGAACGAAAACCAATCACTTCTGGGTAGACGAATTGTGCTAGGTATTACTGGCAGCATCGCGGCCTACAAGTCAGCTTTCCTTGCTCGGGAGTTAATTCGGCATGGCGCCGAAGTGAGAGTCGTTATGACTCCGAGCTCTCTCGAATTCATCACACCATTAACTCTGGCTACGCTAGTCGGCAACCCTGTGCATTCTGACTTCACAGAGGATTTAGAGTCCGGAACATGGACTAACCATGTTGAACTAGGTTTATGGGGCGATTTATTTCTGGTCGCTCCATGCACAGCCCAAACAATGTCTGCTTTTGTTAACGGTTCATGTGAAAACCTACTTCAAGCAGTATTCCTGAGCGCTCGATGCCCAGTAATGATAGCACCGGCAATGGATCTAGATATGTTCACGAATCCCGCAACTCAGGACTCTATCAAAACACTGACAGAAAGAAACATTAGCATTATCGAACCCGCTTCTGGACCACTGGCAAGTGGCCTTGATGGGAAAGGAAGGCTTGAGGAACCAGATATTATCGCGAATAAGGTCGTTGAGTTTTTCAGCGGCGAACTACCACTAACCGGTAAAAAAGTTTTAGTGACTGCTGGCCCCACACAAGAACCGCTTGATGCTGTAAGGTATCTGGGGAATAGAAGTTCTGGGAAAATGGGGTTCGCTATTGCTGGAAGGCTAGCTGACTTGGGTGCTGATGTAACGTTAATTGCTGGTCCAGTAAGCTTAAAAACCCCTGTACGTGTGGTTAAGAGGATAGATGTGGTGACTGCTCAAGAATTGTTTGAGGCTTCGATAGGAGTTTGGGACGAAATGGATGCAGGTGTAGCATGTGCGGCTGTTGCAGATTTAAGACCATTGAAGTCCAGTAATGAAAAATTACACAGAGGCGATTTACCTTCTACCCTTCAACTTGAAGGCACTCCTGACACTTTGTTAGAAATGGGGGCGAGGAAAAAAGCGGGGCAATTACTTATGGGATTTGCGCTTGAAACAGATGCGGGACTAGTAAGTGCTAAGGGGAAGTTGGAGAGGAAAAATCTCGATTTTGTGGTCATGAACACTTTAGCAGATGACGGCGCTGGATTTAGTCACGACACTAATAAAGTTACAGTGATAAAACGAGTGGGTTTAGATACGGAATCGCGTAGTTTTGAGTTAAAGTCAAAACAAGAGGTCGCACGTGACCTTGTAGACATGCTTTTTCAATTAAAATGATTCAATCCATAAAACCCTTACTTCTATTAACTCTAGTGTTTTCGGCGTTAACTATTAATGGCCAAGAACTTAATTGCAACGTTCAAGTAATAGCACCAACGATTGCCAACGTTGAAGCAAGTATTTTTGAATCTCTTGAAGATGGAGTTAGGGAGTTCATGAACGGAAGGAGGTGGACGAATGACAATTTCGCCTTTGAGGAGCGGATAGAGTGCATGATGCAGATTACTATCTCAGATGCTATAGGGAGCACTAAATTTAGTGGGTCAATTCAAATTCAAAGCAATCGTCCAGTTTACAATTCTGACTACAACACTCCCCTTCTATTTGCTCATGATGGGGATTTAGAGATCGATTGGTTAGATGGCACTGCGATTCTTTTCAACCCTGGTCAGCATAGAGACAACTTATCTTCGATATTAGCATACTACGCATACATGATTATAGGGATGGACTACGATAGTTATGGCATGGACTCTGGGACTGAGTTTTATCTCAAAGCCCAAACAATAGTTGCTAATGCACAAAACGCTGGAGGCAAAGGTTGGAGGGCAAGCCAAGGCAAACAGAATAGATATTGGCTCGTTGAAAATATGTTGAGCCAAACCTTTCGCCCCCTTCGTAACTGCCTATACAATTACCACAGAAACGGCATGGACCTGTTGTATGATGACGTAGAGGCAGCTAGATTAAATATCGGTGATGCTATTATTGAAATGCGTTCCACTAATAGAATTCGCCCATCATCATATAACCTTCAAGTATTCTTCCTAGCAAAAAGCGATGAGATTATTAAACTATTCGAACCAGCACCAGAGGCTGAACGAGTAAGGATATTACCGGTTCTTAAACAAATGGATCCCGGTAATATTGCTAAATATGACGGCGCTCTTCAATAAGGTTCTATGTTACGCAAGCTTCACATAGAGAACTTTGCTCTAATACACGAGCTCAGCTTATCATTCGATACTGGACTCACAGTATTAACTGGTGAAACAGGGTCAGGTAAATCTATATTGTTAGGTGCTTTAGGATTAGTCTTAGGAGATCGATCTAACACATCTAACATTCGCCACGGAGCTAACAAATGCAATGTAGAGGCGCTATTTCAATCTGAATTTGTAAGCAAAAAACTTCCCTCATGGGAATTAGAGCCTTTAAAATCCGGTGAAATAAACATTAGGAGAGAAATTTCATCATCAGGTAGATCTAGGGCTTTCATCAACGATTCACAAGTGAGCCAATCTACTCTAAATGCAATAGGCTCTCTACTTGTTGATTTACACGGACAAGACGAAACGCGAGCATTACTTGACAGAACCACGAGATTAGAGCTGCTTGATGACTTTGGCGGTCATTTGAAAATTAGAGATTTCTACAGATCAGAGTACTCAGCATGGAGAACGGCATCTGCAGAGTTAGACAAACTCAAAGCGAGAGCGAGTAAACCTCAGTCAGACGTAGATTACTTAAGATTCCAAGTCCTCGATTTAAAGGATCTCGGACTGAGCACTACGGACTGGGACGAAATGAAAGAAGAACATGCTACACTCAGTCACGCAACAGAATTAGCCTCTGGCTTAAATAACACTCATATAGTTCTTTCTCAGTTTGATTTCAACTCAGCTATCAAATCATTTGAAACAATATCGCACTACAATAAGGCTGCAAAAGAATTATTAGACAGACTTAAAAGTTCAAAAATAGAACTCGATGACATTTCTGATGAAACGATAAGGTTATCTGACAATATTTCATTTGATCAATCTCGATTCACTGTGATTGAAGACAAGATGGACGGCCTTTCTAGAGCACTTCATAAACATAACGTTTCAACTCCCAAGGAACTACTATCAATACTAGATGGTTTGACGAATCAAATCGATGAAGTATTAGGGCTTAAAGATGAAATTATTAAAGCTTCCTCAAAATTAGATTTATTGAAGTTAAACATGCTTCAAGCTGGAAAAGGATTAACATCTGCGAGAACGGTTGGAGGAAAAAATCTTCTAGAACTTGTACATAAAGAATTGGGACCTTTAAAACTTAAGGACGTAAAGATGGATTGGGTGTTCAGCAATGCTTCAATACCAGATTTAATGGGAGTTGAAGAAGTTGAGGTTATGTTCTCAGCTAATCCTGGATCACCACAACAGGCTCTAGCACTAGTTGCGTCTGGAGGAGAGAAATCGCGTATAATGTTGGCATTCAAAGCAGCAATGGCAACTAAAAAAACCGTACCCACCATAGTGCTAGATGAGATTGATTCTGGCGTGTCGGGTGATGTAGCCTCAAGGATGGCGGATACAATGAAGAAAATGGCTATAGGTCAGCAAGTTTTTTCAGTCACCCATTTAGCTCAGGTAGCCGCTTTAGGTGATAACCACATAGCTGTGAGTAAAGAAACAAATACAGAGAACGCTAAAACTATAGCTGTTTATCTAGATGGCGAAGAGAGAAATGAAGCTATAGCATCTATTCTGAGCGGTAGTGCTATTACAGATGAAGCTAGAGCACAAGCCAAAGTCTTAAGGTCTCAGAACCTCTAAAAAGTCCAATCAATCGCAAATGACGGCAAGAAAGGAAGTTGATTCTTCCTTTGGCCTGTAATACGATTAATGTAGAACACATTCTCACGGCTATATACGTTAGTAATACCTGCAGTAAAATCCAACTCACCCCCTCCTACTCGCTTGAAGGTCCTACTTACACTGATGTCTAAACGATGGTAGGCAGGTAGACGACCTTCATTCAATCCAGCATAGTAAATAGATATTTCATTAGAATTACTATTTATGTAATCCGACAGAATCCCTCCACTTATGTTGGGTGCTTGATAGTATCCCTGTGATTGAGTGAATGGAAGCCCAGAGCCTAGAGCCCATCTTGCGTTAGCCTTCCATTCTTTGTTTTTACCGAAATCCTGAGAAGCAACGAGATTTACATTATGACGCCTATCAAATACAGGGTCGTACCATCTAGATCCATCCCATCTATCAACGTTACATAAACCATAGACGAACCATAGATAAGTATGTCTCTCCTCGAACTTCAAAACAACATCAACACCTGATGCTATACCGCTTTCAATTATGTAATCTAACCTGAATAACTCTGGAACATCACTGTGGTCGTCATCATCGGGGAAGAGTTTTTGGCGGTTTGTGTTTGTAAGCTGAGTAAAGTGCTTGACGTATCCCTCAACATTAATATTTAAACGTTCCGTTAAATCAAATTCGAAACCCGTT
>Ga0114994_10004131_pt1 | contig 10561 bp, 13 predicted proteins | sample ArcticOcean_MG_C_9_FD_87043 | JGI IMG/M metagenome (GOLD analysis project Ga0114994, IMG submission 87043) | Marine microbial communities from western Arctic Ocean - ArcticOcean_MG_CB2_152 | ecosystem: Environmental > Aquatic > Marine > Oceanic | place: Arctic Ocean: Canada Basin | collected... | reverse complement strand
TTTAACTGCATCCAAGATATCACAGAATAAGATAAGAGTATTATGAGAAGTAAAAGGATCCATAATCATTCTATTTGGATCAGGTTTCAGTATCATGTCAGATTCATTAATTGCTTTCCAGCCAGCAATAGAAGAACCATCAAAGAAAACACCATCGTTAATCATTTCTTCATCAACAATAGTTGCATCCATCGTTAGATGTTGAAGCTTCCCCTTTGGATCTGTAAATCTTAGATCAACAAATTCTACTTCCTTTTCTTTCATGAATTTTAAAATATTTTTAGCGCTCATTTTTCTCCTTTATAAATTTTGTTTTTATATATTATCAAAAAAGATTGATTAATATTGCGTATTTAATTAATATCACCTATGCATTTTTTACATGTGTATTAGACCGTTTAAATAAAAATTATCAATCAATTGTTAGTTGAATAATGAGTTTATTAGATAAGGAACCAGTTAAAAGAGCAGAAAAAGCACTTAAAGATTTTGACCAATCAATAAATGTGATTACTTTAGAAAATTCAGCTCGGACAGCAAATGATGCCGCTTTATCTTTAAAGTGTGAAGTTGGGGCAATAGTCAAAAGTTTATTATTCAGAGCTGAAGATTTTTTTATTTTAGCTTTAGTTGCTGGAGATAAGAGGTGTTCCTTAAGTAGGTTAAAAATATTAATTAATAAAAAAGATGTTTCGATGGCTAGTCCAGAAGAAGTAAAAGCTCAAACTGGATATACAATAGGTGGTGTTTCGCCAGTAGGGCATTTATATTCAGTTCAAATTTTTATAGACAGTTCATTAAGAAGATTTAATAAGCTATATGCAGCAGCAGGTCACCCAAACTGTGTTTTTAAAATAGATTTTTTAAATCTTCAAAAAATCACAAATGGTAAAATTAAAGAATTAATAGAATGAGACAACCAAAACTAATAGATTATGCATTATTAGCTTTTTTGGCCTTAATTTGGTCTTCAGCATTTTTTAATATTAAAATTGCAACTTACTCTTATGGACCAGTTACCATAGCATTAGGAAGGGTATTATTTGGAGCGGTACCAGTATTGTTATTGTGCTTATACAAAGGAATAAAAATTGAAGCATTTACTAAAGATTGGCATTGGTTTGCTATGATTGGATTTATTAATCTTGTAGCACCATTTTTTTTGATAAGTTATGGTGTTAAATCAGTACAAAGTAATTTAGCAGCAATATTGATGTCTACTACACCGTTAAGCTCTACAATCTTAGGACATTTCTTTACAAAAAATGAAAAATTTAATTTTATAAGAACATTTGGAATTTTAATTGGATTTTCAGGAATTGTTTATTTATTTTCAGATAATATATTAATAAATGATAATAATTTTATTTCTGCACTATTAATATTATTGGGGTCCACTTGTTATGTTGTTGGGGGAGTTTTAACGCTTAAAATTAGTAAAAAAAAAAATGAAAATGTAACGGGATCTATATTGATATGGGCAATTCTAATATTAATACCTTTAGTTTGTTTTATTGAAAAACCATGGGAATTAAATCCTAGTATTGAGTCAACTGTATCGGTTGTTTATTTGGGAATAGTAGCGACAGGTCTAGCTTGGTTGCTTAGATTTAGAATTTTAAAAAATAATGGTTTAATTTTTCAATCTCAAGTGTCATACTTAATACCAATATTTGGAATAATATTAAGTTATATTTTTTTAGATGAAATGATTACTTATAAAGTTTTAGTATCATTAATTGCTGTTGTTATTGGACTTTATTTTGTTAGGAAGAGCAAAGTCTCTTAATTAACTACTTAAGTTTTGCAAACTCTTTAATGTGAGCTGGTCTTGTTTCACAACATCCACCTAAGATAGTTGCACCGGCATCTTTAAATTTTTTAGCAAATTCAAACATTTTTTCTGGAGTAAGATCTTTCCTTTGGCCCAAAAATTCATTTGGATTCCCTTTGCTTTTTTTATAAGCAGCCATGTAGCTACCTTTTGTATTCGTGGTTGTTATAAACGCATTAAGTTTAAATCCAAAAGGAACACCTAAATTTCTAATTTCGTCTAAATTTTTTTCATAGTTTTCAGGCGAAACACAAGATAGCATTAATCCTAGCAAGTTTTTATGTTCAATTTTGTTAATAATATCAGAGATACTTTCTTTACTTGGTAATTTTGTTCCTTCTGAAATATGAGCTCCAATCAAATAAGGTTTATTGAAAGATTTTATAGCTTCAATTGCCAACTTAACTTCTTTAACACTACTCAGAACATCTAAGTAAAAAAAATCAATAAAGGGATTTAAAATTTTTGCCTGATCATAGAAATTTTCTCTAATTTCATCATTCTCTCTAGTGTCTTCTACATATGTATTGTCTTGAGGAGGTAAACCTCCAGCAATTAAAACATTGGGGTTAAATTCTTTAGTTTTTTTTGCAATTTCGCCAGCTTTTGTATTTAAATATTCAAACTTATCTTCAACACGATTATCACGTAATCTTTTTCTTCTTAATGTGAAAGTATTGGTTACGATAACTTCGGCACCTGATCTTATAAAATCTAAATGTGTATCTAATAAAAGTTGGTGATATTTTTTTTTCAACAAAGCATTTGCACTCCAAAGTGTTCCATTAGGGTCCATTCCTCTTGCAAGTAATTCTTGACCCATTCCACCATCTAAAATTCTTATTGTTTTAAAAAAATTTTTGTCCATTTAATTTATAAAAATAATTTAATAGCCATTCTGATTGAAACAAATAAAACAAGTCCAGAGGTAACTAAAATTAAAATACGAGTGGAAAATATTTTTAAGTTTAAAAAATTACCTATCTGACCACCAATTAAAACAACTAATAATAAAATCCAATAATCTTTAATATCATTTAAAACATATGATTTAGTTAACTGTCCAATAATTCCTGAAACTGAATTTATTAAAATAAACATTGAAGCAGTAGTTACTATATGTTTTGGCTTTGCGGCTCTTATCAAAAAAAGAATAGGGCTCAAAAAAATTCCACCACCTATACCAACAATACCAGAAACAAACCCTAAAATTGCTCCAATTAAAATTAATATTAATTTTGGAATTTTTTTACCATTATTTTCTTTATCATCATATGATCTAAAATTTATTAGTAATAATATTCCTGCAATACTCAAAACAAAAAATAGTAATATTTCAAAAATTTCTTTATCTACAGGTAATGTGCCTCCAATAAAAGCCATGGGAACTGATCCTAGTAGATATGGAATTAATAATTTTAGGTTAAGGTTACCAGCCCTTATGTAATTGAAGCAATTTCCAGAAACTACAATTATATTGCAACTTAATGCTATTATTGGAAAAATATAATATGGTATTCCCCATATAAATAATAAAGCTAGATAAGTTGAACCACCACCAAAACCAACGCTAGCATATAATATTGCAGTTACAAAAAATAAAATTGATAATATAATCATTTTAAATAATTTAATTTATGAATGTAAATATAGCGCTTTTAACTGTAACAGACACTAGAACTTTTGAAAATGATAAATCAGGAGCAATATTAGTTAAAAAAATTGAAAAAGAAAAACATAATCTAATTGATAGAAGAATCTGTAAAGACAATAAAGATGATATCATTAAAGTCTTAAAAATCTGGATTAATCAAAAGAATGTTGATGTTATTATTACAACGGGAGGAACCGGATTGACGGGTAGGGATATAACACCGGAAGCAATAAATGAAATTGCAGATAAACATATCCCTGGTTTTGGTGAGGTCTTTAGAACAATAAGTTTAAAAACAGTTGGGACTTCAGCAATTCAATCAAGAGCCTGCGCAGTATTATCAAATGGGAAATATATATTTGCACTGCCAGGATCTTCAGGGGGTGTAACAGATGCCTGGGATTGTATTTTAAAATACCAACTAGACATTAATAACAAACCCTGTAATTTTGTTGAATTATTGCCTAGATTAAAAGAAAAATAAAAAATTAATTTTTTTTTCTAGTAGCCACATATACACCTAATGTAGCAATACTAAATCCAACTAAATCAATTGTACTTAAATATTCGTTTAAAAATATCCATGCCATTATCGCTGAAGTAGGTGGTATTAAAAAGAACATAGTCACAGTTTTGCTAGCAGAGCCCTTATGCAATAGGTACATGAATATTGAGAAAGCACCAAATGAAACTAAAAAAATTTGATGGCTCATAGCAACAATAAAAGTAGAATTAAAAACTATGAATGATTTTTCAAAAAATAAAACAATAAACCCATGAAAAAAAAAACCACCAATAGATTGATACATATTGCTTACTGGTAAGGGTAAATTGTAACTAATTTTTTTTTGCCACAAAGTTGCTAATGTTACCGATACTAAGGAAATAAATGCTGCTATAATGCCAATTGCAGGAAGGTTATAGCCAATATCAAAACCCAAAACTAAAATAGCACCAAAAAATCCTAGCAAAACTCCGACCCATTGTCTCCATGTTACTTTTTCATTTAAGAAAGGTCCTGCTAAAATATTAGTTAGTATTGGTTGAAGAGTTACTATTAAAGCCGTTATATTAGTTGGCAGACCATTAGAAACTGAAAAAAAAACTCCTCCCAAATAAATACCATGAAATAATATTCCACTTAAAATTGAACTAAATAAGTTTTTTTTTGAAGTAGAAATTTTGTATTTTTTAAAAATTGCAAATAAAAAAAAACCAAATGAAACAATTAAAAATCTGAAACAAAGAGCAGCAAAAGGACTACTATTATCTACTATAGGTTTGGTAGTTATAAATGCTGAAGACCAAAGAATAATAAATATCAATGGAAATAACCTAGACATAAAATGAAAAATATCTACTTTTGATATTTTTCTTTCCACTCTGAGTAAGGCATGCCGTAGATGTGCTCTCTAGCTTCAGGATCAGATATTATAACTTCTTTTTTTTCAGCTTCTTCACGGTACCATCTAGATATGCAATTTCTACAAAATCCGGCAAGATTCATTAAATCAATATTTTGAACATCTTTTCTTTCTTTTAGGTGATTAATTAATCTTTCAAAAGTAGCAGACTGCAATTCTTTTTTTGTATTATCATTCATAATTGGTTATTGTATTAATTGTTTATGAAACTTACTGGATCATATCAAATTAATCTAGAAAAACAAAAAGTATGGGAAGCATTAAATAACTCTGAAATATTAAAACAAGCAATACCAGGGTGTGAAGATTTTAAAAAAAATTCAGAAACAAAATTCACAGTAGCAGCTACTAATAAAATAGGACCATTTAATGCAAGCTTTACAGGAGATATAGAATTAAAGGATCTTGATCCACCAAATAGTTACAAAATAACAGGTTCAGGAAGTTCTCCTGTGGGATTTGCATCTGGGGAAGCTAATGTAACACTTGAAAGTTATGACGGAGGAACAAAGCTAATTTATGATGTTGAGGCAAATGTAGGAGGTAAAATTGCACAAGTTGGCTCAAGACTGATTGATATGTCAGCCAAAAAAATGGCAGACATTTTTTTTGGAAAATTTTCTAGTTTGATTGCTCCTCAATTAACTTCAGAAAAAACAGAAGTTGCTTATAAATCTAAAATAGAAAATATTAATAAAATTAAAAAAAAACCTTTAAATTTTTTTTTAATTTATACTGCCTTAGCTATTTCATTAGCAATTTTAGGGTATTATTTTCTATCATAAGTAGAAAATATATAATTTTTGATCTTGTGCTCAACTCATTGTTATGATGTAATTTATACTTAATCGAGAAGGAGAGAGCTTGATGAAAAAAGTAAATTTAGAAGTTAATGGTAAAAAAGTAAGTAAAGAAGTGCCTGATCATACAATCTTATCAGTTTTTTTAAGAGATAATTTAAATTTAACAGGAACACATGTTGGCTGTGATACCAGTCAATGTGGAGCTTGCGTTGTACATGTTGATGGAAAATCAATAAAAAGTTGCTCAACTTTAGCTGCCGATATTGATGGTTCAAAAGTAACAACTATTGAAGGCTTGGTTAAAGACGGAAAAATGCACCCTATGCAAGAAGCATTTAAAAAAATGCATGGTCTTCAATGTGGTTTTTGTACTCCAGGAATGGTTATGAGTGCAATTGATTTGTTGCAGAATAAAAACAATCCAAGTGATATAGAAATTAGAGAATGGTTAGAAGGAAATATTTGTAGATGTACCGGTTACCAAAATATAGTTGCTGCAGTTAAAGAGGCAGCTTCAAAAATGTAATTAAAGGAGAAGTAATATGGCCAGTTTAGTAGGTTCAAGAGTAGAAAGAAAAGAAGATAAAAGATTATTAACAGGAAAAGGAAGATACACTGCGGACATTAATATTGCGAACCAAACCTATGCTGTATTTGTAAGATCTCCACATGCAAGAGCAAAAATTAAAAAAGTAGATACATCTAAAGCTCTAAAAGCTTCAGGAGTGGCAAGTATTTTAACAGGTGAAGAAATTGCTACTGATAAAATTGGTGGTTTAATTGCGGGCTGGGCTATTAGAAGTGAAGATGGATCTGAGATGAAAGTACCAGCAAACCCTCCACTAGCAAAAGATAATGCAAATTTTGTTGGTGAGCCAATAGCTGTTGTATTTGCAGAATCTTTAGATGAAGCAAAAGCTGCTGCTGATCTAGTTAATGTTGATTATAAAATTTTAAAAGGTGTTGTCAATACAGCTACAGCCATGAAAGGTGAAGCTATTCATGATGGGATAGATAAAAACCTTTGTTACGATTGGTTATTAGGAGATAGAAAAGCAGTTGATGAAGCTTTCGCTAAAGCTGATAAAATCATAAAAGTAGATTTAATTAACAATAGATGCGTTCCTAATGCCATGGAACCAAGAGCTTGTGTAGTAGATTATAACACAGCTTCTGAAGAAATAACTTTATATACAACAAGTCAAAACCCACATCTTTCTAGATTGATAATGTCTGCCTTTGGTGGTGTGGCACCTGAAAATAAATTAAGAGTGGTTGCACCAGATGTTGGGGGCGGTTTTGGTTCAAAAATTAATGTTTACAATGAAGAAATAGTTTGTAGTTGGGCTTCAAAGAAAATTGAAAGACCTATTAAATGGGTTGCTGAAAGAACTGAGTCTTTCTTAACAGACACTCATGGAAGAGATCATGTTACTCATGCAGAACTTGCTGTTACAAAAGATGGTAAGTTTCTAGGTTTTAAAAATGAAACAATTGCAAACTTAGGAGCATATGCAAGAGTGTTTGGAACTGTTACTCCAACATATTTATTTGGTCCTTGTGCAACAGGTGTTTATATAATTCCTGCTGCATATTCTAATGTTAAAGCAGTGTATACTAATACTGCTCCTGTAGATGCATATAGAGGAGCTGGACGACCGGAAGCAACTTATACAATTGAACGACTGGTAGAAAAAACTGCAATGGAACTTGGTATTGATAGAACAGAAATAAGAATGAGAAATTTTCCAACTGAATTTCCATTTAAACAAACATTAGTACATACAGTGGATTCCGGTGATTATGTTGCGGGTTTAAAAAAAGCTAAACAAATGTCGGATTATGACAGTTTTGAAGTGAGAAGAAAAAAGTCAGAGGCTAATGGAAAGCTAAGAGGAATTGGAGTCTCGTCTTATTTTGAAGCTTGTGGGATTGCACCTTCTGCAGTTGTTATGTCATTAGGATGTGGAGTGGGACTATGGGAATCTTCAGAAGTTAGATTTAATCCAACAGGACAAGTTTCAGTTTTTACTGGAGCTCACAGTCATGGTCAAGGTCACGATACCACATTTGCTCAAATCGCAGCAGATGAGTTAGGAGTACCACTTGAAACAGTAGATGTAGTTCATGGAGACACTGACAAAGGAACATTTGGAATGGGGACTTATGGATCTAGATCATTGGCGGTAGGTGGAATAGCGGTTGTAAACGCATGTAAAAAAATTGTAGCTAAAGGGAAAAGAGTTGCTGCAAAAATGCTTGAAGTTAGCGAGAATGAAATAGACTTTAAAGATGGAGAATTTGTTGTAGCAAAATCAAATAAAAAGAAAACAATTGGTGAAGTTGCTTTTGCGTGTTATTTACCTGGCAGTAGAGACTCAGATTTTAAATCTCCATTACCAGAAGGTGAAGAGCCAGGATTAATTGAGACATCATTTTTTGATCCAGCAAACTTTTCTTTTCCAGCAGGATCTCATATTGCAGAAGTAGAAATTGATCCACAAACAGGGGAAGTTAAAGTTGAAAAATATACCGCTGTTGATGATTTTGGTAGAATTGTAAACCCTTTGGTTGTTGAGGGGCAAGTGCATGGCGGTATTGCTCAAGGAATCGGTCAAGCACTACATGAAAATACAAAATATGATGAAACTGGACAGTTAATTACTGCATCGTATATGGATTACACAATGCCAAGAGCAGATAATTTTCCTGAGTTTAAATTGGGCTTTACTTGTACACACGCAACATCAAACCCACTTGGAGTTAAAGGTTGTGGAGAGGCAGGAGCAATTGCTTCACCTCCAGCAATAATGAACGCTGTCATCGATGCATTGGGTGGACAAGAAATAACAATGCCAGCAACAGCAGAAAAAGTTTGGAAAGCTTGTAAGACATTGGAAAAATCTAACACTAAAGCAGCTTAAGGAGAAAAATATGAAAACTTTTAATTACCATTCACCGAAAAATGTTAAAGAGGCTTCAAAGTTAGCTTCAACTAGTTCAACTTTTTTAGCTGGTGGAATGACAAGTATTCCATCAATGAAATTAGGCTTAGCAAGTTATAAAGATGTAATTGATATAAAACATATCAAAAAATTATCTGGGATTAAAGTAAGTAGAAAATCTGTTATAATAGGCGCGACCACAAAACATGCTGAGGTAGCAAGTTCAAAGGAAGTAAAAAAAGCAATTCCATCTTTAGCTAAGCTAGCTGGAGGCATAGGTGATGCTCAAGTTAGAAACAGAGGAACAATAGGTGGCTCTATAGCAAACAATGATCCTTCAGCATGTTATCCCTCGGCTTGTATGGCACTAAATGCTATTATTTGTACTAACAATAGAAAAATAGAAGCTTCCAAATTTTTTAAAGGAATGTTTGAAACTGCTTTAAAAAAAGGCGAATTAATTGAAGCAGTTGAATTTCAAATACCTGATAAATCAAACTATCAAAAACATCCAAACCCTGCATCTAGATATGCGATAGTTGGTGTTTATCTAGCTAAACATAAAAAAGAAGTTAATGTGGCTGTCACAGGGGCAAAATCTTCTGTTTATATTGATAAAGATTTATCAAAAGCATTATTGTCTAGTTTTTCATCTTCAGTAATTGATAGGATGAAGTTGGATAGCTCAGAAATGAACTCGGACATACATGCTTCAGCAGAATTTAGAGCTAGTTTAGTTGCAACGTATGCTAAAAAAGCTGTAGAAGCCTGTTAACTATTTCAAACTTAATAATATTTGTTTAATATTAAGGAATGAAAAATTCATTTGATGAAAAAATTTTAGAAGAAGCAAATGATTGGGTAAAAGCTAATCAAAAAGTAGTCCTAGCAACTGTAATTCAAACCTGGGGATCGTCTCCTAGACCTATTGGGAGCAGGATGATTGTCAATGAAAATGGAGATTTTTCAGGATCAGTCTCTGGTGGTTGTGTAGAGTCTGTAGTTGTTAGAGAATGCATTGGGATCATAAAAGAAAACAAACTCTTTAAAAAAATAGAATTTAAAGTTTCGAATGAAAGTGCATGGGAAGTTGGTCTTGCTTGTGGTGGTGAGATTGCTGTTTATTTAGAGCAGGTAAACTAATGCAATTAAAAACTTTACAAGAAATTATAAAGAAGAAAGAAAGCAAAGCTGAGTTTGCAATTATTACAAATCTTGAAAATGCTAGTAGTGAAATATTTGAAGTAGGTAAACCAATTAGTAAAAATTTTAAAAAATATGTAGATCAAATAAATAGTTTTTATAAAAATAAAAAAAATGGAGTTATTGAAGACACTAATATATTTGTTGAGACATATATTAGGCCAATAAAAGTTATTATTGTAGGAGCCGTTCATATTGCTCAATACCTTATAGATTATGCTAAAAGTTTAAATTTTGAAATAATTGTTATTGATCCAAGGGGATATTTTGCTACAGAACAAAGGTTTCCTAGAATAGAAATTATAAATAAATGGCCAGAACAAGCTTTTAAAGAGATTAAGACAGATTCAAATACGGCTTTAATAGCATTAACTCATGATCCCAAAATTGACGATCCTGCATTACAACACGCCTTAAAAAAAAATTTTTATTATATTGGTGCTCTAGGCAGTAATAAAACCCATGCAAATAGATGTGAGAGATTAAAAGAGGCAGGATTTAATGATGATGAAATAAAATTAATTCATGGACCAATAGGCATTAGTTTAGGTGGCAAGTCTGCTCCAGAAATAGCTATATCTATTATTTCTCAGTTAGTTTTAGAAACTTATAAAAAATGAAAAATATATCTTCAAAAAGAAATGCTTAAATGATTACAGCAATTTTACTTGCTGCTGGTCAGTCTAAAAGAATTCCTA
>Ga0114994_10004125_pt1 | contig 10572 bp, 5 predicted proteins | sample ArcticOcean_MG_C_9_FD_87043 | JGI IMG/M metagenome (GOLD analysis project Ga0114994, IMG submission 87043) | Marine microbial communities from western Arctic Ocean - ArcticOcean_MG_CB2_152 | ecosystem: Environmental > Aquatic > Marine > Oceanic | place: Arctic Ocean: Canada Basin | collected... | reverse complement strand
GCTTTGGCCACCGTGGCCCGGTAAAAATCCGTCGTCTCGGGGAAGATGGCCAAGACGCGCTCGCCCTTTTGGAGGTCGTCTCCTCCACCGAGCCTACGGATCTGCGACGCCGGCAGCTCCAAAACGTCGTCTTCATCTTGCACAGTGTAGGCGTCCTTGCTGGCGTCGTAGCCCTTAACGCTAACCAGGACCCAGGCGCCGTCCGCCCCATCGGTGCCGGTTTTGGCGGCGACCTGCTCGTGCGCGCGCGCCTTGTCTCCGGTACGCGGCGCGAGCGCATCTATTAACCGATGCTGCAGGCTCGCCCGCAAGCCGTCGGCGTCCAGCCCCCTGGCGGTGAGCGCGGCCTGGAGCTGGGCCACGGACATGGCGTCCACCTCCACGCCGTCATGAATAATCCGCGGCCGCACCCGCGGCGCGGCGTCGTCGGACGCGTACTCCGGGTTCGGCGTGCGCCGGCGGCCGGCGCCGCTGCGTGTCATGGTGCGGCTGGTGTTTCCTTGACGCGTCTGGATTAGCGCATGCGTGCGGGCGTCTGTGCGCGCTGGCAGTGAGTAGCAGCTGCGTGCTGTGCCGCGCCTGTGTCTACGCCAGCAGCTCTGGGCTGCGGCGTGTGTAAGCACACGAATGCAGAGAACGCTCGTTACACAACTGCTTTGCCGCTTACAAGCCGGCCCGGTGCCGTCGCGCGGTTTACGTGCGGGTTTTTCGCGCAAAACGGGTTTCTAGCCACAGCCTCACGTTGCCCTAACGTTCGCACCGTACGCCAGAACAAGCAGCCACTTCAACGAGTGCACCGCGCGAGAGCTGTGGCAACCGTTCGCCACAAGGGCAGCCCCAGCCAATCGTTGTTGCTTCAGTATACCGCGCGAGCGTGAGAGCTGTGGCACGCTTTGCCGCAGGGGCAGCCTGCCATCGATGGGCGCCGGCTCCTCCGCAAGAGGCTTCGAGGGCGTGGCACCGGTCACGCGCGCCACGAAGGAGCGCGTCGTCGAGAAGAAGGCGCACCACGAATCATTAAGACAGGAGCAGCTGCAACTCATGGAAAGAGAGCCGCGACGGCCATGCTATGACGACCCGACACGCTACGGCTGGATCCCCGTCGAAGGTGATATGGATCCGCAAGACGCGGCGGCCGCGTCCGAGGCGCCCGGCGGCTTCGCGGCGCCGGATGAGGTCGGTGGCACGTCCCCCGGGCGGGCCGCGGGCATCATGTTTTCCAAGCCGCGCGACGCGCGGAATGCCGAGCTCGCCCGTGACGCCGCGGCGGCTGCGGAGTCGCAGGCCCTCACCGCGGCGTCGCGCGCGTCGGGCCTCGCGGGGGAATTGCAGATGCGACGAGAGGTAGTAATGATGCCGGCATGACTAGTCTCTTTACAATCCCACGCGAAACCCGCACAGTAAAACCCGTGCGCGCGCGAGTGTGACCTGCTCTTACGCTAGCGAGCTTGCGTACGAGACCAGCTGCAGAGCTCGCGTCTCATACGCATCGTACACATACTCGTAAGGCACTGAGCAGTGCCTCCTATCTGTTGCTCCTAGAACAGAGCAGCGCTGAGGAGCCTCTCAGAGAGCAGAATTTACACAGAGGCGGGCGGCGAGGACGCGACGTTGCACAAATGAGCGCTACGCCGGCATGGATGGAGACCGACAGCAGTAACGCCGAGAGTCCCACCAATGCGCCGCCACCCGCGACGCAGTCGAGCGCAGACACTGACGTGAACATGAAAATTCCGAAAGCCCTGCGCAGCTCGCTAGGCTCGGGACCCGGCGACGCCCACGGAGTCACGTCGAAGAAGCGGGAGCGCAAGCCCACGGCGCGTTATTCGGACTCGCAGCGCGTCGAGGACAGCGACGACGACGCCGCGGCGTCGCCGCGCCCGCCGCCGCGCAAGAAGAAGCCGCCGCCGAAGACGGAGAAGCGCGCGGCGCCGGCGCCCCCGGTCAAGCGCGTGAAGCGGAAGATCGTGGAGCGCGCGTATGCGACGGCCGACCAGCTCCGGGGTCAGAGCATCAAGGTGCTCAAGGCGCTGGCGGCAGCGCGCGGCGTCGATTTGACGCGCTGTTTCGAGAAAGGCGACGTTGTGCACGCGCTCGTCGCCGCGCGTGTGCCGGCGCCGCTGTCCGCGCCCGCGCCGCCACCGGCGCCGGCGCCGCGGGCTCCCAAGCCGGACGAGGACGAGGACGCGCCAATGTCCTTCGCCGAGCGGGTCGAGGCGCGGCGGGAACGGCGCGAGCAGGCCGAGCGCACGGCCGCGCCCGCGCCGCCGCCGGTCGTGACTATAGATGACGACAACGAGCCCATGGCGCCGGCAGACGACGATGACGACGCGCCGATGCCGTCGCCGGTGCCAGTCCACGAGGACGACGCCGAACGCGCGCAGCAACAGCGACGGCGGAAACGAGCGGCGGAGGTCGCCGAGCGCCGAGAGGAAGAGGAAGAGCCGGCGCTCGAGTGCGTGCCGATTACCAAGGCGAAAAAAGAGCCCAGGGCGAAGGCACCCAAGGCGCGCGCGCCGTCGCCGCCGGTCGTCACTCTAGACGACGACGACGACGGCGGCGTCGCGCCCGCGCCGCCGACTTCCGAAGCGTCGGATATCGCCGCGTGGGCCGCGCTGGAGCCACCCGGCGCGCGAGCGGCGTGGGAAGGGGCGGGCTTCGACTTCGACGACCAGCTCGAAACAGTGATCTCGGGGCGCGAGGACTTCGACGTGCAGTTGGCCCTCGCCAAGGCCAAGAAGTGTGAGGCGACGGCGCGCGGGCTCCGGTACTTCGTGGCGGTGGCCACTAATGCGCCCCCCGCCGCCGACGTGCGCATCACCGACGACGTGCGGCGCGCCTTGCCGGGGGTGGACGCGGACTACGCCCGGGCTAAGTCCGGCGCGCTCTCGCTCATGGACCACCTCACAAAACTCGGCCCGGAGCGCGCGCGGCTCGCCGGGTCGATGCGCATCCTGGACGCTGCGCGCGGGCGAGGCGACGTGCGCGCGACCCTGTGCGGCGTCGGCGCGCCCAAGTGCCTGCTGAAAGAGAACGTCGTCGCCACGGGCGTCTTCGAGTTCCTGGGCAGCGACAGCAGAGGCGACACTCGCAGAGACGTCATCGAGATCTGCTCCCTGCTCGGCGCCACGCTGCAAGCGGACGTCACGCAGAAAACTACCCTGCTGATCGTAGGTCTGGGAGAAAAGGGCATCGGCGGCCACCGCGACGGTAAGGGCGCGGCGCCCGAGACGTCGGACAAGTACCGCAAGGCCTCGACGATCAACTCGAAACGGACGGAGAAGCGGCGCTCCGAGAACCAAAAACGCCTGGACCGCGACAAGGCGATGGAGACGAACGCCCGGCTCAAGAAGGCGTACGAGCCGGCGGCCGTGCCGGCCGACATCAAGATCCTGTACGAGGACAAGTTCTACGAGTTCCTGCGGTCGCTGCCGGCGCAGGACGACGCGCCGGCTGTTTCTACCGCGCCCGCGACGCGGACGGCGGCGCCGCTCCTGCCGCCTGATTTGGGCGCGGTCCGCTTCACCCACAAGACGCGTGCGGCGCACGGCAAGGGGGAGCCCGGCAGGGAGGGCAGCATGCTCGCCGACGCGCTGGCGCCGCCGGCCGGCTACACCTTCGACAACGGGCTCATCGTGTCAGGGGAGCACCTCGACAAGGGCTTCGCGCATAGCCTGCTCCAGACCTGCGCCTGCGCGGATGGCGCCGACGACGGGCGGGAGCGGGACCTTAGCTACATCGCGCTGCACTGGGAGGGCGAGGTGACGGGCCTGGTGCCCGGCGACGTCCCGCAGAAGAAGGCGGTCTCGGACCCGGGCGGCTGGCTCGGGAGCGTCGTGGCGAAGCCGGGGTGGTGTACGCGCCCGACGCGCGGCGACCGCCCGGGGCGGCCCTTCGAGGCCTGCCGCGAGATCCACGTGCCGGCGGCCCACCGCGTCGCCTGCGACCGCCGCAAGCCGGTCCTCGGCGCGCAGTTCGGCCTCCTCGCCGACCAGCTGATCGGCAAGGGCCAGTGCCACTCCAAGTTCTTCCTCCTGCGCTTCCGGCGCTTCGTGCCCGGCGAGGGCCCCAAGTTCTTGGTGCGCCTCGTCGTCTCGAGCGGCAACGTCCGGCCGTGCGCCTACGCCGCGCTGCCGATGCGGCGCGAGTGCGTCGGCCTGTGGTGGGCCGACTTCCCCGAGGTCAAGGACCCCGCGCCGTCGCCGTTCCGCGACACCCTGCTGCGGCACACGGCCGCGCTCGTCTCGGCGCGGACGCCCACGACCGCGGACTTCGCGCTGGGCCTGGCGCGGGAGGTGACCAAGGATGGCGCCACGAAGACGAAGCGCCTGGGGCGCACTCACGCGCTGCGGCGCTACGAACATCTCGTCAAGGCGTGCACGCGCGCCAACTTCGCGCTCGCCGACGCCGCGACTGTGCGCCTCGTCGCGTCGGAGCCGGGCCTGCACTCGCGGGCCACGAACGTCGCGGCCGACGCGCTGCGCGTGGCCTTCGCCGAGGCGTGCGTCGAGGGCGGCGGCAAGCCTTTGAACTGTTCGTCGGTCTTCCACTCGTGCAACGGGTTCTTGGCCGGGTACGGCCCGCAGCGGCTCGAAAGGCTGAAGAACGACCTGACGCCCGGCAGCGGCAAATTCCATGTGTTCTGGCCGGAGTGCGGCGACGAGCAGCTGCTCAAGGACCGGGCCAAGGATGATATCGGCCGGAAGCACGCCTCGCACGACCGCGGCCTCGAGGGGCTCAAAACGGTGTGCGACGGCGGCGCTCTGACGCGCCTGCGCGTGCCCCACAGCGCCGGCCAGCGGGGCGCCGACAAATTCGTGTGGACCCCGCATTTGATGTTGTACGTCTTGCACGACGACGCGGGCTGCATCAAGCGGCTCCTGCTCTCGTCGGCCAACTTCTCGGCCGCGGCGTGGGGCTACCGCCGGTCGGGGCGCTTCCCAGACGACGAGAACGCCGCGCCGACGGACGACGGCGCGCTCGAGGTGCGCTCGTTCGAGCTTGGGGTATGCGTGCCGCCGGGCGACCCGGACCGAGCGAAGGGGGGGCTGCCTTTCGTCTTCCCCGCGGCGGCCGCCGGCCAGTGCCAGAAGGCGTTCATCGGCATCACCTCGCTTGACCAAAACGACCGCGGAACGCTGTTCTACTAGGGGCTGTCCGAAATACCAGTCCGCCGAGGCGCCCGCGATCACTCAACTATGTGTTAAGAAACAGTGTATTACTAGCTAGCAAACAGTGTATTACTAACTCCACGCCGTTTTCCGCACAGGCGCCGGCAGCGGCGTCGCTGACGAATCCACGCCGGCGCCGAGCTGCCCCAGGCCCCCGGCGCCGAGGCAGAGCACCGCGCCGGCCGCCGTGACAGCGACGGTGTGGCCCGCGTCGCTCTGGGCGGCGCCGCCCGCCGCGAGCGCCACGACGTTCACACCGCATAAACCTGGGACACGCGCGGGCGTCCAGACCTCGTCGTCCGCCGGGGAGGACGAGGAGGAGGACGACGTGCTGTCGGTGTCGCTATCGCTCTCGTCGTCGTCGTCCACGCGCGCCCCGCCGAGCTGGCCCTGCGCGTCGGACCCAAATCCCAGGACGTCGCCGTCCGCCAGCAGAACGAGGGAGTGCGACGCGCCGGCGGCGACGCACACGGCCTGGGATGGCAGCGAGACTTTCTCAGGAGCCCACGCGTCGTCGGTGTGCCCCAGCCCCAGCTGGCCGTAACTGTTGTCGCCGAAGGCGAAGACGCCCTCCGCCGCAACGACGAGCGAGTGGTACTTGCCCGCGGAGGCGTCGACGACGTTTGAGAGATCCACGCGCGTCGGCGGCTCCCAGTCCTTCTCGGTAGTAATTCCGAGCCGGCCGTCGTGGGCCAGGCCCCAGGCATATAAGGCGCCTTTGGCTGTGAAGGCGAGCGAGTGGCAGGCGCCGGCCGCGACGCCCTTGATATGAGAGAGCCCCTCAATAAGCGCCGGCTCCGGTGAACCGGCGCGCCCGAGCCGCCAGTCGGCCGCGTCGCCGCCGGACCAGCAGCGGCCCTTGTCGTCCACTAATAGAAGATGCGAGGCGCCCGCGGAGATGGCTAGAATGCGCACCTTCGGGAGGAGTGGTCTCAATGAAGGACCCGGCGCGAGACCAGGTAACCGCCCGCCGGCCCGCACACTACCGTGCGCGTCGACGATGACGGTGAAGCCCCAGCCGCACGCCACGGCGACGTCCCTGGAGGCGCCCGTCTTAGGTAGTTGACAGGGCCTATGCGGCGGGCCCGCGCTCCGCCAGTCGCCCCCGCACGGCTCGAACCCAAATACATGAGCTGCGCCGTCCACAATACAACAAGTGTGGAGCGAGGCCGCGCACGGTTGGGGCTTGAGGCGCTTCTCCGGTGGCGGCGGCGGCGGCGGGACGGTCCCACTTTCGCCCCGGGCGCGTTTCAGCGCTTTTCCAAACACGGTGCCCGTGTCCACACCATTGGTGGAGAGTCGGCCGAGGTCGCCCAGTAATCCTGTGTTCTGCGTGAGGAGCGCGGCGAGGCGTTGTGTTGTCGTCTCGCGCAGCTCCGCGAGCAGCGGGGTGTTCTCCGGCGTCGGCGGCGGGGCATCGGTGCTGCGGCGCTTGCGGGTCGTCTGTTTTGGGGCCTTGGCCGCCTTGGGCGCCGGGCGGGCTGCCATCGTTTCGAATTTGGCTGCCCAACCTTAGCTGCAAATCTCGTACTTGCGGGTCTAACCGAGGAGTCTCCCGCTGCGTGTCGTCCGCCGGATTAGTATTGATGAGGTTCTAGGCTGTGGCCCCGGAAAGCTGGTCGCTGACAATAACGCGCGGGTTTAGGCGATGTAAAAAACGCTCTCCATAGTGTAGTACTGCGAGTGATCGTAGTACGTGGACAGCAAGGCACCCATTTGTAGCACTGATATCCATATAAGAGGCGTGTGCGGCGACACTCGCAGCGCGCACCCACAACACGCAAAAAGTAGGGCAGCAAGCAGCACAAAGTATGGCGCAGCAGGCCACGGTCATCATCCGCAACCTGGGCGAGGCCGCGACGCACGCGTCCGTCGCCGCGGCCCTGGCCGAGTACGGCCCCGTCAAGCGCGTCGACGTGATCCGCGGGCGCGGCTTTGGCTTCGTGCGCTTCGCGGCCGCCGCCGACGCCAAGAAGGCCGTGGCGGCCGGCCGCGAGGGGCTGGAGGTCGACGGCCAGGTGATCAACGTCGCTTTAGCAAGGGACAAGGGGGCGAAGCACCCGAGCGCCGCGCCGGACGTGCCGACGGGGGGGTCGCGGCCCCGCGAGGGCGCCGACGGCGGCGACAACACGTGCTGGGACTTCCAGAAGGGCCTGTGCAAGCGCGGCGCCGCGTGCCGCTTCTCGCACGCCGCCGCTGATGGTTCGTCGCCGGCCGCGCCGGTCGCGGCGGCCCCGACGATCACCGAGACGGCGGCCCCAACCGAGAAGAAGCGCGCCGTCGCGGCGGCCCCAACTGCAGAAAAGACCGAGTCCGCGCGCGCGGTCCGCGGCCGCTCCACCCGCGTCTTCGGCATCCCGGCGGAGGCCTCGGACAAGGCTGTCTACAAGCGATTACGCAAGCTCGAGGGCTTTGAAAAAGTGAAGAGAGGGGACGTCGCCGGCGAGACGGCGCGGCCGCGCGGATCTAGTGCCGTCGCGACGTTCACGAGCCTCCAGCTCGCCAGCCGCGCGGTGACGAAGCTGCACGGGGCCACCTTCAAGGGGGCGACGCTGGCCTGCCGCCTCGACGCGCACCTGGACCGCTCGTTGGAGCAGCGCGGGCGCCTCGTCGTGCGCAACTTACATTTCCTGGCGGCGGAGGGGGATTTACAAGACGCCTTTGCTAAACACGGCCCGTTAAGGGAAGCGCGCGTGCCGCGCGTCGGCGCCAAGTCGCGCGGCTTCGGCTTCGTGGAGTTTTACTGCGAGGCGGACGCCAAAAGTGCTCTGAAGGCCGCGGCGTCGGGCACCTTCGCCGTGCGCGGGCGGACCGTGGCCGTCGACGCCGCGACGCCGCGGAGCGCAAACGCGCATATTGTCGTGGAGCCGGCGCCCGCGGATGGGGACGAGGCGAGCGACGGCGAGGAGGACGGCTCCTCCAGCGACGGCGAGGAGGCGTCCGAGGCCGAGGAAGACGAGGAGGAGGCCGAGGATGACGACGAGGAGGCTAGACAACAAAACGGCGGCCGCACGCCGGCGGAGGCCGCAATGGAGGAGGCCCGGAACGCCGCGATGGACGAGAGCGAGGAGGACGGACCCAAAGAAAAGCCGGACGACGTGGCCGAGGGCCGCACGCTGTTTGTCCGGAACGTGCCCTTCGGCGCGGCGCGCGGGGAACTGGCCAAGCTGTTCGCGAGATGCGGTATCGTAGAAAGTGTCCACGTGGTGCGGGACCGGGCCACGGGCCTGGGCAAGGGGTCGTGCTTCGTGCGGTACGCGAGCCAGGACAGCGCGACGAACGCGACACAAGAAGCGTGGGCGCTCGAGTCGCGGCCGCTCCTCGTGGCGCTCGCCGTGGACCAGACGACGGCGTCCAAGTTGAGGGACGAGGTCGGGCCGGCCAAGAAGCGCAAGCTGGAGCACGCCGCGGTCGGCGGCGACCGGCGGCACGTCGCGCTCGCGTCGGAGGGCCTGATCCAGCCGGGCGACGCGGCGGCTGTTGGATTGCCAGAGAACGATCTCAAAATGAGAGAAAGGGCGCGCCAGGAGGCGTCGACCAAATTGCGGAACCCGCTCTTCCACGTGAACCCTCAACGGTTGTCTATAAGGAACCTGGGCCCGCACGTGGACGCCACGATACTAAGGAAGTTGGTAGAAGCGAGCGGCGTCGCTTCCACTGAAGTGGGGGCCGTGCACGTCGCCCGGGACAAGGTGGAGGCTCTTCCGGGCAAAAAGGCCAAGCCGGGCCGGTCCAAGGGCTTCGCGTTCATGGAGTTTGGCAGTCATGCGTGTGCCTTGCGCGTCCTACGCTTCGCGAACAACAACCCGGAGTTATCCACGTACTGCCTGCCGCGCGGGAAGAAGGCGTCCGATGAAGTCCCGCGGCCCATCGTCGCCTTTGTCGTCGAAGATCATAGGAAAGTAACGTCCCGGCAAAAAACGCTGGACGAGGCCCGGGCGAAGGCGGAGGCGCCCATGGACGGCCCGTCGCGCCAGGAGCGGCGCCTCAAGAAGCGCCTCGCGAACCGCGCGGAGAAGAAGCGGACGCGCACCGTTGAACAACCGGCGAAGGCGAAGAAACCTGCGCGACCGATCGACCCGTTGTTAAAACAGCAGCAGTCGGACGACCGGGCGGTGGACCAGGTCTTCGACGCGGCCGAGCGCAAGCGGGATAAAAAAAAGCGGAGGAAGAAGGCCCTCCCCTCGCGGAAGGACGAGGGCTCCGCGGATGTCGAGTACGCGTACAAGGCGCCGGCGGGGGACTACCTGGCGTCGCTGAAGAAGGCCGTCGTCGAGGGGGAGGGGCGGTGGGTCGAGTAAAACTACATGTGTGCTTTTTTTGTTATGGTGCTGGGGCCAGTGGGCGGCGGGGCCCGGGAGACGCATCGCGACGCCCATTTACCGGCGGCGGGCGCAGGGCCGCGTGCTTCAGAAGCGCCATGCACCCGCATGTTTTCTCTGATGCTAAAAATGAAAATCTGCGGTCAGACGCTGCGCGCTGGCTACCGCGGGCAACAGACGACCTTCCGCGGTGTGTAGAGGTCGCTTACGACGTCCAATCTTTCACATCTCAAGCAATAATTGCACCAGCGCAAGCTTTGCTGTGTTTGGAGAGATTGAGCCTGGAGTGCAATACTGCTACCATGATATTCTTGTGGCTAGTCTTGCCTGCTCCGCTGCAGGCGTTGATTCTCATGTCGCTGCTTACAGCCTTAGGTAGCGCCCTCCAACCTCAGACCAGACTACCGGCGCGACGGCGCGTCGTCGCCAGGGCGGTGGCCCGCGTCGAGGTCTGTACCAAGAAGCACTGCAAAAAGAAAGGTTCATTGAAGCTTCTGCGGATCTTCGAGGCATTGGCGCCGGACGACGTCGAAGTCCTCGCGGCGGACATGTCGCACACGGAGCACGGCTGCTTCGACGAGTGCACCATGGGCCCCAACGTGCGCGTCGACGGCGCCGGGCCGAAGGCGGACGGTGGACCGATCGTGAACGGCGTCCGCGGGGCCGCCGGCGCGGCGGAGGTCCTCGGCGTCGAGGTCCCGGACGGGTTCGAGGTGCCGCCGCCGTAAGGTATAGAAACCACTAGTTACAGGGGAGGGGAAGGGAACTCACGCCCGCTTCTTCTCGTCCTTCGTCTCGTCGTCGAAGGAGTCGAAGCCGACCGTGCGGTTGATGCCCAGGATGCGGACCTTGTGCATGCCCGGCAGCTTGGGCAGGATGCACAGTAGGGCATAGATCGGCACGTGCAGCGCCAAGGCCCTCTGGGAGAAGTCCGCCGCGTTCAGCTGGGCGAGCAACACTAATGTGGGCACGATGAGGAAGACCTTCTTCGTGGCGGACCACGAGGCGCCGCCGTCCAGCTGCTCCCAGACGGTCATGTCGTCGTACTCGCCCTGGGCGTGCGTGTCCGGCGAGCCCTT
>Ga0114994_10004124_pt1 | contig 10573 bp, 6 predicted proteins | sample ArcticOcean_MG_C_9_FD_87043 | JGI IMG/M metagenome (GOLD analysis project Ga0114994, IMG submission 87043) | Marine microbial communities from western Arctic Ocean - ArcticOcean_MG_CB2_152 | ecosystem: Environmental > Aquatic > Marine > Oceanic | place: Arctic Ocean: Canada Basin | collected... | reverse complement strand
TTCGGGGAGTTTCGCCGAGGCGGTTTTGCTTAGAAGGAAGTATGCTATTAAGAAAGACGCGGCCCGCGCCCGCCGCCGATGAATCGGCGACGCGCGGTGTCTCCCCCCCCGGGCCCCGCCCACTAGTCCTAGCACCGTAACAAAAAGAGACTACTTCGGCTGATGATACGCCCGCAAACGATAGCGCGCGACGTAAGTATCACAAAGTTTTACCCCCCCGACCCGTCCGAGTCGTCCCCGACGACGACCATGTTCGCGGCCCAGGGCCGCGCGTATTTGCGGATCGCGCGGTACTTGCGGATCATGCGCCGCCGGGCCACGAAGTACGGGTCTTCGCAGAAGTTGTGGACGTGGTCCGGCAGCCGCTCAACGGCCACCATGGCGCCGCAGCCGGTGTTCGGGCACTTGACCGGCCGCAAGCGACACGCGTCCTTCTCGTGCTTCACCCGCTCCTTCCGCATGAGTTTCAAACCGCAGCCCAGCCGGCACTCGGTCAGGAGCTCCCCCGCCTCGTGGCGCGCGGCCAGCCCGAACATCTGCGCCACCTGGGGGCACTCCGGATCCTCGCCGTCTTTTGGGAACCGGTGCCGCCGCCGGTCCTTGAACATGACGAGCTTGCCGCACAGGTCACAGGGCACCTCCCGGAAGATGCAGTAGTTTTGTGCATGGGCCCGCATAGAACTTTTAATGAACTGCTCGCCGCAAAACTCGCAGGGCAAAAGTTCCATCGCGTCCTTGGCCTTGTTCGCCATCCGTACCAACCGGAGCTCGGTCTGGCACACGCCCACCTCCCGCGACGCCGGCGTCATCGGGTCTTCGTCTCCGAAGGGCGTCGCCCAGGCCACGCGCTTCTCCGGGTCCGTCTCGCGCCAGCCGCCCCGAATCTGGGACCGGTACCGCAATTCCGACCGGTCGAACGCGTGCTTGCCTTCGCCCTCCTCAAAGGTCCACCAGCCGATTAGGCCCTGCTTCAACCGGTCCGTTGGCGGCAGCGCGTGCATGTACTCCACAAGTTCCAGAGCACTACGCGCACCCTTCCAGTACCGCGCCTCCAGCAAGAGCCCGTGGAAGCCCGCGTCGACCGAATCTCTATCCCCTCCAAAGTCGCGCATCGGGAGCTTCAAGTCCAAATTCTTTGGGGCCGCGACGCTGTCCCCCTGGGACCGGCCGTCCACGAACACTTCGAGCTTGGCCCGCGCGGGCGTCTCCAAGGCCTTCGCCTCCTCCTCGTCCAGGCGACACACGAAGGCCACGTGGAGCCACGTCTCGTGGGGCACGCTCTTCCCGGTGAAGGGTTTGGTGCTCCGGCCCTTGTAGTGGATGCCCGGGACGCCTCTCCAGCTCGTGCCTTCCTCGCCCTTTTCTTCTGTAGGCGGGACGTCCAGGCAGAGGCGGAAGTCTCTACAAGCGAGTAACACGTCCGTGCCCCGGTTCGCGACGTCCTCGGCCAGGATGCACGCCTTGACGCGCGTCTCCACGCTTTCTACGCCCGTCACGACTTCCCTCTTCTTCACACGTTTTTTCTTGACCGCCTGCTTCTTTTTCTGCCGTAAATATTTCCGCTTCTCCTTGGCGTTCATCTGCTTCAGCGCTTCTTTCTCGTCTTCGGAGTCCGTGCAGCTCTCGACTTTTTCGATGATGGGCACGTCCCAGCATGGCTTGGCGTCTAAATCGGCGAGCATCGCGTCCACCGCGGCTCTCAAGTCCTCTCCATTAGCACAGGGCGTTGAGGGGACGTCCGCGTCAACATCCTCTTCAACCGGTGGTGGCGCTTCAGCTTCCAACGGCGGCGGCGTCGACGGCGGGACCGGCGCCGGCGCCGGTGCGGCGAAGACCGCTTCCGCCGGGGGCGGCGGCGCTTCATCATGACACATTAAGTATGAGAACGTCCGTTCGAGCGCCCCGGGCTTCGCACCGACGTCTTGCACCGCTCGATTAAACTTGCGCACCAAGACCTTCGCCGTGTAGCGCGCCACGCAGGCCTCCACGCGCCGGTCGGTCTCCGCCTGGGTCGCCGCTTCGATTTTGGCCATCAACTCCTCCTGGTGCGCTTGCACTTGGTCGTGCGTCATGCCCCCGGCGTCCGTCTGGGAGAAGAAGGCCTGGAGCTCCTTTTCTATTGCTTGTGCTTTGCCCTGGGAGTCGAGGACGGCCTGGTCCAGGCGCCGGCGTAGAGCGTCCGCCTTAAAAGTTTTCCGCGCCAACCCTTCGAGCAGCCCGCCCGGCTGCTCGACCGGCGCCCTTCGAAGCCAGAACTCGGCGGTCCAGGGCGGCTCCAGGTCCTCCTCGTCCACGGCGACGTACGCCGGTGTGAACGCACAGGGCCCGGGCAAGGACAAACAACTCCTCGGCCGCAATAAGTGGTCCGCGCACTCGTGCCACGCTGCCGTCATGGGCCGCACGACCTCCTTGCAGCCCTGGGCCCAGTTCTTGCAGGGCCGCGCCTGGTTCTTGCAAAACCGGTCCTGGTGCTCCTTGAGCTTGGCGATCACGACCGCCGTGCCGCAGTGGGGGCACTCCATCAAATGCTCCTGCCGGTACTTGGCCAAGGACGCGAGCTGCTCCCGCCGTTCCACCCGTCGCAGGCTATGCTCGTCGTCGGAGGACGCGCGGCACGCCGCGATCGCCGCGTTCGCGAGTAACCGGTCAAGCGCGCTTGCGTGCGCATCGGCCCCTTGCCGAAGCGTACTCCGCAAGACCTTCGCCTTCTGCGCACGGTGTCGTTCCGCTTCCCGGGCACTCCGAATGGCGTTCTCCGCGTTCATCCTGTCCCGTTCCTCGTCGTCCCGTGCGAGCTTCAAGTCCCGCAGCGCCAGCGACTTCCGGAAGGGCAGGGACGGCGGTCTCCTATGTCTCGGTGCCGGCTTCGCTAACCGGCGTTTCCACGCGTCGCCTTCCTTGAACATGACTACTTTGGGCGCCGGCCGCCTCTTCCCGTCCAGGTCCGGGGCGAGGGGCACGAGCAACTCCGTGTCCCGGTACGCCTTGGGGATGGGGATGCGAAATGCGTCAGTCGGCATGGCCTGGTTGACCCGATTGACCTCTTTGAGTTCCCGCTTTGTTTGTCGCAGGGCCGCCTCGACCTGCGCTAAACTTAATTCGCCGGGGCGCTTCGCGAGGACATCCACGCCCTTGGCGAGGTACGCTTGGTGGCCCAGGCCCCGAATGCGGTCCGCTTCCAATTCGTCGAAGGGCAGCTCGATATCCCGCTGCATCGTTAAGCCGAGCTCGAGGCTCCGCTGCGCCGTGGCGGCGACCGGCGCCCGTTCCAAGGTGGGCAGCCGCCGCCTCCGGTCGAAATTCCCCAGGTCCACAAAGGGCGGCGGCGGCGCGTCCAAGTCCTGCAAGCCTTCCTGGGTCAGCTGCGCCGCGCGCTTCGCTAAAGCGTCGTGCACCGCCGTCCTCTTGAGTCTTAGACAGTAGGGCCACAAGCGTTCGCGCCCCTCTCTTTTAAGGTCGTCGTTCTCCTCGAGGTAGGACCGCTGCGTCCTGGCCGCGCCCAGCGCCGGCGGTAAAGCGGTCTGCGCTAGTTGCGCCGACCATAGTCGTTTGTGCGCCAGCGGCTTGCTGGGCCAGGTCTCGTCGAGGAGGCCCGCCATGAGCTACCGTCGTCTATTGGGCGCCATGGGTGCCGGCGGGCAGCGCTGCCCCAAACTTGGCAGCGCCGCTACAGGCAACCCGAACCCGGCTCGAGCGCTCGGCCCGAGCGGGGCGCTTCCCCGCCCCCGCCGGCGTATCTTGCTCGAACGGCCGCGCCACAGACGCGCCAACTCCACGCCATCGACGCGATATATGCGACGCGGTGCGCCGTCACGCCCCGCGTCGAAGGCTCGAAGGCGCCTGGCGAAGGCTACCATATCAAGTATTAGTACGCACAGGCCCGGACACTCTTCAGAAGTCCTCGACGCTCCGCCGCACGAGGCGCTTGACCTGCTTCTTGAACTCGGGGAAGTCGTCCCGCCACTGCACCGCCGCGTCGATGTTCGCCGGCGACTCGTCGTTCGGGTCGCTTAATAGCGAAATGACGGAGATGAGGATGGTCTCCACGCCCAAAACGGGCCGCCAGCGCAGGTCGGCCGTCTCTTGTACATTATGCGGGTCGTCTCCGGGCGGGTGCAGAATAGAAATGCAGACCTTGCCGTCGGGGTAGATGTTCGGGTGCCACATCTCGGTCAAAAAGCACATCTCCGGCGGCATGACCGGGAAGTCCTTCGGGAAGACCAGCTTCGCGCGGAACATGCCGCCCTCATATAAAGTCCCGTCCGGCCCGATGATCATGATCTCCCACGTGTACATGTCGTCGTCGTCCTGGAGTCCGACGGAGATGCCCTCGGGCGGGTTCTTGGCCATGGCGATGAGTTGCCGCTTCAATATTTCCCGCCCGTAATTCGCTTGGTCCCCCATAGCAGTGACCGGCCCGTAATGGTGGGGCTCGCCCGGCGCGCGCCAGGCACTAGGCTTGGAGGGCGCGCGGGTTCTGGTGCGGATCGCGGCCTGCGCGCGGGGTTGGTGTCATGCGGGGTCGGGTCGCCGCGCCTTGGGGGAACGGTCTCGATTTCGGCGGGGCCGCGGCGGCGGCGCGCGCGGGCCGCTGGAAGTGTGAGTGAGAGGTCCGGGTCCCGCGCCTGAAGGGCGCGCCGCGCGCCGGGTCCCGCCCGGCGTCCCGGGCCGATGGAGCTGATTACGAAAGTGCGCGGCCAGGCGGAGAGTTGGCCGGCACTTTTGCTGCCGGTGCACACGCGTGGCCGCGTGGCACGCGCTGCGGGGAGTTGCTGGGCACTCACCGTTGTGGGTCGTTCTGCTGCAGGCTCAAAAGTTGTGCGGCAAAAGCGTGTGTAAACCCGCACATATAAAACCCGTACACGAGATAAGTCGAGCAAAAATCCAGCACACGCAGCATTGATTAACTCGTGGGCTGAGCAGCGTGTAGAAACGCGTGCGCTGCTGCCAGGACAAAAAACTCCGCTCAATTCGCGTAGCACCGTAGCAGAAAAAATATGCGAGGCCTCGCCTCCGTCGCCTGGCTGGCCGAGCGCCTCGGCAAGCCCGCGGCCCCGCGCGTCGTCGACGCGACCTGGTTCCTCCCGAACTCGCCCTTCGCCTCGAGCGTCACCGCGATAAACGCGCACGAGGCGTGCCGCATTCCTGGGGCGACGCACTGGGACCTCGACGCCATCAGCGAGGCCGAGGCCGCCCCGAACACGCCGCACAACCTGCCCACGCCCCAACAATTCGCGGTTGCAGCGGCGAAGGCCGGCATCGCGCCCGGTAGTCAAGTCGTGTGCTACGACCAGGTCGGCGTCTTCTCTTCACCTAGACTATGGCACACGATGCGATCCTTCGGCGTCGACGCCTACGTCTTGGACGGCGGCCTGCCGGCCTGGATCGAAGCGGGCTACGCTACGGACAGCGGTCCTTGCATAACTGAAGCCGGTCCTTTGTCAACTTTTGCGAGGGACGACGCGCTCCAGTGGCGGCTTGCCGACGTAAAGAATTGGTTGGACGCGGGCGGGCCCCAAGTGCTGGATGCGCGGCCGGCGGGCCGCTTTTATGGAAACGCCCCGGAGCCGCGGGCGGGCTGCCGCTCGGGCCACGCGCCGGGTATGGTGAATACGCCCTTCCTCGATTTGCTGGACAAGGCGGCGGCGCCGGCCCCGGGCCCGGGCGGCCCCTTCCGCGGCGCCAACCTCAAATCAGTGAAGGAGCTCCGCGCCATTCTGGAGGGGCACGGCGTTTCTGTGGACGAGCCGAGCGTCGCGACGTGCGGCTCGTGCCTCACGGCCGCCGTCGTGGCGCTGGCTTTAAACGAATGCGATGCACCACCCTGTCCCATCTACGACGGGGCCTGGTGCGAGTACGAGGCGTCCGGGCTGCCCGTTAGAAGCGAGTAAGTTACTAGCGGTACGCGGGCACCTTCCGCCGGATCTTGGCGCCCGCGCCGGGCCCGCACCCGTCCAAGCACCGGAGCGCGTCTAAAGCGGCCTGGGCGATCTTGCCGTGGCCGCCGCATCTCCGCGCGATGGGCGGCAGGAACCGGTCCAAAAAGGGCTCTAGACTTTCTCCACACAGCTCCGCCAATGGCTCCACAACCGTCAGCGCAAAACCGCACACGTCCGCGTCCTTGTCCGCTAAAGCTGCCCGGAGCGGCCCGACGAGTTGCTTCAGTAACGACGGGATCTCGCTTCGCTCAGGATGTTCTGATAAGAGCATGAGCGTGCCCCGTCGCGCCAGTATGGCCAGGGGGTGGCACCTTTCCGATAACCCCTCGAAACACAAGGGTAGCGCCCGCGCCAACGGCACGTCGGAAGCGTCCGTCGCGAAGACCACGACCGGATAACTACCATTTTGATCCACCTTCAGCCAGCGCGTGACCTCCCCACTTCTATAAGCGACGGCGAAGGCCGTCTTGCCCTTCTTGCCGAGGCCCGCGCCCTTGTCGTCGATGCGGCCCAGGCCTAATCGCTTGACCAGGCTGCCCGAGGGCTTGTCCCGGAAACCGGGCGACGGCGTCGACTTGACACTTCGTTTCGAGGGCGGCGTCGGCCGCTCCGTCGTGCGCAGCGGCATGTTCGGGCTGGTCGTGTTGTACACCACATTTTGCGTCCCGCAGCCGGCCGTGGGCGACACGCGCTTGGCCGGGGTCGTCTTCTCGCGCCAAACTTTCGTCCTCGCCCAGAGCTGTTCTCTTATTTGGTGCTCCGAGGCCATCAGGCTGCCCGCGTGTACTGCTCGGGTGTCGCGCGGCCGGGGTGGCGGTGTCGAGGGCTGCCCGCGCCGGACGAGAAAGCCTCGGTCCAAAAGCAGCCAAAATCGCAACGCGCAGGTTTTGAGCCGCCCGAACAGTCGCTTGCTTGCTTGGCCCCATCGTGTGGTTTGGTAGGTGGTGGTGGGGGAGGAGGAGCCGGACGCGCGGAGCGAGTCCCCCCCGCGGTACATAAGCTATTTAGGCGGCGCCTCGAACCGCGAGAGCGCCGGCGAACCGCGCGCGCAGTCACCACGTCGGCCGCGCGCGGGCCGGCGCGCGCCGCGGCCGCTCACGCGCTTTTCTCGACGGCCGATAGCCTCTTCTCGAGCGCGCCGTTCGCGGCCAATATGGTTTTTGTCGACTTCTTAAGCTCGTCCAGAATGAAGGCGTAGGCGCCCAGGCTCCCGACGCCGACGCCGACGCCGAAGGCGAGGGCTCTGCCGAAGAGGGCGGAGGCCGCCATTGGTGGGCTCGCGAAGTGCTCTGCAGTTCGATGCGGCTCGCTTGCTGGCTTCGCAGCACTACAACACGTTGCTCGTGCCAATACCTTGCTGTCGCAGTGTTAATCGTTCCAAAAGCTGGCACAGGCTGCGTGCACAAACTGTGATCAGCTGCGATGCTGTACTTACGCGGGTTTTGGGGGTACTATCACCTAGAAGATGGCTGTGAACCGCAGCTGCGATGCATGCACACCAAAACCCGTGCGATTTTTTTCGATTCCTCGCATCCCCCAACGAGTTTGAACAGTCGTCTCCCAGCCCACAGAGAGCTCGGCAAGAGGCTTCCTTCTCGTTCTCGCGCCGAGTGGTCTTGTCCTTGCTCAAGCAAGCTCTCTGGCCCTGTTTTAAGCCACAGACGCGAGTGTCGACGAAACGCCGTTGAGCGCAGCTTAGCATAGATCCCAGCTGCCTCGCGCGCTGCGGCAAGAGCTACAGCGGCGCGGTCGTCACGCCCGCGCCGCGGAAGACCAGTCCGAAGGGCCCCTGGCGCAGCGTGAACCCCGGGTCGCCCCAGGCGGCCATTCGCAGGGCCTGGCCCCAGCTCAATCAACTGAAGAAGAGCGCCTGGCGCACACTTGACGCGGAACGCCCCGAGCCGCCCGTGGAGCGGAGCACGCAGACGCTTTCGAAGCATGTGCCGGAGGCCGTGGCCCACGGCGAGCTCGTGAAAGCGACGGACGGCTTCGCGCACCCGCTCTCGTCCACGGTGTTCCGGGGCCGGTGGCGGCATCGTGATGTGGCGGTGCGCCGCATGGCGGACACGGATGACTTTAGGAGGGAGGTGGACGTTCTGTTGCGGATAGACCACAAACACGTGAACCCGCTACTGGCCTTTTCGTTGGGGGACATGTTGCTGGTGGCTTTTCCTTACTTATCAAACGGCAGCCTCCGCGACGCCCTCGCGGGCGACACGGCCGCCGCGGCCCTGAGCGCGCGGGCGCGGCTCCGCGCGCTCGGCGACGCGGGCCGCGAACTCGTGTACCTCCACGGCCTATCCATCTGCCTGGGCGACGTATGTGCATACACGATCCTCCTCGACGCTAAGCAGCGGGCCCGGCTCTGCGTGGCGGGCAAGGGGCGGTGCTGCCTCGTCGACGGCTCCTGCGCGACGTATCCGGATAGACCGCCGCGGCGGGGCTACGGCGCGCCGGACGCGCTCCGCGACACGTCGGAGACCATGCGGGCCGCGGACGTCTACGCTTTGGGCGTGGTGGCGCTGGAGCTTTTGACGGGCCGGGTGGCGTTCGATCCAACGGCGGGCCGCCTGGCGTGTAAAGCGAGCGTCTTCCAGGACCGGCGGTGCGCGTGGTCCGCGCACGCGTCCGATGCTCTACGAACGATCGCCGGGCGGTGCCTGCGGACAAACACGTCCGCCTCGGTCATCAGCAACGAGCTCCAGGCGGCGTGGGACGCCGATGATAGTAAAGAGGACGCCGTCTCCTCCCTCTTAGTCTCGCTGCACCTCTCGCACCTGCGAGCCAGGTTCGCCGAAGAGGACGTCCGCGATTTAGAGAGGTGCGCGCTCCTCGAATCGGACGACCTCGAGGGCCTGGGCTTGGACGCGGAAAATGCCAGTCGGTTCATGACGGCGGCCATTGCCAAAGCGCCCGAAGCCAAGGTCTCCGCGGGTTTGTTAGATGCTTTGGTGGCGCAGCAAGTCTCAAATGCCTGCCTGGACCCGCGCCGGGACTGGCTCGTTTCATTAAAAGAAGGGGCCGTGGTCGACGCGCGGGACTCCGAAGGGCGCTGGTTCAATTGTCTGGTCACGGAGGTGGAGGACGCGCGCGTCCGGGTCCATTTCCGGGGCTGGTCCGAGCGGTGGGACGCCTGGATCGGGAAGGGCGACGCGAGCCGCCTGCAGCCCCATTTAGCAAGGACCGGCGACTGGCGCGCCTCCCTGGCGCCGGGCGACGCGTGCGATGTCCGCGACGCCAGGGGGCCCATGTGGTTCGTGGCCCGCGTCGCGGGCACCGACGCGGACGCCGTCGCCGCGCGCACGGCGGCGGGCGTCGTGTACAACGTCGAGCGGGCGTCGGAGCGCCTGTGCCGGAGCGGTACGCACTGCGCGCCGGGGCGGGCGGCGCGGCCCGTGTCCAGCTGATGTTGTTGTGTGGTAATTACAATGTGCTTTACTCTCGGAGGGCGTCGGCGTTTTTATTAGGAGTTTGTCTTCTTATTATTGTTATTATTATTATTATTATTATTATCTAGGGGGAGGTCGCTGCACCGACCCTCCAGAGGACGCGGCCGCGCCGTGCGCGTAAAGTGTGCTATAGCCGACTTCGTATGCGACCAGTTCGCCGCCGGGCCGGGGCTTCCCGCGTGCGATTCCTGGCGTGTTTTGTAGGGGGGGCTGGGGAGGTTAGGGTAAGAGCTTGGAGCTCATGTCGTGTGGAGGGGGGTGTACCGGGGGCTGGCCGATCTCGAAGTTGCGCGCTGGCACGCGCTATCAACGCCATCTATTGTAAGGGCAGCCCGAATGGCACCTGGCAGCATGGCCCGGCGCGTGCACGTCGTCGGCGTGCTGCTAGCCTCAGCGCTCGCTCGCCCCCTAGCGCAGTCGACGGAGGAAGTTGCTCGGACGCGGCGCGCGCTCACGGGCTACGTCATGGACGACAGCACGATTAGAACGGCCGTAACGGCTTGGTTTGATGACCGCAGCGGCGCCGAGGCGACGTACGGCCACATCTCCAGGCGACGCCTGCCAAGCTCGTCACGGTCGGGCGAGCTAAAATAAAATTCTTTTGGCCTGGCGCTCTGGCCCTCTGCTCTGCGGGCCCTGCTCTGCAGCGCAGAGGCGTTGGAGTGGTGGTGGAAGCAGACACACGTCATTCATCGTTTGCACGCGCAAAAGTAGCAGCTTCACAACAGCACCATGGGCAGCCCGACAACAATCCCGGTGGCGGCGGCAGCGAGCAAAACTGCGGCTGACGGTGACGAACCGAAGCTATCTACTTCGTCGGTAGACGCTGGCTTATCAGACACGCCCGTGCAAACGTGCAAGGACTCTCAGGCCGCAGCGGTACATGTATTGATGCCACCTCGTTGGCTTTTGCTGCTTGCGCGCCGCCTCGCGGATCGTCTCGGCATTCCCGTCGTTGTTGGAGGTGATTTTAATCTGGACGCAAGGAAGCTGAATGATGCGCCCGCGGGCGCTAAACTTGTGGAATACGCTGTCAACCCGCGACGTAACCATAACGTCGTGGACTGGCTCTACTTAGTTAACGCGACAAACGGCAGCATGTGTTTGGTATGTGATCAATGCGAGGCGATTGATCCCGCACAACCCTACAGAGATGAGCTTGCTGACGAGGAGAATGTCAAGTTA
>Ga0114994_10004123_pt1 | contig 10577 bp, 16 predicted proteins | sample ArcticOcean_MG_C_9_FD_87043 | JGI IMG/M metagenome (GOLD analysis project Ga0114994, IMG submission 87043) | Marine microbial communities from western Arctic Ocean - ArcticOcean_MG_CB2_152 | ecosystem: Environmental > Aquatic > Marine > Oceanic | place: Arctic Ocean: Canada Basin | collected... | reverse complement strand
GTTGGCATAGGTTCATCCGTTTCATTGTTCCAAAATTCTCTCCAAATGACATAAACATTTGCGTTTTCGTCCTTGAGAGTAGTAAGATGACCAGTTCCCCATTGAGTAGGAAAATTATTTTGAAACATAATGCTAAGTTCCAATTCAAGAGTATCACCAATTTCACCTTGGAACATACTTTTTGCTTTCCACTTGGCAATATTGTCTGCTTTGCGTTTATCCGCATCGGCAATCAATTTAGTATTATTGTCTGCCCAATTTATTTTGTTCTGAATTTCTTCGTCAGTTACATCAGTATCAACAAAGTACCAACGACCTGTGAAATTCTTGGTTTTAAACAACCCAGATGGTTCAATGGCAACAGGATGAGTAGTAACCTCGGATGATGCATGAAATGCCTTTAAACGTCCATGTTCCTTGACTGTGTGGTACTCACTACAAATGTCATCATCAGGTACATGAATGAAGTATCCGTCTTTGGTCATTCCCTTTGGATTGAACCACGTTTCTTTGTAATATTTGAAGAACTTTCCGTCTTTGTATATCTTTGCCATAATCTCTCTTTTTTAAAGGGACTCTTCCCTCACTCTCAATACAGTAATCCTATCAGAATTATTATAAAAAGTCAAGAAAAAAGATTACTATGTCCAAAGATATTTTCTGATTTTTACGACTTGAATTAAACGTTGTTGAATTTCTTTTTCAGTTTGTTTTTCAAGAACTGACATTTCTTCATACTTTGGGTCAGTTGATTTGTCAACAAACTCCATTAAACTTTTTTCATCATACAATTCGGACAACATTTCGTCAAGTCGTTTTCGTCTTGCAGGTAAAGTGTATTTGGCAAACTTGTACAATTCATTTATAGTTTCCCAAGTTTGTTTGTGTTCTTTGCTAGATTCCCAATCTGTATATTCTACTGGTTCGTTATCCACAAAATCAATTATACACGCAAACAAAAAATCTTGAATGAGTTCCGGTTTGTCTGAATAAGTGTGTGGAATGATATTTCTTGCCCAAGAATTTTTTGGGAAAATTCGTCTCCAAGTATTTTCTATTAGTTTGTCTTTATATACCGAGATTGAAATCAACAGGTTTTCAACACCATCTCGTATTCTAAATTGTATTGGATAAGTTTGTTTCCAGTAATCTTCAAATCGGTCTCCATCATATTCATACAATTTTGGCAAACGATACCAAAATCCGAAACTCTCTCGTTCTGATTTGTCAAGAGCATCATAATCTTTTACGTTTGTTACATTTACATTTTTCATAACTTACCAAGGTAATAACTTTGATTCATACATAAACCACTTTGATTTTATGTGTGATAATAATTTATACATAGTTCTAAATAAATACTTAATTGGTTTTGCGTAAACTGCACGATACGTTTTGTACCACAATTTTGTTTTTCTAGTCTGGTGAAGTTCTGCTTGTTTTTTAAATTCTGCTTGATATGATTTTCTGTTTTCGTTGGAGTGCTTTTCAAATTCTGTTAATTCAATTGCATCAAGTTTGCCATACGAAAATTTTGCATTGAAAGTTACACTATAATCATATTTGTTTCGTTGTTCGTGTGTATAAAAATTCAACTCACCGTGATAACTACTTTCAAATTCAGGTAAATCTGATGAAGGTTCACTATAAAAATCCGGACGACTTGCACCAACCAAAAGTTTTCCTGTTTTGGTTATTCTATAATTGTCCATCAAACAATTCATATCTTTGCTTTGAAATGTATATTCATTCCACTTTACATTGGAAAGTTCTTTGCAATCTTTTGGCAAAGGCATTTCGTATTCACAAATTACATAATCAAACATTCCCATTACTTTAAAGTTTCAGTATTAGTTGCTTTGTCGTGGTTATCATACTCACTCTCAAGTTGATCTGCATACAAATTTTTATCACTTGGCAATTTCCAACTACCAACGACATTTTCGTCAAACACACAATCTACATTATCAGGATGATATCCTGCACTTACAAGCAATCCTTTGAATTTTTCTGCAATATCATATACGGTGTGGTCTTCGTGATGAGATTTCCAGGTATAAGTTTCTCCATACAATTCAATTTTTATTTTCATATAATATAAACTATACACTAAATTGACAGAAAATCAAGACAAAAAAAAGGTGGGACTTCCGAGAGAGAGTAGAAGTCCCACCATGTGAGAGAAAGAGAAGGTGGAACTCCTGAGAGAGGAGGAGTTCCACCTTGAGAGAACCCAATTATTTATCAGTATGGAGTTCTTTGAACTGCATCATCTTGATTTTCATCGGGATTGAGAGAAAATAATTCCTCAGGGGTGTCTTCATTTTGAACGAACTTCTGAACAAACTGCTTCATGTATGTACGTTCCGAATCTGCACCACCATCATCTGAAAAGTGTGGGTAAATTGATGCTTCTGCGATTTCAATTAAATTGAATCCATCATACGCAAGACCTGCCATTTCAACTGCACTGCGAGTTGACAGAGCATCCGTAATTTTTGCTTCGGCACTTCTTACAACCCTACGAGTATGCGTAGTGATTTCGGCAATTGTTCCGAGCATATTAACATCTGCATCAGGATAAAGCAATTTAAGAAGTTGAACTTCTTCTTCATAATCAAGTTCGTCCATTTCCACGGTTACGAACCTATCAAGCAATGCTCTGTCCATTACACGGGTGGAAGTATACTCGTTACCAACATTTGCAGTTGCTACGAATGTAACTCCATCTGCCACGGCAACCACCTCAGAGTCTTCTGCTTCATCTAATCTTACATAACGTTGAAGAGGATCAAGTGGAGTCATAAGAATGTTCCACGCATCAGGATGTGCTCTTGACAACTCATCAAGAAGAATAATAGAGTTGGGAGTGCGAATTGCTTTGATAAAAGAACTTTCCGAAAACACGGTTCCAGTTTCCTTTTTAAAATGTGTGTTGCCGATTAAAGCAGAACGAGGATCTTGAGTTGCCCCGAGATTGAAATAAAAGAATGGACGATCAAGAACTTCTGCAAGAGTTTTACTTGCAAGAGTTTTACCACAACCGGAGTTACCTGTCATCATAACGTTCTTTCCACGAACTGCTGAACGAACCAAATACTTCCACTTGGTTTCATTCATAAATAATTTGTTGGGTTTCAACGAAAAACACTTTTTAAGAAACTCAACGATTTCGTTGTGCTTCTCAGGAATTTCTGAAATTTCCATACTTGCTTCATCACGTGAAGTGGTAGGAGCAGACTTGGTATCAATAGATACAAACTCTTCAATATTAACTAATCTCCAAAATGGACGACCTGTTTTGCCGATTGCACGTTGAAGTGCTTTGTTGGCATCAAATGCTTTACGTCTTAAACTTGCTGAAATTCCCTCAACTTTATTTCCGTTGGAATCAACTGCGTTGAAACGTGTTTTATTTTTCTCTACTTTTGCTATAATCTCACTCATAATTTTTTGTTTTTTTTTTCTCTTGTTATTCTCTCACTTTGAATCTTAATAATACTAAATTTTCTATAAAAAGTCAAGCTTTATTTTTCTAAAGTTTCTTCAAATCCGAAGATTTTATCTTGACACATCTGGCACAATCCGGAGATGTGAAATTCACGAAGTGACGTGTCATCACGAAATGCATTTTCTGTAATTCCTGTGGTGCTACATGATACACACGTGCAACTAATAATTGAAGTTTTACGATCAACTCCATACAAATTTTTGAAAAGTTCATCAATTTTTTCTGATTTGATGCTTGGCAATGGTTGCCATTTTATTGTATCTTCTGTATCACTCATTGTTTATATACTATACCAAAATTATTATAAAAAGTCAACTCTTAATTTACACTCTTTTGAAGAAACTTTGAATTCATTGTTTTTGCGACTTCATGCACATTACTAACATTAATAAACTGAGAATCTTTGCCATACATTCTTTTGAAAATGTTGATGGTGGTATCTCTACGCCAGCATCCAGCAGTATCTTCTACATAGTAACTTGAAACCATGATACCTTTTTTACGAAGATTATCAACTTGTTTCTTGGTGTGAGTTGCAGCTTCGTGACCGGTGTACTCAAATCCATTTGCACCTTTGGTGCAGAAATAAGGTTGACCATCTGAAATGTTCACAAAGTAAACATCACGTTCCGTAGTCGCAGGAATAAATGTTTTGCTTAGTGCTTCAAAGCACAATCCTTCGGGGGTATAACCACAAGGTGAAAGCATAGGAAACAAAGTTCTCAACTTCATAAAGTTGTCTTTGGTTGAATCGTATGCAATTACAACATAAGGAAAATCACCTTTAGTTGCACGAAAATCAATACGAACATCAAGATTGTCAATCATGCTTGCAGCCTTTGCCATTGCAACATTTGCAGTCATTGTACGGTGCCACTTGCTATTATCGTTATTGTAACTTCCACTAAACATACTTGAAGAAGCATCAATGCTGATATAAAGCATTGCCTTTTTGTATTTGCTGATTTCAACATGACCAAACACATTTTCCATTCCGTATCCAAGTTCACTCAGCAATCTTCTTTCAATTCGTCCGGTGCGTTGACGCATCGTTTTAAGTTCACGAACTTCACTACGAATTTGAAGTTTCTTTCCAAGAACGGTTCCCATAACAATTCCCTTTTCAACACTATGCTTAGAGAATTGTTCTTTTTGATAACTTTTCATTGGAAATTCGTTACTTTCAATAAGTGACTTGGTAAGATTTTTTACCACGATGCAATCAATACTTCGTGCTTTGTAATAACCGGTGTCACCATGAACATCACTTCCGACTTGAACAATTTCAGAACCACTTTGATCAGCAGCCTTCATTGCTTCTTGATCTTTTTTGGAAGCACTTTTTTTCTTGGTATCACCTTCCATGAATTCTTTTTGTTTTTTAAGTTGATTTTCAACTCGTTTCTTTAAAGTCTTGCTCAATGTATTCTTTTTAGATTCAGTTTCAGATTCTTCATTTTCATTGTTTGAAGATTCCGCAGAATTTCCATTTGCATCTTCACCCGAATTATTACTTCCATCTGAAGCATTTTCTGAATTGTCATCAGACGATTCACTTGCACCGGAAGCACCACTTTCATCAGATTTTTCATCAGATTGACCTTCACCACTTTTTTGATTTTCATTGGAGTTTTCATCAGAATCTGACTTGCTTTCTTTGGATTCAGGTGGATCATTGAAATCATCGTTGTTGAAATTAGTTTCGGAATTTCCTTCAGAGGATTCTCCGTTTTTAGTTTCTTCCATTTGTTGATTCCAATCAACATTATTAAAAATGATTTCGGAAATATCAACTGCAACTGAAAGAGCATCATACGAATTCTTTAATCGTGCAATGTTATTCAAATCAAGAACTTTGATAATATCACGAAGACCATTTAGTGCGTCCAGATCACGTTCGTCATTAAGAAGATTAATCACACGCATTGTGTAACTATCAAGATTTTCGTCACGATATTCATCACTTTGAAGTGCCTTGCCAATTTCTTTGGTACGAAAATACTGACCATACAATGACATATAATATTCACGATATCCAGGAGCATTAGTAAAAACATAATGATCAATTCTACGGTCTTCCACCCAGTTCCAAATATCCTTGGCAAACAAAACCATTTGTCTTTGAAACTTAATTTGTCCATTATCATTGAGTTGCTGTTTGATGTCTTCGTTTTTCAGAACATCCGAAACGAACTTAACCAACTTTTTTTCTGATTTGTTTTTTGCAACAAAACTTTCACGCAAAATCGGAAAACGATCATCAGAACGCATTGATGTTGGATCACCGATTATTCGTTGAATAACTTCAAAGTCACTTAGTAAAATGTGAGATGCTTCGTGAAGTGCCAATCCAACATCTGCATCAAATGTTTCATTGTTGGCATCTGCCGAAATCACAATCTTTTTGCCATCAGTATAATTTTCACCACCACGTACACTAAATTCAACAGGAATATCTTGACCGGTTAGAATGTTGACGAAATTGGCAATTGCACGACGTCGTGAAGTCAACTTGATTAAATCTCCGTAGGTCAAACCACCTTTACGTTCTTGATGGGAATTATCAACGAGGAAATCATCATCGTCTAATCCGTCATCGTCCATCCAAAAGGAACTGTGTAAATCTTTTAACAAACTCATATTTTTTTCTCTTTTTTTAAAGTTATTTCTCTCACTTTCAATACTATTATATTACCAAAATTCTTATAATAAGTCAAGCACTAATTTACATAATCGCATTCTTTTTTGCGAAAATCTTGTTGTCAATGGGATAATAAACTAACGCACCGATAAACTGAAATCCGATGATGCTTATCCAAAGAGGCCATTCTAAAAGTTCGTTGAATGCCCACATACATGGAAACGAAATAACGAAACCACTTTGCCAACGAATATGATATTTAATCCACGTCTTAACTCTTTCAATCATACCTAAAGTATGCCATAGATATTATAAAAAGTCAAGCACTAATTTTTACAAATGTATGTTTGGTCTCGGCGGCAGTTTTGCTTGCAAATTTTTGATTCTGTTTTGAATTCCACTTATGGTTGTGTACATCCAACCACAATCATGTGGAAGAATTTGTGCTTTGTACCAATCAATGGTTTCTTGAAGAACCTGAATTTGGTCTTCTATGCCAATCGTCTTTTTTTTCATTTTAGTTGGTTGCCGAATCCGATTTCTTTTCCACCACCTCGTCAATGAGGCCATACTCTTTTGCTTCAAGTGCAGTCATGTAGTAATCACGATCAGTATCTTGTTCTATTTTTTCAATGGGTTGTCCACTTTGATCTGCCAAAACTTGATTAAGAATTTGTCTCCAACGAAGAATTTCTTTTGCAGAAATGCTGATGTCACTTGCTTGTCCTTGTGCTCCTCCACTTGGTTGGTGAATCATAACACGACTATTGGGAAGTGCATATCGTTTTCCTTTTGTTCCACTTGCAAGTAAAACTGCTCCCATGCTTGCGGCCATGCCGATGCAGTAAGTAGTAACATCACATTCCATGAATCTCAAGGTATCGTAAATTGCCATTCCATCGGAAACACTTCCACCCGGAGAATTTATGTAAACATGAACATCTTTCTTGGGGTCTTCCATTTGCAAAAACAAAAGTTGTGCAATGATAGAATTTGCGACATAAGAATCAATTTGCGTTCCGATAAAAATAATTCTATCTCTAAGCAAACGACTATAAATGTCCCAAGCACGTTCTTGTCTACCCTCACGTTCGTAAACGTGCGGAAGTGGTAAGTATACATTGTTTTGAATTTCCATATGTGTTAAATACTATGCGAAGAAGTGAAACACGTCAATAACTTATGTCAAAAGAAACAATTCTTCTTTGATGTTCACTTCCGTAACAGGTCGTTCCGCAACAATTGCAGTTTGTTTTGAATCAAAATCAAAGTTATATGGAGAATACAATTCTTCTACTTCTTGTTCAGTAAATGTGTATTGACTACTGCTTTGCTCGGTCATGCTATTTGCCATATCCTTGAATGTGGTGTTGAGAGCAATCAAACCATCGTATCCTGCGTGGGTCATTGCTCCTTTGCTGATAAGAGTTCCTGTGATTCCTGCGAATGGATGTGTTGCTTCGTCATCCAAATTGTCTTTTCCATTAAATACATAATTCATAATTTTTATTTTCGTTGATTTCGTTGATTTGTTTGGTGTGTCTTTTCAATGACACGTAAATTTCTTTGAATGTTCCGTTTTGCATTTGCCAAAAAGATGCAACTTTGTTCCGTGCATATCGTCCACTTTGTACACTCTTTGTAATGTAAATTGTAGTCAACCGATTTTTATCTGCTTGCGACAAATTCTCGTAGTGGGAAACAAATTCATCTCCTTTGAAAGCAGAAAGAAATTGTCCTGCTCCGTTTCCAATCTGCACCGAGTCGGGATGTTCTGAAAAATTAAAGTGTGTGTAATATGACATATTTTATCCGTTTAAAATCAATCTGCAAGTTGCACCTCTCCACATATGTTGTGCAGTAATTATTCCTCGTTTTTCAAGACCACGGATTGCCATTTGATGAGCATAACCACCATAACCACCTTCGGTATCAGGAGTTGCTTCAGTTCCCCATGTAGTCGTGTGAAAGAAAGTTTCCAAACCCTGTGAATTGATTACGTCAATCACATCTTCTTGTGACTTAGTCAACTTTTCAGTTGCGTATATGTTTTCTTTGATATTCATTTTATTATCCGTTTACAGTATTCAGAAGTTGTTCCACCAAATTCCGTGGAGATTCTCCCCAAATAAACTTACCCTCATACATAACGGCATATGGTTCAAAGGAATCATCATTGTAATACCTTGCGTTGTTTTGTACGTATTCTACTATTTCACTCTCATTCATATTTTTTCTTTTTTTAAGTTTCTTTTAACTCACTCTCAATACAAGTACTATACCAAATTTCTTATAAAAAGTCAAGCAAATAGTACGTGAATCTTGCTTTTTATTATCCCGTGTGCATGGTAACTGCTTCGGTTTTCTCCTCAACGAATTTTCCGTTTACAAGTTCACCGACTTCAACTTCTCGGTGATAGACGTCTTTGCGTCCATAAAACAAATTGTAGGCCTCGTCAACATCCGAGAACACTTCCGACAAAACCAAAGTGTCTCTGTCAGGTTTCATTGAGAAATTCTCTGCGTTTTCAAATCCCAAAACTCTATATCTAATCTTACTCATATTTTCTCTCTTTTTTAACGGGTTACTCCCTCATCATCATACAAGTATCTTACCAAATTTCTTATAAAAAGTCAACTAAAAAGTGCGACAATCTTACTTTTAATTACATTTAAAAATCCACTTATCTGAAGTGAATTCTCAGGTAGTAGTTCCTTGCCATATTCCATTCTTACAACATAATATGGTTGGATGTTCGCAGTAACCATTGAATCAAGTTCTATGGCACGTATAGACCCTTTAATGCCATGATTTGAAACAATATCTCCGATATTAAACTTGGGTATCATATATGTTTCGTTTTCTGTCATAATTAGTTAAATTGTAAAGTGTTGTTAATTTCGTTTTCAAACTTGAAAGCAATGTCGTAAAACAGAAAATCAGAATTCAGAATTTCTTGCTTACTTGAAACTGGAGCAGAACGATTACTGCAAACATCATCCGTAGAACGAAGTGATTCGATAATATCTTGTTCCGAAGCACAATCTTCGTGGGAAAACCAAGTGGTCACGGTATTTAGTAAGGCAGTTTTTCTCTCACCCGTTTCAGTCGGCAAATTAAATTGCTCGAAAATATTCATTTTTTTAACTTCCTCTTTTCTCACTCTCAATACAAGTATACTACCAAAATTATTATAAAAAGTCAAGCATTATTTTTATAAAAATGACCTCCCCTGGGGAAGGGGAGGTCTACACGATATCTTCGTTTTGCGGACGATGCCGAATTGCTCCGACTAGGTTAATATAACCACTCGACTTCTTTGAATGATGAATGATTGATATACATGATTTATATACTATGAGTGATATTCATGAGTATTGCAACAAAAAGTTATTAACATATTATTAACACACCACACGTACAAAAAAAAGTGGTCATCTTTCAATGACCACTTTGGGGATGTCACGAATGACACGTTCCACCATTTACTTATCGTTACCGATTGTGTAAATTTTTCTTTTTAAATGGTGGTTGAGTAAGTGAACCATTTAAATGGCCATTTTTTCCGTTGGAAGAACCAATGCCTCTGAGATCAAAGTGAACCTCATCAGGTTCTTCTGGCTCTTCCACATAATTATCTTCATACCAAGTTCCTTTTTGTCTTGCAATGAATTCTTCTACAATGTCTTCAATGCATACATCCCATTCAACTTGGGTTTTTCGTTCGTTTTCAAATACAGAATCAAGTTCTTTCACCAGTTTATCATCTAAATTAATATTCATGCTTTTTATTATGTCAATTATTTTCATCATCGTCAACATTAAATTCGGCCTGTAGTTCTTCATGTGATGGCAAATCTTCACCATCAAACAAAGCATCATAGTTGTCATCTGGAATTATCTCATCAACCTGTTTCGGAACAAATTGTTCAAGAGTTTCTCGTTGTGCTTTATTTTCTTTTGCTTTTGCTTGCAGCTTTGACTTCAAATCACCCTGGTAATCAGATATTGTCTTTGAATAAAGTTTGTTGTCACGAACTTTCTCCCAAATTGAATCTGGTTCAACTTTGTCGGGCCATTGTGGAGTTATCAAATAGGAAATAACGTTTGGTGCAGGTGAATAGGTCCATTGATATTCATAAAGCATTTTCTTCTCTTGTTCAGTTTCGGGTTGAAACAACAAATTGAATCCCCAACCTTTTCTTGGAAAATAACCTTGGTCATTTTTCTGACGAACCCATAATATCAAATGACCTTTCCAACGACTCAACTTGGGATTAATCCAACGTTCATCACCACACGGAACACTAACACGATAAAGTTGATTCGTAACCAATTCAGAGAACTGAACATCTCCGAACTCACCTTTGTGCATTCCAAATATTGCTTTCATATCAATCCCATATATTAACAATATGTTGTTC
>Ga0114994_10004122_pt1 | contig 10578 bp, 8 predicted proteins | sample ArcticOcean_MG_C_9_FD_87043 | JGI IMG/M metagenome (GOLD analysis project Ga0114994, IMG submission 87043) | Marine microbial communities from western Arctic Ocean - ArcticOcean_MG_CB2_152 | ecosystem: Environmental > Aquatic > Marine > Oceanic | place: Arctic Ocean: Canada Basin | collected... | reverse complement strand
CTCCATGGACTACGGTCAATGGGCAGAGCACCCCTTGACCAAAGATCAATGTTGATTAGGAAAAGGGTGCAGTAACCCGCTTCCATGGACAGTGGACCATGAATAATCCTAGCATTATCCTTGACCCACGGTCCTTGGATGGTGTTAAATGTGGTGGAAGGTTGTCTTTTATTAGCTTTAAAATTATTCTTTTATATATTCACGCCAATCTCCAATATTAGAAATATTTTTAGCATTAATTGTACCACTGTTTTCACATAAAAAGCCTTTTATCCATTTTCCATCCTCCAACTCTACCGAACCAATACTTAATGGTGCTTGTACGTATTCTATAAATTTACCAAAGTTCTTTTTTGGAATTCTCCATATCTCTAAATTTATAGTGTTACCATCTTGACTAAAAGATCTTAAAAGACCTGGTCTTATAGGATTAAGATTAGTAAGAGCAAAAAGTTTGTAGTGTGAAGAGGTTTTAGACTTTTTGACAAAATGTGCACCTAAATCTCTTAATTGCCAATTTAAAGTTAACCCTTCCATATGAGCCCCACAAACGGCAATATCTATCGAAGAATTATGATATTCTTTTAAATCATTCGGGTTTTCTAATTCAAACTTCGTACCTCCTAAATATCTCTTACAGTTTTTTTCAAAAAGAATAGCTGTAGATGCAACTAGATTATCTTCACCTGACATTGCCAAAAAAGTTATACTTCCTGGACGGCCATCTATTCGAGGGTCTGTAGGAACAGTAATGCCACACATATCTAATAAATTAACAAAGTTAGTATAAGTTCCTAGATTAGAATTTGGAGTAAAAGGGTCATTTATAAGGTCGTTTACTGAGTAAAAAGTAGGTATTGAAGGTACACATAACATATCTACAGAAGATAAAATTGGCTTTACTTTTCTCTTAAGCTCAGAAAGTTTATAATAATCTTCAAAAGTATCAGCAGCAGAAAAATTTTCGGCTTTTTTTATTATTTGACGCGTAACATTATGAATTGCTTTTGAGTTTTTCTTCAAAAGATCTTCTATAACAGTGTATCTTTCTGCAACCCATGAACCTTCATATAATAGTTGAGCAATCTCATAAAATGGTTCAAAATTAATAGGTGTTATTTCAAAATCATTTAATTTGAGCTTATTAATATTCCTATCAAAGCTTTCAGACTGAAAATTATCATTAAAAAATCTAATAGAAGATTTGTCAGGAATACCAATTTTTATAGGATGCTGAGGCAATGATAAGGGAAGCTTTTTAAATGATTTTGAATATGAATCTTTTTCATCATACTCGTTTAAAATAGTAAAAACATTATACGCATCTTCAACAGTCATGGCAAATACAGAAACCGTGTCTATTGTTCGACATGCAGGAACAACACCTGATGAAGAAAGTGAACCAAGAGAAGGTTTCAAGCCAACAATATTATTTAATGCAGCTGGAACACGTCCTGAGCCCGCTGTATCAGTCCCTAACGAAAATGAAACTATTCCATGGCCAACAGAAACAGCAGAACCGCTTGAAGAACCACCTGGAACTATAAGTTGGTCAACTGCATTTAAAGGAGCTCCATAAGGTGATCTTACACCTACTAAACCCGTTGCAAATTGATCAAGGTTTGTTTTACCAATCATTAATGCTCCCGATTTTTTGAGTAAGTTTACTGTAAAAGCGTCATCTTTCGGTATATACGAAAATTCATGACAACCTGCTGTTGTCACTATTTTATTAACATCAATATTATCTTTTACAGCAAAAGGGATACCCCAAAGAGGCATGTTTGGATTAAAGGATCCCAAATTTTTTGCCTCAGCGTGTAAACTGTCTAAATTAGAAAGATTGATAAAAATATTTGGATCATTAATAATTTTAATCCTGTTAAAAATTTCATTAATAACTTCTTCTGGCGACAATCCATTTTTGTAGGCATTTTTAAGGTTTTCAATTGTTAATGCTAAGTTTTGTAACATTTTAGTCCTCCAAGATTTTTATGACGCTTTAGTAATTTTAGGCGGTTTAGGCGATGCTTCTAGTAATGATTTGGTATAATTTTCTTTAGGGTTAGAAATGATTTGATGAGAATTGCCTTGTTCAATAATTACGCCGTCCTTCATAACAATTATGTAATCACAAAGAAGTTGTACTACATGCAGGTCATGACTAACAAAAAGGTAACTCATACCTAATTTAGCTCTTAAATCTACAAGCAAATTTAAAATAATGGCTTGAATTGATACATCGAGCGATGCGGTAGGTTCGTCAAGTATTAAAAGTTTTGGTGAAAGTATTATAGCCCTAGCTATCCCGACTCTAGCTTTTTGGCCTCCTGACAATTGATGAGGTAAACGATCAAGTAAATTTAGAGGTAACCCTACAAGATTTGAGGCTTCTATAACCTTAGTGTTAATTTTCTCATTATTCATATTAGTTAAGTTTTTTAGAGGATCAGAGATTGACTGCCTAGCTGTATAACGTGGATTAAGGCTTTCTGTTGCATCTTGAAAAACCATTTGGATATCTGAACGAATGGGATTCTTAGAAAAATTCTTTGAAGTTAGGGAAGATATATTCTGCTTGTCAAAAATAATTTCTCCTTCTGATGCATCTATAAGACGAGATAAAATTCCAGATGTAGTAGATTTTCCACAACCACTTTCACCAACGAGGCCAACACTTTCACCTTTTTTTATTTTAAAGCTTATATTTTTAACAGCATGAATAGGGCCAAACTGTCCTGGAAAGAATTTACTTAAATTCCTAACCTCAATTATTGTTTCTTTTTGAATAGTATGTTGAACTTCCTGCTTTTTAATCTCTGATGGTAAAAGTGATCTAATACTTTTCCCTGGTCTAGGGGTTGCATTAACTAACTTGTGTGTATAAGGGTGTTTAGGTGAAGTAAAAATATCATGAGTTAATCCTTTTTCAACGATGTGCCCATCTTTCATTACGATTATTCTATCACAATACTCAGAAGCCAATCCTAAATCATGAGTTATAAAAATACTACTCATATTGCGAGATATAATAAGATCTTTGATTAAATCCATAACCGCTTTTTGAGTGGTAATATCAAGACCAGTAGTTGGTTCGTCAGCAATTAACAATCTTGGGTCACAAGCTAAAGCAATAGCACAAACAACTCTTTGGCACATACCACCAGACAGCTCAAATGGATAAGAATAATAACGATTTTCAGGATTTTTTATTTTTACAGCTTTTAAGGCTTCTATTGCCTTTTGTTTAGCATTATAACGGTTAGCTTGAGAATGTTGTTTCAATACATCTTCAATTTGCTTCCCTATTTTACGAATAGGATTAAGTGAAGTACGTGGATTTTGAAAAATCATAGAAATTTCACGTCCTCTTATGTCAATCATTTCTTTCTCAGAAGCGTTTTGTAAATCCATACCGGAATAAACAATTTCGTTAGCTTTAATCACTCCTGTTTGATCTAAAATCTTCATTAACGCGAAACAAGTAACAGATTTTCCGGACCCACTTTCACCTACAATACCAAGGATTTCACCTTTTTTTAGATTAAAACTTATTCCCTCTACTGCATTAACAACCCCTTTACGAGTGTTAAATGTTACATTAAGATTTTGAACACTTAACATATATTTATAACCTTTTACGAGGGTCAAAAATATCACGTAATCCATCACCTAAAAGATTAAAAGTTAAAACTGCAATCATTAGCCATAAACCAGGAAATAAAGCTAACCACCATTCTCCTGAAATAATAAAATTTGCACCCTCAGCTACCATTATGCCCCATTCAGGTGTTGGTGGACGAACGCCTAAACCAATAAAAGAAAGTCCTGCCGCATTTAATATGGCCCACCCTAAATTAAGAGATACTTGAACCATCATTGGTGGAAGAGTATTTGGAAAGATATGGATAGCAAGAATTTTAATCTCAGAGTTACCAGCCATTTTTGCGGCGTGAACAAAAGAAGCTTCTCTTCTAATGTTTACTTCGGCGCGAACAAGACGAGCATAAAATGGAATGTTAATAATAGCTGTGGCATAAATAATATTCTCAATGGTATTACCTAAAGCGGCTACAATTCCCATAGCAAGAACAAATAAAGGAAAAGCCATAATTGTATCAAGAATGCGGCTTAAGAAAACATCTAGCCAGCCTCCCCAATAACCCGCTATAGCTCCTAAAACAGATCCAATTATAAATGACATCAAAACTGCCAATACTGAAATTGTTAAATCTAATCTTGTTGCAACTATAACTCGGCTAAAAACATCTCTACCTAAATTATCTGTTCCAAATAAATGATTTATTGATGGTGGTTGTAGTGCTATCTTAGCATTAGTTTCTAATGGATCATAGGGAACAATATAAGGGCCAAAAATAGCACATATTAAAAAGAAAAATAACATTAAAAATGCAAAAAAAGTAATAGGGTTTTCTTTTAAAATAATTATGAAATGATTCAGAAATTTAGAATTTTTTAAATTATATGAAGAATTTGAAATAATCATTTAGATCCAAATCCTATTCGTGGGTCAATTACCATATAGATTAAGTCAATTAAAAGATTAAGTATTACAAACATTATTGCCATTGAAAGAACAAAACCTTGGACCGCAGCATAATCTGAAACAATTAATGCCTCTACTGCATAAGAACCAATTCCAGGCCAAGCAAAAACTTTTTCAACTAAAACATTTGCTCCCAGTGCAAAAGAAAACACCATTCCAAGAGTTGTTATAACAGGCAGAAATGCATTACGTAATGCATAAGAAAAGAGAACTTTACCATTTGACAAACCGGCTGCTTTTGCTGTTCGAATAAACTCTGAAGATAAAATGGTCAGCATTGATGCTCGCGTCATACGTGCGATTGGTGCTAGTGTAAATAACGCTAACGTTATAGATGGTAATATAAGTTGTTTAGCCGCTCCAAACCAAGTATCCCAATCATTTGAAATTGCTGTGTCTATTAAATAAAAACCAGTTACTATATCTGGTTCTAAATAGATAAAATCTAGCCTTCCTATTGGAGAAGGTGAAATTCCTAAAATATAATAAAAAATATATATTAATAAAATACCAGTAAAAAAAGTCGGTAAAGACACTCCAGCTGTTACAAAAAAACGACACAGATGATCAACCCAAGTGTCAGGCCTTGTTGCAGCAAGAATTCCTAAAGGAATTGATACAAAACAAGAAAGCACTAACGATAAAATGGTTAATTCTAAAGAAGCAGGAAGACGTTTAATTAGATCGCTTAATACTGGTTGACCTGTGGAAAGAGAAGTTCCAAGGTTACCATCAAGAAGGTTGTTAACGTAAACGAAAAACTGTTCATATAGCGTTTTGTCTAGCCCCATAGCAATTCTTATTTCGTTTATAGATTGTTCGTCAGCCGCTGCACCAGCAAAGTAAACAGCAGGATCGCCTGGGAGGGCTCTGGTTAGAACAAAACTTATAACAACAACACCAATTAACACTGGAACTGACTGCGCGCTGCGTAATAAAGCAGCGTGCAGTTTAGGAAATTTTTTTTTCATATTTTAAATCAAGTTGACGATAGTGGGCGAACATCTAATTGTCGATGAAACCAAAATTCATAACCTTTTGCTCCATTTGCAGCAACATTAAGAGCTGGTTGGTACAATGGAATTCTTGGAAGGTCTTCAAAAGCGATTTCAAACATCCTTATAATATTAGGCTTATACTTAGGATCATCCATGGGAATGTGAAGAGTGCTATCTACTAAGCTTTCTATTTCTTCATTTCTATAATTCGATGAATTAAATAGATGACCTTCTTTGTAAGCCCAATAGAAATAATAATCTGGTGTATTTAGCCAACCTCCAAAATTTTCAAGATGAAATGCTAATTTTTTTTCAACTAGTGCTGCAGTACGCCAACTTGCACCAGGTATCTTTTCTATAGTAACTTTTATCCCAATTTTTGAGAGACTTTCTTGAATTAACAATGCGGTTGGCTCCATCCAAGACGATAGCCCTAGACTTATAGATAAAGGTACTTCAAAGCCATCCTTATATTTTGACTTTTGCATATGTTCTTTAGCTTTATCTAGATCTGTATAGTAAGGTGATTTTCTAGGCCAAGCAATATCTTGTATTTTTTTTTCGCCACCCCACAATTTAGCTCCTCTACCATAAGCTGCTACTTTAAATATATCGTCATATGGAACAGCATAAGCAATTGCTTTTCTAACATTGGGATCTTGAAAAGGTTCAAATTTTCTATTAGTGCATAAAACATGCATACAATTTTCAATTGGCGTTGAAAAAACATCAACTTTATCAGCTAATTCAGCTGCGTCTTTATCTGGAATACCAAAAGAGAGTTGAACATCACCCTTTTCAATTAAAGCTCGTCTTGTAGCAGAACTTGGTACTTCTCTTACAACTATACGTTTAACTTCAGGGATTGGACCACCTGCCCAGTTATCGTTTCTTTCATAAACAAGTTGTTCGCCAGGAGACCATTTTAATACTTTAAAAGCACCAGAACCAGCTGGATTTTTATGCAAGTATTCCATTGCCCATGGATCTTTTGCAGTGGCATTAGCTTTTGCAACAGTTGAATTTATAATAAATGGTACAGGTACGGCAAGATCAGGAATTGTAAGTTTAGAAGGTTTGTCTAATTTAATTGTAAATGTTTCTTCATTTATTGCTGTAAATTGATCAGGGCGAACTAATCCACCAGCTTTCATTTGAACACTTGGAAAACCACCTACAGACACAGCTCTATCAAAAGACCATTTCACATCATTCGCTGTTACTTTAGATCCATCCCAAAAGGTTGCATTTTTTTTAATTTTGAATGTAATTAATAGTCCATCATCTGAAACTACCCAACTTTCTGCTAATTCAGGTTCAATTTTATTATAGTCATAAGAATACCCTCCACCTTTAGCTTTTTTAGTTCCAAATGATAACAATCTATCATAACAATTAACTGCAACTTGATATGAAGCGCGATTAGTGCCTTTTCTATGTAAATCAAGACTATTAATTGTTTGGCCTGTAACCACTACCAAAGTGTTTGATTTTGAAGCCAACGCTGGCATTGATTTTAAAAATGGAAGAACAGCTGCGCCTGCTAACCCAGTTTTGACAAAATTACGTCTAGTTATAGATTTATTCATTTTAATACCTTTCTAACAATTATGTCATTATGGTATGTAAATTAATCATATCTAGACAAGTGTATTTACTAATTAGATCGGATAAAATTTAAAGTGCTTAAAAATTAATCTTAAATTTTAGATTATTTTAATTTTGCTTAAACTTTAATCAACTTATTTAAATTTATTTATTTAACATGTCGTCAGGCATATAGAAATTAATACAAAAAAGAATTGCTGTAATTTTTTTTTAGCTATTAATTTCTAGAGATTCTTACAAAGAGATACCACTAAAAACCAATAAAAAAAAACATTTTCGTTAGGCTCATAACCTAGAATTAACTTGTAAATATCTAAACAATCGACTGGTCTTTTCATGTACGCCAATAAGTGGAACATCAAGAATGTTCAATAAATTTTAAACATCCTTGATATTGCTTCATGCCTTAGATCATGAAAAGTGAAATTTAACCAAAACAACCTTACACCAACTCCACCAATCTATCCATGGTCAATGGACTAAGGTCAATGGGCAGACCACCCATTGACCATTGACCAATGTTGATTAGGAAAAGGGTGCAGTAACACTGGATCATTGATAGTGGACTATGAACAATCCTAGCATTATTCTTGACCCATGGTCCTTGGATGGTGTTAAATTTACCATGGTTGCTTAAGGACTCGAACCTGTTGCCTCAAAATACTTTACTCATATTTGTTTTAATAATTAAGAAGTAACATTAACAAATGAATTAACTATATTCATGGCTATTGCTGTACCACTAATGGCAGAACCAATCATAATGGCTCTATCACTCCATTGCATTCCAACATATATCCAACCAAAAGTACTAACCAGATAGGCAATCTGACCGTAAAGTGTAAATGATGAACTTATTAAAAAAACACCCGCCACAGCAAATAACATTGACAGCCATTTAACATACCAATCAGGTGTGCCTGTAGGGGTCGTCGGTTTAATATCATCATACTCTGTTTGAAGTTCTTCTAATTCCTGCTTTAATCTTCTTTTCTCATGAGATAATTCCATGGCTAACCTACCAGCCTTTGTCATAGTACTACCAGTAAGATTAGAAGTTATTTCACTAATTTCATTAGTGTCTGTTTGTACTAAAGTTATATTTTGATCTTCCATGATCTTAATCCATAAAAAGTTTGACTTTAAGTTTCCGTATCACAATTAATTACAATTAGATAATAAATTCTTTAATTCCATCTAATATATATTGAACACTAAGACCTGCTAAAATAATTGCTATAACACTTGAAAATATATTAATTACTTTTTCGTTTACTACTTTTTCAAATTTAGAAACAATAAAAAAAGCAATAAAAGTTATCACCATTACTAGTACTAAAGATGTCATCCCAACAATTTGATTTATAAAGTTACTTCCAATATTATTAACTGATACTACTACAGATATAATGGCAGCAGGTCCTGCTAATAGGGGTATAGCAAGTGGAAATACACTTATATTATCTGAATGAAAATTAGTATTTTCTTTTTTTCTTTGTTGTCTTTTACTAAATAACATTTCCAAAGAGACAATAAAGAGAATGATACCGCCTGCTATTTTAAGAGCAGAAAAAGTTATATTCAAATGATTTAATATATAATTTCCAAGCAATGCGAAAAATATTAATACTAACAAAGCAATAATAGTTGAGTTAACTGCAGTTTTTATTTTATCCTTAATATTCAAGTTTTTTGTAATTACAAAAAATATTGGGGTACTGCCAATGGGGTCAACCACAACAAAGTATAAAACGAAAGATTGAATAAATATTTCTAACATAAAATAATTAAGATTCAGTTCTGTTTCTCAGATTGAATTTATATTATATCTTAAAATAATACTTTTTGAAACCTTTGATTTTGTAATTGTGTTTTATTAGCTTTTAAATGTTTCCTTTTGTTTCTTTTTTATGATTTTATATTTTTATTTTATTCAGTTCTGATTTTAGAAATAATGCAATTTCTTCCATACCATTTTTGTTGTTAATTGATTGTTTTTCAGCGTTTAAATTATAGTTTGTATTAGTATTTATATCATAGAAGATTGGAACACCATCTTTGTTCCTTATAAATTCAACTCCTGCGACTTCTATTTGATTTTTTTTTAAAAAGAAGGTTAATTCTTTGGCTAGCTCTTTATCAGGTGTCTTGTCTATGAAAAAACTAGGTTGAGAATTTTTTGTATCATTTATTTCATTAACAGGACAAAATTCATCAAAGTCAATTTCACATGTATCAGCAGGGCATAATTCAAAACTATTTTTACTATAAACTTTTAATGAGTATATAAAATTTCCTCCTACAAATTCCATTCGGGTTATAAAATCATCATTTGTAGAAATTTTTTCCTGTAACAACCATGTGTCATCCTTAGAAGAAGTAATTAAGTTATCTTTAAGCATTGTATCAAGTTCATTAGTTGTATTTATCAATTTTACACCAAAGCCTTTGCCACCTTGATTAGGTTTAACTATCATAGGATAAATATTTAAATTGGAAGCTGCTTCTTTAATTCTATTTGTTCCAACAGCAACAATTGTTTTTGGGGTTTTAAAACCACTCTTTTTTAACAATAACTGTTGCAATACTTTAGAAAATTCTAGTTTTAAAACATTAGTCCCATTAATAACTCGTCTGTTATGATTTTCTAACCATGTTAAAATTATATTTGTACTTTGATTAGAGTGTAAGTGATTACGTGTATAATTTGATGCGCTCATCCGAGAAAAAAAAACACCATTTGGTGGAGTTTTATCAATGTTTATTATCATATCATTTAAGAGCCATTCTTCATATTGAACATCAAACTTCTTAAGAGCTTTACGTAAAGGTATCAACCATTCTTCATTTTCATGAATAATGTATGATTTTAATTGATTTTTCATAAAACAGTTTTCCTAAATAAGAGTGAATTTTTAATAAACTAATGAATAATTCTATCTTGTTAAATTAATTGTTTTTACTTGAGATATTATTTTTTTAAAAAAAACAAAATGAGACAAATATTCTTAAATAAATTAAATAACCAAAAGTATTTTCTTTTGATTTTTTTGTATTTTAAAATCCTATTTCTAACCAACTCAACTACTAAACCCCCATCCATGATCCATGGACTAAGGTCAATGGGCAGAGCACCATTGACCAAAGATCAATATTGATTAGGAAAAGGGTGCAGCAACCCTGGACCAGGGACTTTTTCTACTGTAGACTTAATATTTGGTAAATTCTATTAATTCTTACATTTGAATAACTAACTGTTTAATATTCTTTTTTTGATTAATTGATTGTATTTTATGTTTTTAAATTCTGATCTTGGGTAACTCATGTTTATGATTTGAGAATTTTCTATTTCTCTAGGTTTAGTTTTTTTAATGATTAAAACACGATCTGACATACTAGTAGCTT
>Ga0114994_10004105_pt1 | contig 10594 bp, 13 predicted proteins | sample ArcticOcean_MG_C_9_FD_87043 | JGI IMG/M metagenome (GOLD analysis project Ga0114994, IMG submission 87043) | Marine microbial communities from western Arctic Ocean - ArcticOcean_MG_CB2_152 | ecosystem: Environmental > Aquatic > Marine > Oceanic | place: Arctic Ocean: Canada Basin | collected... | reverse complement strand
ATTTATGGGTAGCGAGATCCTGATGGGGAGAGCGTTGTAAATCTAGGTTTCACCAGGTTGTTAGTTGCGTGATCCAGAAGTATTCGAGGAAGTACTGGATTTGGTCTTAGAACAAGCGCTTCACAATACAACAGTTCATGTAGAACTTTTAAATAACAGTGGGTCTTCTCAAGTGACTGATATACCCCTGTCATTTACAAATGAGAGAACAGGAATACATGAGCCACAGGTAGTGCATACATTAGGTTTCAATAATCAAACGGACACTTTTTACTTAGACCCCCTACCCACCTACGATCTTGTTGTTCACTCCTTACCACAAAGATGTATGTTAGGTATCAACCTCGCTCCTGGCGCACACAATACTATTCAAGTTCCCCAAATGTCTCAGGGCGTTCTTGCACCAAAGTTCTCAACTGACAGAAGGACGGATTACGGATCTATGAATGTAGATCTCTATGAGGCTGGAGCTTGTAAAGCTTTCTATTCAATGAAGATTGGCGGTTCTGTATTATTATTGACGGGTAAGTATGACATATTACTCCACACTACACCAGTTACTTGGGTTAACGATATAGAGATCTCTAAATCAGAATACACGAACCTCACTATTTCCTCACCTGGGTCCTTGATGTTACAAAGTAGTGTTGCTGGTTATGGAAGTATTATTGACGCCATAACTCTTAGGCAAGTTGTCCAATTTCAGGAGGGGAATCCTTCTGGCAGATATACACTACAACCTGGGACTTACACCGTTATTTTTCGTGCAAGACAAGCTCGATCATCTACTTATAGTATTAAAAAGACTTTCACAATATCATCGGGTTCTACCCATAATTTGAATTTACATGACTGATTCTTCAAGCTTTATAACCCTTAACCCTTTAGAATCAAAGGACACGCGTAGTGGATTTGGTGATGGATTGACCGTGTTAGGCGCTTCAAACCCGAATGTTGTAGCTCTTTGTGCCGATTTAACAGGGTCATTGAAGATGGGCGACTTTAAAAGTGCTTATCCCGATAGGTTTTATCAAGTAGGTATTGCAGAAGCAAACATGATAGGTATGGCAGCTGGAATGACCATTGGAGGGAAAATACCCTACACAGGTACTTTCGCTAATTTCTCTACAGGGAGAGTTTATGATCAAATCCGCCAATCTGTTGCATACAGTGAGAAAAACGTGAAAATTTGTGCTTCTCACGCCGGTTTAACCCTAGGTGAAGATGGAGCTACACATCAAATTCTTGAAGATATTGGCATGATGAAGATGCTACCTAACATGACGGTTATTTGTCCTGCTGACTATGAGCAAACAAGATTAGCTACGATTGCAATAGCAGACCATGTGGGCCCAGTATATTTACGATTTGGGAGGCCTAAGGTTCCTGTATTTTATAAAGAAAATGCTCCTTTCGTAATCGGTAAAGCTCAACACATGATGAGAGGTGATGATATAACCATCATCGCGACAGGCCATCTTGTTTGGGAGGCGATTCAAGCCGCTTTAGCACTTAAAGAAATGGGTATCAGTGCTGATGTGATAAATATGCATACAATCAAGCCTTTAGATGAGGCCGCAATTATTGAAAGCGCTAAAAGAACAGGTAAAGTTGTAACGGCTGAAGAACACCAAAGAAATGGTGGACTAGGTGGAAGTGTAGCTCAAGTACTTGCTGAACATCATCCTACACCTATGAAAATGGTTGCTGTTGAGGATAGTTTTGGAGAAAGTGGTACTCCAGCACAACTAATGGCAAAGTATGGCCTGACAGCTGACTCAATTAAAACTAAAGCATTAGAGTTATTAGGCTAATTCAACATCAAGCTTTGCTAGAAGCTTATAAAGCTTGGCTTTATGTTCTTTTGTTGCAGGGATTAGTGGTAGTCGCACTGCGTCCTCACACAATCCTAGATGCTGCATAACTGCTTTAACTCCAACAGGGTTTCCCTCATCGAAGATCGTGTTAATAATTTCTGCGAGGTTTAAATGAGTTATTCTGGCGTCTGTGACTTGACCGAATAAAGCCTGCTGAGTCATCTTTCCGAAGATCTTTGGCAATGCATTACCAATTACAGATATCACACCATCAGCTCCAGAGGATATCATAGCTAGAGTAAGTGCATCATCACCGGAAAACACTTGAAAACCGTCCGGTTTATTATTTAAGATCTCATCGACCTGAGACAAGTCTCCACTTGCTTCTTTAATTGCGCATATGTTAGAAATATGAGCAAGTTCTAGTGTAGTAGATGCCGTCATATTCGAGCCTGTCCTAGATGGAACATTGTATAATATCACCGGTTTTGGAGACGCGATAGCAACTGATTTAAAATGTTCTATAATTCCCTTTTGACTTGGCTTATTATAATGAGGTGAAGCACTTAGAACTGCATCAACCCCTTTAAAGTCAAACATCTTAATGCGATTGCAAAGAGCTAAAGTGTTATTTCCAGCTAATCCTACTACAATAGGCAATCTCCCCTTATTAAGTTCGATGATAAAATCTAAGACACCTCTTTGTTCATCTACACTCAATGTGGGTGTTTCTGCAGTTGTCCCTAAGACAACTAGAAAATCACAGGATCCACTATTAATGAGATGCTCCGTTGTGTGTTGTAATGAAACAAAGTCAATAGCACCTTTAGAATTAAAAGGTGTAATCATAGCAACGCCTAAGCCACTTAATGCTTTCATGTTATTGTATATTCATTTCGGACAGTATTTTAAAAGTCATATCCATATGGTTTTTCCAAATATCTTTCGGAGTCTTTAAGTCTCCATCTTCAATTAAATTTTCAAATCTATTATCGCGTATAACCTGAAAGTCGTAATCGACTACTCCCCATTCTGTCTGTTCTGCTACGACTTTCATCTTTGCCATCGATCTCATTAAAACATGCTTTAAAGGCAATACTGGTTCAAGCTCTAGATCTAACAGTATGTCGAACTCATAATCTATAAAGGATTGCACTTCTTTTTGTGGTTTACCGTACCAATTCAAATCTGATTTGCAAAAATATCCACTATCTAGCTTTTTCACTAGCCATCCAGGTATATGTTTTTTGTCGTTGTCAACATATGAAAGCATAGAAACTTTTTTTACTCCGACCTCGTCATGTAAGTATTTAGCTATATCTTTTATAGTTCTATAATGGGAATGATCTCTTTCAAGATATAAAAGACCGACACTGTAGGCATTAGATAAGCCGCACCCCTTCCTTTCTCTGTTTTCGCCTTTTATTCGGCGTAAAACCATCATGCTAATTCTTTCTTTCCAATTCACACATCAAATGTACATGTGGAATTTTATATGGCATGATTTCTGTAAACATTTCGTAAAATTGTATTATGAAATTATTCTCCATATCACTTTTAGCTTTTGTTGTTGCATTTAGTTCTAGTTGCTCATCTAATTTGGGCACCAAAGTTAAAGAGCCCTTCTCAGGGAAGTCATACATGTCTAACGCTAAGTACTTCAGAGCTAAAGGCCATGGTGTTAGTATCAGAGACCAAGTAGCTATCTCTAAAGCAAATTTAGAAGCACATAAAGATTTGGCCCAACAAGTTACCACAACGATACAAGTTGTGAGTGATGCTTATTTACAGGATGTACAAGGTGAACATGTAAATACTGCAATTGAGAGGTTTGAAAGTTTGGCAAGAGAAATCACTAATACAACTATAGGTGATTTAAGAAAAATAGGTGAGAAAAAATACCTCATGGATGATGGTAGTTACTCAGTTTATGTGGCTTATGAAATTAAAAAAACTGCTATGTTCAGGTTTTTGAAAAAGAAAGCCAGATTAGATGAGAAAATCTCGGCTCTTGAAAGAACTCAGATAATTAACATGTGTGACAGCGAAATAGAACGAATAGAATCAGAGGAGTAATCCGAACTCTTCTAGTTATTGTTTTATCAATCGACGGAACTCAGACCTAAACTCATCTAATTTAGGAGTTATAACAGCACGACAGTAGTCTGCTTCAGAGTTTAATGAGTAATATCCACGATGATAGTGTTCCGCTTTGTAGAATTCTTGCAATGGCTCAACTGTTGTTACAATGGGTGTATTCCACACCATACTTTCCTTAGCTGCCAGGACAGCATTATTAGCGAGTTTTGTTTGGGCTTGATTAGAAGTAAAAATCACGGATCTATAGTGACTGCCCACATCATTGCCTTGTCTATTTAAAGTTGTTGGGTCGTGTGTAGAGAAGAAAACTGAAAACAGTTCCGTTAAATCTATGAACTCAGGCTCAAAGACAACCTTAACCACTTCTACATGTCCTGTTGCTCCTGAGCATACTTGCTCATAGGTTGGGTTTTTTCTAAGACCACCTGTATAACCAGGTAAGACCTCATTCACCCCAATGATTTCAGAAAAAATAGCTTCAACACACCAGAAACATCCCGCACCAAATACAATTGAATCTGAGTTAGACACTTATACTGGTATATTCCAGCCGTGCACATCCTCATTTTCTCCCCTCCTTATCCCTTCTAAAGCTGATTTGATTTGCGGTGCTATCTTCCAGGCTTCTGAATTTGGCAAGTCGTAATCCCATCCTTCAAATCCGATGGTGCTCATGATAGATACCGTGGCAGCTGTACCTAGACCAAATGCTTCCTCCAGTGTTCCGTCTTTTGCTGCTTTTTCAAGTTCTACTATTGATATCGGACGAGATTCAACTTCTATTCCTAAATCGTTCGCTAATTGTATAGCACTTTTCCTAGTTATCCCATCGAGAATAGTATCACTAACTTCTGGAACCAGCATCTTTCCAGATACAATAAAAGCTGCATTCATGGTCCCACATTCTTCTATAAATGAATGTGTTGATGCATCGGTCCAAAGAAGTTGGTCGTAACCAGATTCGTTTGCTAGTGCCGTTGGAAGAAGTGAACCAGCATAGTTTCCAGATGCTTTAGCAGCACCGGTGCCACCTTGGGCAGCTCTTGTATAGTTCTTTTCAATCTTCACTCTAACGGGCTTAGAGTAGTAAGCCCCTACGGGACAAGTGAAAATTATAAACTTATATGAATGACTTGCTCTCACTCCTACATGCGCATCTGTAGCAAACATAACTGGGCGGATGTACAATGATGCTTCTGATGAGTTAGGTACCCAGTCACGATCTAAATTAACTAACTCTGCTAAAGCCTGCATAAATATATCTTCGGGAACCTCAGGCATGCACATACGGTGTGCACTCATGTTAAATCTATTTATATTATCACCCGGGCGGAACATACTTACACTATCATCGCTTTGACGATAAGCTTTCATGCCTTCAAATATTGCCTGACCGTAATGGAGGACCATACTTGCAGGGCTCATTGACATGGGCGCAAAAGGCTCTATTACTCCCTTATCCCACTTACCGTCTTTATAATCCATGACAAAGATATGATCTGAGAACACCTTGCCAAATGCTATATCATCAAAATCTACTTGACTTAATGATGAAGTTTCACAGTGCTTTATTTCGAAAGTTGAGTCCATAATCATCATTTAGTGGGTTCTTTAGTGGGCTGCAAAGTTCGTCATTCTAAAGGGGTATATGCAAATCTTAACTTAGATAAGAACGCCCTTTAGACAAAAACATTGTTGACACCAGTAAACACAGGGAAAAGTATGTGCTTTATGCTTGGAAAAGAAACTTGTTGGGGCTGACGACACCAGATTTAACGGCATACATCACTATACCGGCAGTGTTTTTAACACCTAACTTCATCATAATGTTTTTTCTATGTGTAGTAACAGTATGAGAAGAAAGAAATAGTATCTCTGCTATTTTTGTGTTTGTGAATCCCTCTGAAATTAAGCAGAGAACTTCTTTTTCTCTCTTACTTAGAGATATGGGATCACAGGTTAGATCGACAACCTCAATATCATTAACATCGATTGAATCCTTTCTAATAGATTCTAAGATTTTTCCGCAGAAAAAACTAGAACCCTTTATTGTAGAATCTATTGCTTCAACGACTTCTTCTATTGAACAACTTTTTTTAATATAACTATCCACCCCAGCACGCATTGCAGAAACAAAGACATTACTTCTTTGTACAGCTGTAATAGCAAGAATTTTTATTAAAGGGTAATCTCTCTTAAGGCTGACAATGGTCTCAATATCAAAGCCATCACTTAAAAAATCAATAATAATTAATTGTGGGCTGAATTCATTTATCGTTTCATATAAACTCTCCCTATCCTCTGCCTCTCCAATAACTTTAAATATATTCTGTTGAGAAATCAGAGCTTTAAGCCCAAACCTTCCCATAGTACAGCTATCTGCAATTAAGATTGAGTTAAGAATCATGCTGATTTAAATATAGATTTATTTGGAATCATTCTAGATAGCAAAAGTACACTATTATTCTATAACTATAGTCTTTCCTTCTACCGCGAGTTCAGAATTTATAAACACTTCTCTGGCTTCAATTAATAGGGGCTGTAAATCTCTATATCTATTTGAGAAATGACCGATTATCATCTTTGTGACTTTGGCTTCCTGTGCTACTTTCGCGGCGTCTTTGGAAGTTGAGTGTAGAGTTTTATTGGCTATTCTTTTATCCTTCTCCATAAAAGTGGCTTCATGATATAGTAAAGTTGCATTTTTAGCTGCATCAACAACTTTAGGGGAGTAAGCTGTATCTGCTGCATAAACATAAGATCTGCTCTTAATTAAAGGACTGCAGCATTGTTTTTGGGTTAAAATACTCCCACATTCTCGAATCACATCTTCCCCTCTTTTGAGTTTATTTATCTCATGGTGACCTAGATTGAAATTGATTTTTGCTCCGGGATTCATGTTTCTAAATCCTTCAATTTACTTAATTATACAGCCGCAAGTGGGTATTCTATGTTTTGTCGGGAATGAGGATATTTTATATGACTCTGACTTGTGAACTTCTTTTATTTCATCAGAATTTGTAGTATGAAATCTTACTTCAAAGTCTACATGGGTATCAGTCGTATACCATATTTGTTTTATCAATCCTTCTAATTCTTTAGGACCGAACACATCTAAAGGAAGTTTCCTTCCAAGTAAATTCATACTAGCGATTAACCCTGGTAATCCCATGATATGATCAGCATGCATATGACTAATGAGGATAAAACGAATCTTCTGAAACTTAATTCTATTCTTCCTGAGTGTTAACTGGGTACACTCACCACAATCAATCAAAATTAAATGATCGTGAATATTTACAATTTGAGATGTTGTCAAATAATAAGGGGTGGGTGCTGCTGCACCACACCCCAAAATAGTGAGATCAAATCGTCTCATATCAGCCGTAAATATTGTTAGCGTTGAACAAGAACACGATGTGTTGCTGTACCTAAAGAGTTTGAAAATTTAAGAAAGTACACTCCTTCTTCCCATGAACTTACATCAAGTGATGTGGTTTGAATAAAGTTGTCCGATAAAACCTCTCTTCCTTGTACGTCGTAGACGCTGTAATATGTGTCAGCAGAATAATCAACAGTTATTGAAAGTGAGGTACTAGAGGGATTAGGAGCTATAATTAAATTTAAGACATCGATGTTGTCAATTGAATTCACAACTACTGAAATTTCCTCGATAATTAACACACATCCATCCTCATCAATTATTACTATTGTGTAATCACCAACGGCAACATTAGAAAGGTCTTCATCAGAACCCACTATTACTCCATTGACATCTGTCCATGTATAAGTAGCCGAACCATTTATGTCGGTCACTGTAAGGTCTATTTGGCCTAAATAATTGTCTGAAACATCCGTAACTTCATATGTAGCAGCCATTTCACATATGATAGAGGAATCAACAACAAGGATGTTTTCAAAGTAACTAGTGCAGCCATCAGCTACGATGGTTAAACTGTAAATACCAGGACTTACATTTTCCAGATCTTCAGTTGTCCCTACTAATAAACCGTCAGTATTCGTCCATTCAAATGAATCTGCGACAACACCATCTACAAGAGTAATGTCTATGCTACCTAAAGTCCCTGCATCTCCGTCAGCATCAACTATTGTAGTGCTTTCAAGTAGATTACAATGAATGTTTAGAATGAAATTCTCGAAAACATCAGTCACAGAAAAGGCTTCAGCTATTGTCAACCATCCTATGATTGAAATATCTATTTTAAACACTCCTGCTGTATTAGGTATTCCTTGAATCGTTGCACAATATTGAAGGCCTCCTAAAAACGAGCAAGGATTACCAGAATCCCCATTATTATTACAAACTATCTCAAGCCCCAGCATTTCAGGTGTATAAACGATTAATGTAACAGTATCTGTAAAACTAACCGACACTAATTCTAGAGAGTCAATTAACAACTGAGGTGGGTAAATCTCGTCAACATCTGATGCATATGAAGGAACGAGAAGATCAAGAACGTCGTAATAATCTTCATTGACCGTACCAGTAGTAAAAGTCTCCCCTAATGCTGGGTCAGGACTAACTCCGAATCCTACATCCCCAAAATCGTGATTGTTTTCACATTGACCAATTGCAGCTGCACTAATCACTAAAAGAACCGATAAAACAGAGTAAAATTTATTCATCTTGTAATATTTTATTTTATAAAAAGCCAAGTTCTCGTTCTTGCTCTTCCATATATACCAAATCTACGGCTTCATCTACAGTTGGAACAATAATAAAGTCATCTTCTGATGCTAAAAGATTTATTAAACGCATGGCTTTAGGATTAACAGATGCTATAACGAATGAGCCATTTGAGTTGTGGCATATATTTCTGGCAAAGGTTAAATCATTCATTCCTATCTCATTTAAAAACTCCGTTTTAGATAATTCCACAACCACATTCTTCACCCCTTCTACATTTAACATCATCAACGTGTTTCTAAATTCTTTTGACAAAGAACCATCTAATTTCAAGATATTAGAAGTAACTATAGCTACATTCTCTTTATGATTAACTGTGAAATTCATTTTTTTTCTTTAATCCAAAGATAACTTATCGACTTGCTAGCAAATACATAATTGCCATCCTTGTTGCAACTCCATTCTCAACCTGGTCAAGTATTATAGAGTGCTGACTGTCAGCGATTGAGCTTGAAATCTCAACGCCTCTATTGATGGGGCCTGGGTGTAATATAGTTAGCTCCTTATCTAATCTATTAAGCCTTTCATGTGTTAGCCCAAAATTCATAGTATACTCCCTTATTGAAGGAAAGAACCTGATAGCATTTGCATCCCCCTGCCTTTCTATTTGAATACGTAGCATGTTTACAACATCAGCCCATGCGAGTGTTTCGTCAAGATCATGGCTAACCTCTACACCCATTGATGCCATATGCTTAGGTATTAATGTCGCGGGGCCACATACCCTGACTATTGCTCCCTGTAGCTTAAGAGCCAAGATATTTGAAATTGCTACTCTTGAATGTCTAATATCCCCGACAATTGCTATTTTCTTACCTCTTAAATCGGCACCTAATCTCTCCCTTATACTGAAGCTATCTAGAAGCGCCTGAGTCGGATGTTCATGTGTCCCGTCACCCGCGTTGATAATCGTGGTGTTTACTTTCTTAGCTAAGAAATGTGGTGCACCTGGATGAGGATGTCTCATAACAATCATATCCACTTTCATGGCTAAAATATTGTTTACAGTATCAACTAGGGTTTCTCCTTTCTTAACGGAAGAACTAGAAGCTGAAAAATTAACAACATCGGCGGACAATCTCTTTTGGGCTAGTTCAAAAGACAATCTTGTTCGTGTAGAGTTTTCGAAAAATAAATTTGCTACTGTTAAATCTCTTAGTGATGGGACCTTTTTAATAGGTCTATTAAGTACTTCCTTAAATTCTGAAGAAGTTCTAAATATCAACTCTAGATCATCGCGGGTCATCCCTCGAATACCTAGTAAGTGATTAACTGAAAGTTCGCTCATTCAGGTTTTGTATTAAAGAGTATCACTCTATCAGAATTGTGTTCTTCAGCCCACTCTACTACAACGTGTTGATCACCAATACTGTCTATTTGCTGTCCAATATAAGTAGGTTCAATAGGCAGTTCTCGCCTAAACCTCCTGTCAATAAGCACAGCTAATTCAACTTTATCGGGTCTTCCATATGTAAGTAATGCATCAAGTCCAGCTCTAATGGTTCTTCCTGTGAACAATACATCATCTACAAGTATCACCTTCCTTCCTTCTACAAGGAAATCCATATCGTTAACATTAGGAGCGATGGGTTTATCTTTCAATCTCAGGTCATCTCTGTGAAAAGTTACATCTAAGGCGCCTACCCTAACCTCTTGTCCGTCAAGCAATTCAGTGAGTATTGACTGCAGTCTTTTTGCTACTCTAACACCTCTAGGTTGAAGTCCTATTAGGTCAGTATTAGAAAAATCATGATGCTCGAGCAATTGATGCGCGAGTCGGTCTAATATGAGAGCGAATTGTTTCGCTGGAATTAGGACTTGAGAATCCATGAGTGCAAAGATAGGGATAAGAAAAAGGGAGGCGATGCCTCCCTTTCATTTTCTTTTTGTCGTAGAATACTTATGCTTTCTTAGCAGCAGGTTTCTTAGCAGCAGGTTTCTTAGCAGCAGGTTTCTTAGCAGCAGGTTT
>Ga0114994_10004101_pt1 | contig 10598 bp, 8 predicted proteins | sample ArcticOcean_MG_C_9_FD_87043 | JGI IMG/M metagenome (GOLD analysis project Ga0114994, IMG submission 87043) | Marine microbial communities from western Arctic Ocean - ArcticOcean_MG_CB2_152 | ecosystem: Environmental > Aquatic > Marine > Oceanic | place: Arctic Ocean: Canada Basin | collected... | reverse complement strand
TCACGAATTTTTTCAGAGGGGGTGTCTGTCATTTGCCATCCGGTTGCTAAGGCATACAGAGCTTGCAAAACCCCTTTATGACAAACCGCTATTGTTGGTTGTTCAAGAGTTATGAGCCATTGACTTAAACGCTTTTGCACATCGCGTGGACTTTCCCCATTAAGCGGGCGAAAATCCAGCCCCTTGGCTCGATTGATATCCAGTTCTGGGTCATTGGCATCAAGTAATTCGCGCCAGACCAAACCTTCCCAATCACCCCACGACATTTCCACCAACGCCGGCTCGATTGTTGGTGTGTGCCCCAGAATGCTTGCCGTATCCTGAGCTCTGCTTAAGGGGCTTGAAACCCAATTAAAGTCAGCAAACGGCGTCGGAATACGCCAGCACCCAACTTCCTTTCGCCCTTCAGCGCTTAACGCGATATCTGAACGCCCCTGTAGACGTTTGTCTTTATTCCATTCCGTTGGGCCATGGCGCAAAATTAAAAGCTCAAGCATCATGCACCAACGCAAGACTCGCATTTAACGCGCTCGTTGCAGCCTTAAGGGAATGATTTGCATCGACATAATTAATCGCCAACGTCCCCATGGTTTGGCGCAATTTAGGGTCCGTCAACAAAGTCTTTAAGCACGAGGCAAAGCTATAAGCATCGCGCTTAGTTGCCAAAAAACCACCAACACCATGATCAATCACATCTGGCACCCCGCCGCCTGCACCACCAACAACCGGCAATCCAGACGCTTGTGCTTCCAAAAATGTCATTCCCGGTGATTCACGAACGGAAGGCCAGACGTAAACGTCCGTAGCCGCATAAAAATCAGCAATCTGTTCTGCAGACATAGCCCCTAACCAAGTAATTCTGCCCTCAAGCCCAGAAAATAACGCACGCACAGCATCTTTTTCAGGGCCATCACCCACAACAAATAAATGCCACTGACCATCGGCACATTTATGAAGTGCCTTTGCCAAGACCTCAAAGGATTCAAATTTGACGCCGGGGCGCATCATGGCAACGGTTAGCAACCAAGGAACATCTAGCGGAACCTGATGTGCTGCATAGATATCCTCGCGCGCAAATGATCGTTTTTCCGGTGCATCCTTATAGGGCTCGGTATTTAAAAACGGTTTTAACTGCACATATTCGGCGCTGTTTGAAAGTTGGGGTAGCAAGCACGCTTCATCAGCTTTAGTCATACCAAATGCCAGATCGGCCTGCGCTAGGGTTCCCGCCACAGCAAAATGCCCCAACGCCCACGGGCCTTGATGCTGACTGGGCGCAAAAGACGCTTCAGAAACCACATAGGGAATTTTAAGCGCCCGACATACCATCGGTCCAATCCAATCTGGGGCTTTGCGGTACAAATGATAGGTGAACCAAAGATCAGGCGGATCCTTAATCAGTTGTTCTAAAACACGCTCAGCCTCTTGCTCTCCTTCGATTTGTAATTGGACTTGTCGGCTCCTGTCGCCCTTCCCTTCATAGCTCCGAAAGGGGCTGGCAACGGTTACGGTGTTCCCGCCTAATTCCAAGGCTTGCTTGAGCAAGCGGCCTATTAACCGATCGCCCGATGGATTGGGTGATGATATGGGTTTAAGCGGCGCATAAAAGGCGATATTCATTAAGTAATAGGTTCCGACGACAGGCCAAATTTATGGGCGAGAAGTTCTAAGTTTTGTTCATGACTAAAGGTTTCACGAACCCGGGTTTCTCCGGCTTTACCTAGGCGTTCTCGCATATCAGGATTAGTGATTAAGTGTTCTAAGGCGATATTCAACGCATCAATCTGGCCCGGCTCAACCAGAACCCCAGTCACATCATTTTCAATCAATTCTGGAACCGCCGAAACGCCGGTCGATAAACAGGCCAACCCTTGGCTTTGGGCTTCCATCAAAACGTTAGGCAAGCCATCCCGGTCGCCATCCTTGGCAACCAAACTGGCCAATACAAACAGATCAGCAATTTCATATTTAGCAATCACGACCTGCTGCGATTGCGCCCCCATCCATTCGATTTTTTTGTCAATATTTAGAGATTGTGCCATTTTCTTTAAATTTTTTGACAGCGCTCCGCCGCCGATATGAACAAGCCGCCAACTCAATTCAGGGGGCAGCATGCTGAGCGCTTGAAGCAAAACATCATACCCTTTTTTCTCAACCGCCCGGCCTACAGATAACAGAACAACCGGTTCAGCTAGGTTGCCACCATCGCGTTTTGAATATTCCGATTGGAGTTTATTAAACCGAGTAAAATCGAGACCATGATACAGCAAGTTAACTTTTTCAGAGGCGCGCCCAGCCAAGTTTTTCAAATGCTCAACATTTGCTGACGTGCAGGTCACGAGCCAATTTATATCGTCCAATTTTTCTGATAATTCCCATTCTGGGCTGGTCCAAATATCTTTGGCATGGGCAGAGCAACTCCATGGCAATCCTTTAATAATCGCAGCATACCGGGCAACAGAAGCGGGTGTATGCAAAAAGTGAGCATAAATAATAGTCACATCGCTTGGGAGCTCATGGGCTAAGACCATAGCTTGACCAAACCGCCGAATACGGTTTGGGGTTTTATCGCGGCGCAAATCATCCAGCCAAATTAAAATAGCTTTAGCATAGCCCTTTAGTTTTCGGATTTGCACCCAAGCTTTAAGTACCCGCAGCGGCTCTTGATATAAGTATTCAGGCAGATAATTAACGTCTGCGTTAATTTCTTTATGAATAGGATGGGTGCGCTTGTCTGTTGGATGGCGCAAAGAGACAATGGAATAATCCAACCCAATGCGTTGTAAACTTAGTAATTCCTGAGCAATAAAGGTTTCCGATAGGCGTGGATATCCCTTTAAGACGATGGCGGCAATATGGCGCATGTTAGCTGTCGTTTGGCACAACACGTAGGGAAGGCTCCGACCGTTGTTTGGTGTTCAACCATTGATCAACAATGCCATTAATTGAAGACAAGCCATCAAGCAAGCCCGGAAGGTGGATTTCAGACGGCTTAGGGTGGTTTGGTAATTCTTTTATCGCACCGGCCATTTTCTTCGGATCGCGGGACCCATCATCAACAATCATACTCACGAGACCCAATTCTTCGGCCTTCGATGCCCTAATATATTGTTCAAGCCGGGGCACGGTTCTCGGAACGATTAAACTTGGCTTATCGAACGATAAAATTTCACAGAACGTATTGTAACCACCCATGGCAATAACGCTTGAGGCCTTTGACATTAGGTGCTCTATATTTGCATCAAAGGTTGTTGCTTCAACATTTGGAATGCGTTCAATACGGGTCTTAAATTCAGATTGTGAATCAACATGCATAAAGGGGCCAAAAACAATGAACGCCTTGTGTGGAATGCTGGGGTCATGTTCATACGCCCGCAAAACCCAATCAACCAGACTGGCTCCATCGCCACCGCCGCCGGGGGTAACCAAAATAAACGGTTCTTGAATGTCCGACCCTGCCATAGAGGAAGGGTTAATGGATGGCATTGATGTTCTGCGCAAATACCCCGTGTAAGAGAGTTTACCAAAAACGCTTTTAGGGATGTTGCCAACGCCTTCTAGCGGGTTACAAATCTCAGAGCGGCCATAAACCCAAATATCATCATAAATATCGCGTAAGGCCGGGATCGCCATTTTACGTTCCCATTCATCCGTCAACTTGCCCGGATCATCCATCACATCGCGCAGTCCCAAAACCAATCGTGTCCCTTTGTTTTTAAGCATCTTTAGGGTATTGCCAACTTCACCCCGCAACCCTAACGGTTCTTTATCAACAAGGAATATATTGGGTTTAAAAACTTCAGCTGTATTTCGAATGATGGTTTCGCGAATGGCCATGGCGTCTTCGATACCAATATCCAAGCCCAACGTTGTATATCCACCGGTCCGTAATTTAACGACGCCCGGTATGCGAACAAAATCCACACTGGCGCGAAAATCAAAACTGCCGATGATTGGCGAGCCGGAAAGGATAAGCACAGAAAGCCCTTGGCGGTGATCAACCAAAGAGTGAGCAATTGCGCGGCAACGGCGCAAATGACCAAGCCCAAAGGAATCGTGACTGTATATGAGTAGCCTAGTTTTCTCAGTAGTTTGAGACATCCCAAATCCGCCATGTTTTTATTTTTGTCACTTTAGTTCGGTTACGACAAAAGTACCACCAATATTAAATCATGAACTGTCATTTCACGAAATTGCATTTTTAATTTACATGCATGATCCAAGCACAACAATATTCAATATACAGATTGAACCAGCTCTATTTAAGTATACATGGAGTTATTCAAAATATCAGCAACTGACCTTGGTGTTGATAACCTTTATTTCCTTCCCATTTATCTTCTATTCTCTCAATTTACCCAAAACAATAATCAACAAAGCCATTGCGGGCAAAGATTTTCCAAAAGAGCTATTTGGATATAATTTGGAGCAAATTGAATATTTACTGATCCTCTGCATCGTATTTTAGGGGTTGGTACTGGTCAATGGTGGGGTCAAACTTTGGATTAATGTCTATCGGGGACGCATTGGCGAACAAATGGTCCAGCGCATGCGATACATTCTATATAACAGAATCCTTCGCTTTCCATTACCTCAGCTTAGCAAAACATCGCAAGGTGAAATAATCTTAATTATCCGGCTAGAGTTAAACCATTAGGTGTTTATATTGGTGAAGCCATATAGTTACATACATTTCAAGGCGTAGCCTTAATCACTATTATTGCATTTATTGTGGTTCAAGACTCCTTGTTAGGCTTTGCCGCCTTAGCGCTATACCCGTTGCAAATGTACGTCATACCAAAGCTACAAAAAAAGATAAACCAAATTGGAAAGCAGCGCCTTTGAGCTGTTCGCCGCTTATCAGACTGAATAGGCGAAACGGTTTCTGGTGCCCAAGAAATCCATATTCCCGACATCTCTTCTTTCGCCCGCACCCTCACGGCAAAATGGTTAGCAACGATTTATGAAGTTTGGTTCGAAATTTTCTGCCAGAAATTCTTCGTTAAATTTTTGAATAACTTTATCGCCCAAGTTACCCCCTTCCTGTTTTACTCCATCGGCGGATACTTGGCCATTAAAGGTGATTTAAGTTTTGCTGTATTGGTTGTGGTTTTAGCTGCATACAAGGACTTATCACCTTCATGGAAAGAGCTGTTGGTTCATTATCAAGTGGCAGCAGTCTCACGGATCAAATATGATCAATTAATCGAGCAATTATAGCCTGCGGGCATGTTAGCTAAAAAACATCAATTAAAAGGCCCAGATGCAATCCCCAATTTAATCGGCAGTTTTGAACCATCAAACGTGATTATTGAAGATGAAGATGGTTTCAGCGTAATGCGTATCTGAAAGAAGGCATAAAATGGATTTAGACGAAGTTGCATAGGCTTTAAAAAGCATCCCACTTTTTTCCAAATTGGTACCATCAAAATAAAGATTATTGGCCTTTGCCAATGATTAAATTTTCTATGATGTCGAGAAGTCGCATTTGGCGCAGGCGACCCAGTTGATCCCACCTATTTTATTGAACGGGTGAGGTAGAAGTCTTCATCGATCACAACAACAAACACGTAAAGGTTAACAAACTAATGCCCAACAATTTATTTAGTGAAATGGCTTTGTTCTTGAGCTCAGGCCGATCCGCCAACGTCATTGCAAAAGGCGATATGCGGGCAATGAAATTGGATGGGCCCTTGTTCCTTCAAATGGTAACTGAGAATTCAGATGCGGCATTAGGCGTGGTGACAGCGCTCAGTGAAAAGGTCGTCAACACCAGCCAGCAGGTCATTAAAAACGCTTAAATCAAACGGATGACTCTCGCACGGTGAAAAGCTCGCGCTTGCCTTCAACACCGCGCAATTGATGCTGCCCAACAGAGACCAACTCGCCTAGGTAAGCCGATGCAAAGGTGTCTGAAATGAGCACGGGAACGCTCAAATCTTTGGTCATCGCCTCTATCCGTGCGGCTTCATTTGCTGCTGAACCAATAACCGTAAACTCAAGGCGTTCTGGAATTCCAATGTTGCCATAGGTCAAATCACCAATGTGCATGCCAATGCCATATTTAATTTCTGGCAGACCCGTGCTCAGCAGCTCTATATTCGTCTCTGCAATTGCAGACTGGGCGGCCTTCACCGCGTTTATTGCCCGCTCGCAGGCCATTTCAACTTCAGAACATGCATCCCAACCGCTCTCATTATTATAGTTACGTTCAATCGGGAAAATCGCTAAAACAGCATCCCCAATAAAGCGCAAAATTTCACCCCCATTATCAACAACAGCGCCCGCCATTCCATCAAAAAACTGGTTCAAATAAACCAAAAACTCAGCCCGCGTCATAGTTTCAGCCAATGGAGTTGAATTGCGCAAATCAGAAAACCAAATAACGGCGTGCATGTCTTCACCATCGCCCCGGCGAATTTGACCGTTCAGTACCCGCTCACCCGTGTGTTTGCCCATAAATGTATGCATTAAAGTAGCCGCAGAGCGCTCTTTTGCTTGAACTTCATAAAGACGGCTCAAAATCGGCAATACTTCGTGAATATGTCCCAAATTTTCTGTCGTAAAACCACCTTCACCGTCGGTTGCTATTGTGATCGCGTTAATTTGCCCGTCCGAAAAACGCATGGGCATTGCCACATAATCTGTCGCCCCTTCTGCACTTAAATCATCTAGAATTGAGTATTCATTTTCACCAACCGGATTTATTTTGCTCCGCACGCCACCGGCTCCATCAATAACCGGTTTAAAAGGGCTATTTGAGAATGCACCACTAACTAATGAATCATAGGACGTATCAATTCTCTCGACCTCTGGCTCAGACTTTTTCCACCGATACGAAATTGCTGCCAACAGCGGGTGCAGCGTACGAATTGCCACAGCTATATGTATGACCTTCATTCCGCATTCATTTAAGCGGTTCACAAATCTATGCGTTAATTCACGTGATGTTGTGGCTTCCCAAGCTTCAGATAATACCCATTCAACAAGTGGATTAGCTTTTGTGTTTTTTGCCTCATTTGATTGAGCAAAAACTTGGACATCATCTTCATACCAAGCCTCCATTTTATCCCAATAAAAAGCTATGTACCCTTGTATCTCTTCTGCTTCTTCATAGGGTTGCTCATATCCCCAAACAATATTTTCACCTAATTCACTTCCCACATGAACAGACCAATATGAGGCATTGCCTTTAAATGGACAATGAGTATGACGTTCCGATAGGGCTAAGGAATCCATGTGAACATCAGCTTTAGGAAAATAATAGGTTGGCGCATGTCGTGTTTCGCTCAAGACAAGAACCATGTCACTATCGGCGATAGTTTTACCATTAAATAACGCCCGAATGCGCTTTTCAGTGGGCTCAATAGAAACTTGATAATCAGAGCGCACGGAAAATCCGGGGGCCATATCGACAACACGTTTTGAACGGCCCATATTTTATCAATCCTTGTTAAGTCTTCAATATGCCGCAAAGCTAGGCAACAATAGCAAACAATCAATCATTATAATGAGTACTAGTTTGATCTTTTTCTAATCTGGATGAATTGCAATCTGAGGGGTGGCAAGCTAAAACGTCAACGTATACATTAACAGGAGCGCTGATTTGACACTTTTACTTGGCATTATTGCTGACGATTTCACAGGGGCAACAGATCTTGCTAATACGCTGGTAAAAGAAGGAATGCCAACGGTTCAGCTTATTGGTGTTCCAGATGGTGATATAGATTTGGGCGATGCAAAGGCGGTTATTATCGCACTTAAATCCCGAACAGAGCCCGCTGAACAAGCCATAGAGGGATCACTAGAAGCCATTAAATGGCTGCAATCTCAGGGAGCTCAGCAGTTTTTCTTCAAATATTGCTCAACTTTTGATTCAACAGACAAAGGCAACATCGGCCCGGTTGCTGATGCTTTAATGAATGCATTGGATACAGATTTTACAATCGCCTGCCCTGCCTTCCCTGAAAATGGCCGGACAATATTTAACGGGCATTTGTTTGTCGGCGATATTTTATTATCTGATTCAGGCATGAAGGATCACCCCTTAACGCCCATGACCGACGCCAACTTAGTTAATGTACTCGCCAGCCAGACTGATAAAAAGGTTGGGTTGGTAAAATATCAAGACGTTCAAGGCGGCGCTGATTCTATCCGCTCTGCATACGATGCCCTTAAATCAGATGGCTATTCCCATGCGATTGTTGATGCCGTATCGGATGAACATCTGCGTTTCATTGGCGAAGCATCGAAGGACCTTAAACTCATTACCGGCGGTTCAGGTGTTGCATTGGGTTTGCCTAATAACTTCAGAAACCAAGGTTTGTTAGGCCCCTCAACCGAAATTGATATTGATGCGCCAACCGGAAAAACTGCCGTTATTGCTGGTAGCTGTTCGCAAGCAACACGCGGCCAAATTGCCTATGCTCAAAAACACATTGAGAGCTTTATGGTTGAACCGATGGCGTTGGCTGATGGTCAAGATGTTGCGACCAAAGCGTTGGAATGGGCACAATCGCGCTTAGGCGATCAACCCGTTCTTATTTATTCTTCGGCCGACCCCGCCGTTGTTAAACAAGTGCAAGATAAACTGGGCCGCGATGAAGCGGGAGCTATGGTCGAAGACGCATTAGGTAAAATTGCGAGAGGCTTAGTCGATCAGGGTGTTCGCCAGTTAATTGTTGCTGGGGGGGAAACGTCAGGTGCTGTTGTGAATGCGCTTGAAATTCGAGCCCTTCGGATTGGGCCAGAGATTGATCCCGGCGTTCCTTGGACCGAGACTTTGGGTGCAACCAAATTGGCCCTCGCCCTTAAGTCTGGAAACTTCGGGACGGAAGATTTCTTTGTTAAATCATTTGGCATGCTGTCATGAACGAAAACCAGCAACGCGACCAGATTGTGCGATTAGCAAAATCAATGTTCGAGCGCGGCCTCACCTTTGGCAGCTCAGGTAACATCAGTGCCCGAGTTGACGACGGCTGGTTGATGACGCCAACCGGCTCAACAATGGGTACTCTAGACCCTGCCAAAATATCAAAACTCGATAATGACGGCGAACATATTTCAGGCGACAAGCCAACGAAAGAAAGCTTTTTGCATCAGGTTATGTATGAGAAACGCCCCGGAACCGGTGCTGTTGTGCATTTACATTCCACTCATTCCGTGGCGGTCAGTTGTTTAAGTGACATTAACAAAAAAAATGTACTGCCACCAATCACCGCTTATTACGTTATGAAAATTGGTACCTTGCCACTAATCCCCTATTTTCCGCCGGGCGATTTAGATTTAGCAAAAGCCGTGCGAGAAATGGCATCGAATCACCACGCTTTATTATTAGCTAACCACGGCCCGGTCGTTGCCGGAAAATCATTAGAAGATGCGGTTTATGCTATGGAAGAATTAGAGGAAACCGCTAAGCTGTTTTTGATGCTTAAAAATATGAACACTAGCTTTTTAGATGATGCTCAAATCAACGATCTAAAAAGCCGCTTCCCCACTTAAATTTTAGGAAAAAAAATGTTTGTTGTTACCGTTATTTTTCAAATTAAGCCTGAACACATCGAAATTTTTGCAGAAGCAATGCAAGCCAACGCGCAATTTTCAATGGATCAAGAACACGGTTGCCAACGCTTTGATGTGTGTAAAGACCCGGACGATACCAACTCTGTTTTCCTGTATGAAATCTATGATAGCCGGGCCGCTTTCGCCCTGCATTTAGAATCTGAGCATTATAAAAAGTTTGATTCAATGGTTACCGGTTGGGTTGAATCAAAAGCTGTCAAAGCATGGGAATTGGAATATCAAGCCGTATGAAGATTCCAAGATGACATCTGAAATCCAAATAACCCCATCGGAACGTGAAGCCCAGGCTTTATCGCCTGAGCGGCTATCAGATGTATTCAAACTAATGGATGAATACGGGTACTTGATTCTTCGTGGTGTTATTGAAACATCGCATTTAAACCAGTTGCAATCCCTTTATGATGACGCATGGCAGGCGTTTAAATCAGCTAAGTCATCGTGGATAGCTGGCGGGCAAATCATTGGGCACTTGAACGTTAATCCACCCGTATCAAAGCATTTTGCTAATGCCCATGTTCTTGGCAATAAAATCGTCTGCGCGATCACATCCGGCATTCTGGGTGTGGACTTATGTATTTCAGATGTCGGCGGCAATACCAACCAGCCGGGCAGCATTGACCAGTACTTTCACAGCGATGTTGATTTTAAAGAATTTAAAAAGCTATTGGTCAACATCCCCTTAGGTGACGTAGATGAAGAAAATGGCAGCATCGAAATAGTGCCAAAATCACATAAATTAAATATCCAATTTCCAGAGCCAGCAGATGTCGCGGCGTCCTTTGGCCCCATCCGTGTTAATTCGCAAATGGGTGATGCGTTAATCCGTTACCCCCATGTTTGGCACCGGGGCCGCGCTAACCCGTCCACTCGGCCTCGTCATATGCTTTCGGCATGGCACGAAGCCATCCCTGAGCAAAATAGAGCCATTAATAAGCTAATGATTGACCCAACTGCACCTAATTTATTTACCGCCTACACAGCCCGCGTCAGAGAACTAAGAACGTTAAATACGGCAC